>Ga0129336_10002535_pt1 | contig 11267 bp, 13 predicted proteins | sample CPB6_02_DNA_FD_96878 | JGI IMG/M metagenome (GOLD analysis project Ga0129336, IMG submission 96878) | Freshwater to marine salinity gradient microbial communities from Chesapeake Bay, USA - CPBay_Sum_0.6_0.2_DNA | ecosystem: Environmental > Aquatic > Marine > Coastal | place: USA: Chesapeake...
ACTAATGCTTTGGTGACTGAAACAAGCCCGGTTTACGTTGGCGCATACAACTATGGGTTCCCGTTGACCGGCTACATCGACGACCTTCGCATCACCAAAGGCATCGCCCGTTACACCTCTAACTTCACCCCGCCGACTACGGCGTTCCTGACTCTGTGAGATAAACCATGACTCTATACAGTTTCAAAGGCCACTACCCCGTCGAGCAGATCGACAACAACAAGGGTTGGTACGAGGTTCCCGCCAAGCCGGAAGCGCCGGAAGGCAAGGAAGTCCGGTGGGAAAATGCCGAGTGGGTGGTGCGTGACCCGAAGCCCGAGGATCGTCCCGGTTTCCAATGGAACTGGAACCACGGCGAGATGGCTTGGGTGGAGTGTGAATACGCGGTAACTGCGCCTGAAGTTGTACTCCCCGACTTCTCGTTGGTCATTACTGACTCTGACGCCATCTCAAACTTGATTGGTTCTGAGCCGATTACCTTCGTAGCCGGGTCGGACGCGATTAGCCTCGTGATTGATTTCGTGGCTTCGGATTCTGTAACTGGCGCGGCTGAGGCGTGACATGGAAATACAAGTCCTCTTCAACATCGCTGTTGGCGTAGCAGCTTTCTTCGGAGGCTGGTCGCTTAATCAGATCACGCGCAGCATTGAACGCTTGGATAAGGACGTTCGCAATATGCCGTTGAACTATGTGACTCAAACCACGTATCAACGCGACATAGACGACATCAAGAACATGCTGAGCAAGATCTTCGACAAGCTGGATGAGAAGGCCGACAAATGAGCGAAGACATCGAACTCTTCAAGGCCAAGGTCCAAGCTGAACTTAACAGGCTTGAGGCTAACTCGTCTGCCAAGGATGTAGCCGGTAAGGCGATTGGCAAGGACGGTTTGAAATACATCACGGTAATCGTGGTGATCGGCGTTGCCTCCAGCTTAGTTCTGGACTCCGACAAGATCGCTGCCGTAATGGGCCTACTTGGTGCTTCGCTTACGGCTCTTATCTCTATGCTCAACGGTATTGCCGGGGCTACGGAGAAAGAAGATAAGCCTGAGTTTGCAGTCATCAAGGAACTCATTACTAAGCTCGACAAGCTTGACCGTAAGGAAATGCCCATGCGGGTTGATGTCGAGGGCGATCATGTGATCGTAACCAAGGGCGACGACGTAGTGAGGGCAAGCAAATGATGACAATGATCAGTACTTTCCTCTCGTTCCTTGCGGGTGGTTTGCCCAAGATTCTTGAGATCTTTCAGGACCGTCAGGATAAGAAGCATGAGTTGGCTCTTGTCGCTGCACAGAAGGAGCGCGAGTTAGCTTTGGCTGAACGCGGCTTCATTGCTCAGGCTCGCGTCGAAGAAATCAAACTAGAGCAGATTCAGACCCAGACGGCTGGCGAAGAACGCCAAGCCCTGTACCAGCACGACATTGAAATCGGCAAGGGTGCCAGCCAATGGATGATTAATCTTCGGGCATCGGTTCGACCGGTGGTTACCTACATCTTTGTGCTGGAGCTTGTCGCGCTCAACCTTGCGGGCATTTGGTACGCATGGCACCAAGGCGTTGCGTTTGCTGTGGCGATGGAGAATGTGTTCTCCGATGACGAGATGCTCATCCTAAGCAGTATAATTTCGTTTTGGTTTGGAACACAGGCGTTTAGTAAGAAGTGATTGCTGTATACGCCATCCAAAACCTCTTAAATGGGACTGCTTATATAGGCAGTTCTGTTGATTTGGATGTGCGCGTCAAAACGCATTTAAGGAATCTTCGTAGAAATAGTCACTTCTGCGATCACCTTCAACGTGCGTGGAACAAGTATGGCGAGGAAGCGTTTGCCGTAAAACTTGCATATGAAGCAAAGAATCCGAATGAAGTACGCGCAATAGAGCAAGAACTACTGGATTTTGTTTTTCCTGACGGTCTATACAATGGTAAAAGTTCCGCAATAGGGATGCCCTGCGGGGACAACCATCCTGCCAAGCGAAGTGACTGGCACATGAGGTCGATTCTTATTGATCTTAGTCCAGAAGAGCGCAGGCAAAGATACGGTAAAGCGCGTGGCTTAAAGCGAGCCAATACAGAAAACTATAGGCGTGGCGCTGCCAAGCGTCTTGCTGATCCTGATTTTAGGGATAAGTTGAGTCAGGCTTGTAGAGGTAAGCGCCAAGTTGTGACATGTCCAAAGTGCGGTGTTTCTGGCGGCGGGGGAAACATGCGTAGATACCACTTTGAAAATTGTGCAAAATGAAGGTAAGCCCCGCACTGATTGAACTTGTGAAACACCACGAGGGTTTGCGGACTAAGCCTTACCGCTGTCCCGCTCTCTTGTGGACTGTCGGCGTCGGCCATGTCATTGACCCTACTCACGCTGCGGTGAAGTATGAGGAGCGGAAGAATCTACCGATACCCGAGGGCTGGGATCGCATCCTTAGCATGGGAGAGGTGGACGCTATTTTGGTTAAAGACCTTGGCCGGTTCGAGCGTGGTGTTCTTCGACTTTGCCCTGCTGCTGCTGGCCGTCAGGGAGTCTTCGATGCTCTGGTCAGTTTTTCCTTCAACGTGGGCCTTGGCAATCTGCAACGTAGTTCGCTGCGGATGAAGACTAACCGAGGCGACTTTGAAGGGGCTGCGGCAGAATTTATGAAGTGGACCAAGGCTGCGGGTAAGGTGCTCCCCGGCCTCGTCAAGCGCCGTCTGGACGAACAGAGGGTATACTTGTCGTAAATTAGGTATAATTGCGCCCAAATAGTCTTGCCCGACTGGTAAGACGCGGGACTTAGGAGAGGTTTATGCCTGCGTCGATGACATTTACCAGTTTGCAGTCGGACATCCGCAACTACCTCGAACGCGGTGGTGCGACCGACCCTATTGTTTACGAGCAGATTCCCCGGCTGATTACGTTGGCCGAGCGGCGGATCGCCCGTGAGCTAAAGATCCAAGGCTTCCAAACGGTGGTCAATAGCGTCATGCAAGCCGGGGTAGCGGTCTACCCGAAGCCGGATCGCTGGCGTGACACCATCAGCATCAACTACGGCACCGGTACTGGGAACAATACCCACACCCCGGTCTTCCCCAGAGCCTACGAGTACATCCGCTCCTACTGGCCGAACGAGACGACTAGGGGTGGCCCGCAGTTCTACGCGGACTACGACTACAAGCACTGGATCTTTGCACCGACTCCGGATGCCAACTATCCGCTGGAAGTGCTCTATTACGAACTGCCGCCGTTGCTGGACGACACAAACCAGACCAACTGGCTGACGGAGTTTGCTCCGAACCTGCTGCTGTACGGATCGCTGGTGGAGGCTACGCCCTTCATTAAGGACGATCAGCGCGTGCAGTTGTGGCAGTCCTACTATGACCGGTCGCTTGCGGCGCTTAATGGCGAAGATCTACAGAAGATCGTGGACCGCTCGACGAATCGCCGGGAGGCTTAATACGTGACTACATACACCAATACTTTCGGCGGCACGACGATCTATCCAAGTGATGTCTCGTATCGCTATGTCTCGCTAACGATTGATCAGGTGCTGGACTGGCCGCTTGAAGCGGCTCCGACTACGAACGTCGTGGCGTCCATCATGGACATCAATGCGACGGCAAGCAGCCTTGTCATCACGATGCCGGATGCGACCGAGGCTGGTACTGGCCAGACGGTACTGTTCAATAACGTAGGGGCTAATACCTTCTCCGTTAAGACCAGCACTGGCACATTGATTTGTGCGCCGCAGTCGGGCACGACGTTTCAGATTTACCTGACCGACAACAGCACAGTAGCGGGCACTTGGCGTTCGTTCCAGTATGGGGCTTCGGCTTCGGCTACTAATGCGGCTGCGCTGGCTGGGCTTGGCATCAAGGCGATTGCAACGACTCTCAACCAGTCGATGCCAGTTAGCACGTTTAATAGCAACTACACCACCGGTAGTAGCGACCGAGCAAAGGTGCTCGTATGGAACGGTGGGGCAGGGACGCTTTCTTTAGATTCAGCCCCAACTGTGGGATCGGACTGGTTTGTCAACGTTCGCAACAGCGGATCTGGCGATCTAACCATTGATCCCAATAGTTCTGAATTGATTAACGGTGCGGCTACGCTCATTTTGGCTCCGGGCGACAGTTGCATTGTGGTCACAAACGGTGTTCAGTTTTTCACCATTGGCTTCGGACAGTCCTCGGTCTATGCCTTTACGGTATTGTCAATTGATGTTTCCGGTAGCGGCAATTACACACTGTCGATTGCTGAACTGAACAAGACGGCCTACATCTTTACCGGTACGCTGACAGGCAACCGAGACATTGTGGTTCCCAACACGGTTCAGCAGTACTGGGTTAGCAACCAAACTAGCGGAGCCTATGCTTTAGGTATAAGAACTGCGACTCAGGGATCTCCCGGTGAAACTGTTGTCCAAGGTGGACGATCCATTTTGTATTGTGATGGAACAGACGTAGTTGATGCAGACACAGCGTCAATATCCGTTCCTATTTCCGTGGCGCAAGGCGGTACCGGAGCAACCTCGGCCGCAGGCGCTCGAACGAACCTGGGTGCAACAACAGTCGGAAACGCTGTATTTACTGCCGCTAACACAACGGCTGCGCAGATTGCTCTCGGGCTTGACCCGATTGAGGGCGGTACGTACTAATGCCGTTGCAACCGGTTATTGTTCGCTCTGAACCCGGTATCAAGAGAGACGGTACCAAGTTTGAGGGCAATCATTACGTTGACGGCCAGTGGTGCCGATTTCAGCGTGGGCTACCCAGAAAGATGGGCGGCTATCGTGCGCTGCAAGATCAACTGGATGGTATTGCGCGTGGCATGCATGTGCATAACCACAATGCGTATACATACGTCCACATTGGCACATCGGATGGTGTGTTCCGTTTTCGCTTAGAGCAGAACGGCAACAGCAGCATCGTCACGAACCGAACTGATCCGAGCTATGTCTCGAACAACAATGCGCTCTGGCAATTCGACGTTGCGTTCAATACGGCCAACGCGCAGAACGAAATCTTGGCGCACTACGCTCCAAACCTAGAAGACATCTCATCAGATGCCGCTGGGCAGCTTTATGCTGGATTTGATAACGGCACAGCGCCGCTCACTCCTGTTGCAGGCATCACGGTTTCTGGCGGCATCGTTGCCTTGGCTCCGTATGTGTTTGCTTATGGCTCTGATGGTTTCATTCAGTGGAGCCGCGCTGGTTACACAGACGACTGGACTAACGGTGACTCTGGCTCTGCTCGCGTCACAAGCCAAAAGATCGTCAAAGGCCTGCCGCTTCGATCCGGTGCCGGTAACGCGCCGTCTGGACTCTTCTGGTCGCTCGACTCGGTAGTTCGCGCTACATATGTCGGCGGTGCTGCTGTATTCCAGTTTGACACCATCACCTCGCAGTCAAGCATCCTGTCGAGCCAGAGCGTCATTGAGTACGACGGCATCTACTACTGGTGCGGCGTTGACCGCTTCTTGATGTTCAACGGTGTTGTACGCGAAGTGCCGAACAACCTGAACCTAAACTGGTTCTACGACAACCTGAACTTTAATCAGCGCCAGAAAGTATTTGCCGTCAAGGTTCCGCGCTGGGGCGAGATCTGGTGGTGCTACCCCCGTGGCAGCGCAACTGAATGCACCCACGCCGTGATCTACAACGTGCGTGAGGATACATGGTACGACACGGAACTTCCGGCTACGGGTCGCTCGGCTGGCATGTATGCGCAGGTCTTCAGTTCTCCGCTGATGATTGGTGTGATTGATACTGAGACAACGCAGTACCGCATTACCGAAGCCGGTGATCTTCGTGTGACTGAAGATGAAGATCCGCGCATCATCAATGACCCCAAGGGCTACGTGGTCTGGCAGCACGAGTACGGCACCGACGAGATCAATGGCTCGCAGATCCGCCCAATTACTTCTTACTTTGAGACGGCGGATATGTCGTTGATTGCATCTGAACAGCCGCAGAATATGGCCATGCGTGTTGAGTTTTTGGAACCAGATTTTATTCAATCTGGTGATATGACGGTAAGAATTACTGGTCGCGCTAACGCTAAAGCGGGTGAAGTCACAAGCGATCCACAGACGATCTATTCAACGCCGACAGAGAAGCAGCAGCAGTTAGTGTACTTCCGAGAGATTCGCCGCGAGCTACGTTTTCGCTTCGAGAGCAACACGCTTGGCGGTAACTACCAGATGGGCCAGATCATTGCGCACATCGAAGCGGCTACGGGCACCGTCTTGGGAGAGAACCCATGAAGACTCACCGAATCGTAGACCCGCGTGGCATAGACTTGCAGGCTTGGGCGGATACGCTCTGCTTGGACTTGGACGAGTATGCTGTCATCCCGCAGTTGTATCAGGAAAGCGAATGGCAAAACTGGGCTGCGGGTTTGATCAGCATCAACGGCATTTCCCAGTTGAACCCTCCGTCGCCGTATCAGTTTGACGACTGGCGCGAGTGGGCGCTTCGGTTCTATCAGGTTTTGAACTAGGTGATCTATGGCTAACTACTACACGTATGGCACGGTTCCCGACATTGATGAAACTTTGTACGGGACATCTGTGAATTATGCAGGCTTGGGATTTCCAGAGCTTGCAGATCGCGGCCTGCCTGAAGAAGATCCGGTGGGCCCTTCGCCGTTGAGTTTGGCTGAAGAGCCAGCCCCTGTCGATCGCCCGCTGCTCGAAGAGCCGTACTATGGTCTGTCCGAAGAGTACAACGAACCGGCTACACTGCCGTCGCGCCGTGAGGATTCTCAGCCCGCTCCTCCTCCGCTAACCTCTCTCACAAGCTCGGGCGATACTGTCCCAACTTACATTCCTCCGGGTCTTGAGGCTGCGTTCTTGCGTATGCGAGGACAGTCGCCCGAACAGTTGGCTGCGAAGGCGGAAGCCACTGCGCAAACCAAGCCGCAGCGTGAAGTTTTATCCGAGCTTTTGAAGGCTGGTCAGTTTGATCAGGCATTCAAATACGCCAAGGATCAGGGCGTTCAGAATCTGTTGATTGATCCTACAGAGCTTAAGGCTCTGCGTGGCCCGTTTAGCAACGACGAAATGAAGTCGTTCTTTGCTGCTATGCCTAAAGATCTGATGGGCGAGCAGGATGAGAGAGCGATTAAGTTCACGCCGGATAAAGCTCTTGATCAGTCTCTTCAAGTTGCCAGCATTCCAAGAGAAGGAATAGCTGCTGGACCACTTGGCGACATCATTGGTTATCCAGATGTTCAGCGAGCCTTTGAACCGCAACAACTTGTTAAAGAGCCGAACGCTTTTGACAAGCTAATTAAAGCCGCTGTTTACGCTGGACTTGCTTTTGCTGGTGGTAGCGCATTATCTGGGCTTGGCGGCGTTAGTGGTGCTGGAGCTTCTGGCGCAGGCGCATTAACTGGCGTTACGCCGACTGGCCTTGTTCCAGGGACGACTGCCGCTAAGCTTGCAGCCGCTAGTGCTGGTGCAGCTGGTGGGGCTGCTGTCGCTCCATTGGCTGAAGTTGTTATTACTGCGTCCAAGTTTGGCTTAACAATTCCTCAAGCCGCTGCATTGGTAAGCGCAGGAGCCACTGGTGCTGGTGCATTTTCTAGCGGAACTGGCGCTCCTGCTACTGCGGCAACGACTCCTACGCAGCCTCCGCTTGAAGAGGTTGTCGTTACTGGGAACAGGGCGATTGATCCATCTTTGCTGCGGCTTGTCCCCGGCTCGCTTGCATCAGCCAATTTGATTCAAGGAATGACCGACATCCCAACGGATATTTATGGACAAGTGGAAGGTCAGCCGGATCTTACAGAAGGCAAGCTTGATGCGATCGAAGCGCAACAGCCTAAAGAACCTTTTAAAGATATCCTAGATGAAGTCATTGTTACCGGCAGTAAGTACAAGCCGGGGTTGCTTGACTTAGCCACGATTGGTACTGGCGGTTTGACTGCCGCTGAAATTCTTAAAGGCTTTACTGAGCCTGCCTTGCGTCCTTATGAGGAACTGCCTCCAGAAGTTGAAGTCCCAACAGAAGAAGTTGTTGTCACCGGCACCCGTCCGCCGCCGATCGATCTGACGAAGATTGGTCTTGGAGGATTGACGGCTGCTCAGATTGCGCAAGGCTTTACTCAGCCTAAGGTAGATCCGCTGACCGGCGAGCCAAAGGAGCCGCCGAAGACTGAGCAGGAATTGGATAAGATTCAAGAGGCGCTTAAGACTGGCACCACGATTCCGGGAACAGAAACCGCGCTGGATAAACTCAAGAAAATTTTTGAGCAGTACGGAACTGTTGAAAACGTCATAAAGCTTCTTGGTGCTTTGGGTTCTGCGGGTGCCGGCGGTGGCGCAAGTGGTGGCACTGGACTGGGAGTTGGTGGCGGCTTAGGCGGCACGTTGCCGAAGTACACCTATACTCGCAAACCGCTAAGCCCTGCTATTGATTACTACACCTACGGCACCCGGCCTGAGGCTCAGTTCTTTGAGCAGGGCTTGCAACTGGAGGCTCCGACGCAGCCTGAGTTGCCTCAACCACAATTGCCCCCTGCCCGTCCTCCGGGCGATGAGCCTGTCATGGCTCAAGGAGGTTTGATGGGCTATGCCGATGGCGGCTCTAAAGAGTCTCGTTACGTGGACGGCCCCGGTTCAGGTCGAGAAGACAAGATCCCGGCTCTTCTGAGCGACGGGGAATATGTAATGGATGCAGAAACGCTGGCCCTTTTGGGGGACGGTTCGACCAAGGAGGGTGCTCGGCGCATGGATCAGTTCCGTGCTAATATCCGCAAGCACAAGGGTCGTGCCCTCTCGCGTGGCCAGATTAGTCCGGACGCAAAGTCGCCCGAGAAACATATGGGCGGAGGGTTGAGCTAATGAGCGTAAGCGACTTTCTTTTTGAGGGCAAAGCCCCAAGCCCGGTTACCCTGACCGGAACGCAAACTGTTCAGCTTCCTGAGTGGTATACCCAATACACCACGGACATGCTGGGAAAGGCGCAGGCCGCTTCTAATCTTCCTTACGCTCAGTTTCCTGGCCCGCGTATTGCTGGCTTTACGCCAACAGAGCGCACGGGCTTTGAGGCTACCAAGACCGCTGCTACGGCTGCTCAGCCGTTTCTTGGGCAGGCTGGTGAAACGTTGGGAAAAGCGGGCGAAGTCAGTGGCCTAGGAGCGGCATTTCCGTTCTTAGGGGCTGCGGCTCAAACGTTCCCCGGTGCCGCTCAGGCATACATGAGTCCCTACACCCAGAACGTGGTCAATCAGATTGCGGAGCAGGGTGTACGCCAGTTGCAGGAGAAGTATCTCCCGGCTGTGGGCGAGGAGTTTATTAAGGCTGGCCAGTTCAGCGTCGGCCCCGGCTCCAGCCGCATGGGCGAGTTTGGTGCTCGTGCCTTGCGCGATGTTCAAGAGGCTGTACTGTCTGAGCAGGCTAAGGCTTTGGAGTCTGGATACAAGACGGCCGCCGACATCTTCGGTACTGACGTAGGCCGTATGGCTACCTTGGCTGGAACGGCGGGCACGCTTGGCGTTCAGGAGTCACAAGCTTTGCGCGATCTGGCTTCTCGTTATGGCGAGCTTGGCAGCGAAGCGCAGCGGCTCGGGCTTACCGGAGCCAAGGCAGTTACAGATGTTGGCGCCGCCGAACGCGCTATGCAGCAAGCGAACTTGGAGCTGGCTTACCAAGATTTCTTGCGCCAAGAACAGTATCCGAAGGAGCAGATCAAGTTCTTGTCGGAAACGCTTGGCGGTGTGCAGTTGCCGAAGACAGAGATTAGAACCGAGCAAAGCATTCCAAAGCAGGAAGATTTGACCACCGGTTTGTCTGACGTTGCCAATACATACAAAGTTTTGGATGAAATCCTTAAAGGGTCTACAGGCTCTAGCATTGGCTCCCTTGTCAGAAAGTTCTTTGGAGGCAGCTAATGAACGGCTTGCCTGATCCAAGAAATAGACTTAAACGGGACATGGTGAACTTGTATTCTAAGTACATCATGGGAACCACTCCGGCTGCGGATGTACGCAAACTCGGCGCTACTGTCCCCGGTCAGGCAGCGGTTAACTGGGGTGATCCAGAGTTAATCGAGGACGAAGACGAGGAGCAGGCTTCTGCTCAGGCTGTTTCCGAAGAAGACGAATCTGAGGATCAAGTTGCCGCTCAGGCAGCGGAAGAAGACGAGGATGCTCTCGAAGAAGAGGGTGCAGCAATGGCTGGATTAAGCGACGTTAAAAAGCCCGAAGAGAAAAAGAAGAAGAGCTACGACGAGATGATTCTCGAAGAGCTTGAGTTTGCTAAGGCAAAACTTCTTGAGCCTAAGAAGCTCAGCATTGCTGACATCTTGGGTGCGGGAAACATTCGTAAGTCTGCTGCTCTAATCCGTGAGACGGAGAAAGAGAACGAAGAGCGACAGATGAAAGCGCGTGAGTTGGCGCTCGATATTCTTGGTCGTCGATCGACTGCTGAAAAGGAGCAGCGTTCCGCTGAAGCGTTGGCTGATTATCGTCGGCAAATGATTGCTGCCCGACAAGCTGCGGGCGCGTCTGAGGCTGATAGACAAGCTAGATCACGAGCAGCCGCATTGTTCCCGAATCTTACGCCTGAACAGGCTTATGTTGAGTATTTAAAAACATACGAACCACCGCCGTCTGGTCCGCGTCCGGCTTCACAGCCGCTAGACTTTCAGATGGGAATGATTGCGCAGATGCGCGATACGGGTATTCCTAGAAAGCCGACTCCTGGTGAACTAAAGGCTCTTGATTATTATGAGAAGCGACAAAAGCGAGGCAGCATTTTAGATGCACTGCTTGAACGCTACATGGTTGATCAGACCGCTGAATAACGAGGCTAGCGATGCCTAACTTTAAGGTTGTTGGACCTGACGGCAAGAAGTGGAACGTGCCGGCTCCTGAAGGGGCCACTCAGGAAGAAGCCGAAGAGTACGTGCTGCGGACTAAGTACGACTCTGCTAAGCCTGCTGCTCCTAAGCCTGCGGAACCTCGGCCCGTGCAGCTTCGTCCTGCACAAACCAAACCGGTTGTTGCAGAAAAGCCGGCCGTTGATTTCATGGCAGCTCAGCGTGAGCAGCCAAAGCCGGCTGTTGCTCCTCCTGCTCCAGCGCCAACTGGAAAGACACGGCGAGAGCCAACTCCGCTTAGCCTGACATCGCTTGTGACCGAGCCTGCGCTCTCGATGCTGACTGGCGCTGCCGGTCTTATTCCGTCTTGGGCGCGTGGTCTCTATGGTCTTGCGACTGGCGAGTCTGATCCAGAAGCCGCAGCCAAGATGCGCGAAGTGCAGCAGAAGCTGACATACGA
>Ga0129336_10002536_pt1 | contig 11267 bp, 9 predicted proteins | sample CPB6_02_DNA_FD_96878 | JGI IMG/M metagenome (GOLD analysis project Ga0129336, IMG submission 96878) | Freshwater to marine salinity gradient microbial communities from Chesapeake Bay, USA - CPBay_Sum_0.6_0.2_DNA | ecosystem: Environmental > Aquatic > Marine > Coastal | place: USA: Chesapeake Bay...
GGGTATGAAAAAAGCAACAATCCCTTTGTGAAGGGGATTTGAGCGTACTATTTCTTGAAGCTGGCTTTTAGTTTTATCCATTCTTCTTTTTCGGTACGACTGACAAGAAGCACAAAAGACGTGTATAATACAGTAGCAGTTCCCAGATTAAATACACGGTCTGGCCACCAACCGATTAATGTGCGATGTGTTACATATAGAAATCCGCAGGCAAGCAAATAAATGGTAATTTTTTTAACGGCATAGGGTACTGGATAGTGCTTTTGTCCCAGCCAATAACTTGTTATCATCATAAAAAAGTAGCAGGCACAACTGGCGCCTGCTGCACCCCAATAATGATATTTTGGAATAAGTAGAATGGTGAATGCAACTGTGATTAGTGCACCACCTATCGTAATATATGCGCCAGTTAGATTTCGATTAGTTAGTTTATACCAAATACTTAAGTTGTAATAAATACCAAGAAAAATATTAGCCATTGCGAAAAGGGGAACTACATACAATCCTTCCTTCCATTTTTCTCTTCCAATTGCATCAAAAAACCATGCTGCAAGATCTATGTACAGGGACACTCCTAAAAATAAAAAACAACAAACCAGTACAAAAAACTTCATGATTCGTGCGTAGCTCTGTTGCACATCTTGCTCTTTACTCTTGTTAAAAAAGAAAGGTTCGGCTGCCATTCGAAAAGCCTGAATGGCGATGGTAATCACAATAGATAGACGGATGATATTCCCAAACACACCTAATTCATGTTTAGCCTCCTCTGCAGGTAGGTCAACCACAAACTGGTACAATAATCGGCTGAGCATGTCATTGACAATGCCACCCATTCCAACAATCACAAGCGGCCAGCTATATTGCAAGACACTTTTAAAAAGAGTCTTGTCAAAATTGAGTTGAATCTGTTTTAATTCAGAAATCAGTAACAAAAAAGTGCATATGCTACCTAGAAAATTTCCAATCAAATACCACTCAATGCCTTGCGCTGCACCAAAATTCCATGCGGGGAAATAGGTGGGTTTAATTCCTAAAAAGAAAAGTACTACTAGCACATTAACCACCACTGAGGTAAGTTTTGCAAAAGCAAATCGCTTAGGCCTGTTCTCTTGACGCAGTTTTGCAAATGCAAGTGTAGAGAGGGTATCAAAAAATAAAATGCCAATCATCCAGTGTATAAATACACTATTTTTTTCCAGGCGTCCCATTTCTGCCAACCAATCTTGATTGATCCAGAGTAGGGTGCTAAGCAATATTGTGGTTGTAAAAAGTGCAATAGAAAGAGTACTGTATAAACGCGAGCGGTCTACCTGTTGTGAAAAACGGAAATAAGCTGTTTCTAGACCATATGTAAAAATGATATTTAAAAATGCAATGGCAGCATAGATCAGAGTTAAGTCAGCAGTTACTGCGGGCTCTCGAAAAAGTAAAGGCAGACTCAAATTCATCAAGTAGCCTAAGAAACGACTGGTTATACTGGGTAACCCATACCATAGTGTTTGTCCGGCTAATTTTTTGAGTTCGCTCACAGCAAATTCTTGAGCCATAAAGATAACAGTTTGCGCGCTTGACTTATCTTTAATCAGTAAAATGAATCCTATGAAAAAAGTTCGGTGTCTGTTACTGATTTTAGTCAGTTTTACTACGGTAACGGTGGCGCAGGTTTATGAAGGAACTGCAGAGTTTGACAAAAAAAAGTATGCCGCATTTTTAGCCGAGTATGATTACCAAGTTCTTGCAGTGGAGAATGCGTTGCTCAAGCGATTTGTAAAATTGGGATATCATCCTCGCGAAGAAAAGGGAATTTTTAATAAGGATAAAGGTTTCAGGGTCTTTGCGGGCTCTATCATGGGTGACATTACCGAAGGGACTGCTGATTATTATTTGAAAGTAGAAGATCGCAGTAAGAAAGGAAAAGAAGCAGCCTTATTAACCGTTATCATTTTACAAAATGGGGAGGCATTGAGCCGTGGTATAAGTGAGGCTAGAGCAAATACAGTTAAGACGTATTTTAAAAATCTATTACCCGACATTATTGCTGAGAACCTTGAGTTAGATATCAAAGCCCAGGAAGAGACGATTTTTAAGGCAGAGAAAAAATTGGAGTCGTTGAAAAAAGAAAAAGCAGAATTAGAGCGAAAGATCGAAGTAAATGAACGTGCGCAGCTTGATACTGAGAATGAAATCAAAGCAAAACAGGAAGGACTCGAAATATTGAAGTCAAAGCGCACCTCTACTTCGGTTTTGCCAAGTACGAGTTCTGAACAAAAGATGAATCTGTAAGTGTTTTCAAGAAAGCAATCAGATCAGCAGACTCGCGGTTACTCAGTGAAATCCCATTTTTAAGTAATGGATCCAGCGTGTTGCTATTGACAATCCCCACGCGATAATGATTGATGCATTGTTCCAGTGTCATAAACCGTCCATCGTGCATGTAATTTGATGAAAGCATAACATTACGAAGTGTGGGTACACGAAATTTTAACGAATCTTCTTTTTTTCTAGAAACGAGCATTCTTCCGTAGTCTTTTAAAAAGGGGTCTACCGACAAGCCAATATTTCTAAAACTAAAATCTGTGAACAAGGGTTCTGGGTGGCAACTGGCACAATTAGCTTTAAAAAGTTGGTACCCATTCGCTTCTTGTGTTGTAAACGTTAGTTGACTTCTTTTAACCTGATCATATTTACTATTGGCCGAAATCATTGTACCCGTAAACTGAGCCAATGCGCGTAATAGTTGGTAGGGCTCTATTTCGTAGCTATGAAAAACATCGCGAAAGGCTCTTTGGTAGTACGGGATTCTTTCTAGTTTACGTTTGATGGCGCTAAACTGTTCTCCCATTTCTGTTTTTGCGGTAATGGGGTGAATGAATTCTTCCTCCAGCGATTGGAATGCACCGTCCCAATGAAAAGTGGGGTACCAGGCAAGATTAAAAAGAACCGGTGCGTTGCGAAGGGTATGCGATTCAAATACGCCATGACTTCTGTCGTGCTCAAAAGTTCCAAAGGCAGCTACTTGCTCGTGACAAGAAGAGCAGGGATGATTGTTGTCTACAGATAAAAGGGGCTCGTAAAAAAGTCTTCTTCCTAATTCAATTCCCTCTTTTGTGAGTGGGTTGTCTTGAAAAGTATGAAGTGGGTTTGGGAAATCAGCTGGGATAGTTAAAGAAGCAGGGGTGAGACCTCGCGTATGCATGGTTTTTCGACAGCCGGTCAGCATTCGAAAACTGGCGATGGAAAGAACCAGTAGAACTAAAACGAGTCCTTGTTTACGCATTACGATCAAAACGAATTTTCCCTCTACCGGATTTTATTTCAGACTTTATTTTTTTTGACTGTAATCTTCTTTCCTTGGCACCTGCACTCACTTTTGTGGCAATACGGGGTTTCTTTTTTTGCAATGCCTGTGTGAGCAAGCGTGAAACTATTTTGATAGCTTCTTGTTTGTTAGCCCACTGTGTTCGATGAACCTGTACGCGTACCATGAGCTTTCCTTCTGCATTGATTCGATTTGAGAGTTTTTGACGGATTAATTCTTTTTCTATGTCGTCAACTGCAGCGCATTCATCTAAAGGGAGCCATGCTGTAACGGCGGTTTCTACCTTATTTACATTTTGCCCGCCACTTCCCCCACTTCGTGAGGTGGTAAAATGCAACTGCTTTATGACTTCGCGTAAATTCATCCTACATTTATCTTCTCAAAATTAATCTTATTATGCGAGCGGTGGTTCAACGGGTCAGCCAGGCATCCGTCACAGTCGACCAAAAAAAGATTGCTTCGATAGGTCAGGGGCTTCTCGTGTTGCTGGGAATTGAGGAAACTGATACGGAGGCGGATATTGAGTGGTTAAGTACCAAAATTTTAAATCTTCGCATTTTTGATGATGTGACGGGCGTCATGAATCTCTCGTTGTTGGATAAAGCAGGGGATTTGATTTTAGTTAGTCAGTTCACTTTATTTGCCTCTACCAAAAAAGGGAATCGTCCTTCCTATAGCCGGGCTGCAAAATCTGAAACGGCAATACCTCTTTATGAAAAAATGATTACCACACTTTCAACTGGACTGGGCAAAAACATTCAGACGGGTTCATTTGGAGCAGATATGAAGGTGGATCTTTGCAATGACGGTCCCGTTACCATTATCTACGATACTAAAAACAAAGAATAATGACAATACAGCAGGCGCAACACGAAGTGGATCAGTGGATCAAGACAATTGGGGTTCGTTATTTTAGTGAACTCACCAACATGGCGATTTTAACAGAGGAAGTGGGCGAACTGGCCCGATTGATGGCGCGAACCTATGGAGACCAGAGTTTCAAAAATGGAGAGGAAGCCAGCAATCTTTCCGATGAAATGGCTGATGTGTTATGGGTATTGATTTGCCTGGCTAATCAAACGGGCGTAGATCTAACCAACGCACTAGAGCGCAATATCGAAAAGAAAACAAAGCGCGATGCCAGCCGGCATCAGGACAATCCCAAGCTTCACTGACAATTGAGAGTTATATTTGCACCCTATGGCAAACGATAACAACCGTTTTCAGTCGATCATTTCCCATTGCAAGGAATATGGTTTTATTTTTCCCAGTAGTGAGATATATGATGGGTTACAGGCCGTGTACGACTATGGTCAAATGGGCAGCGAGCTCAAAAAAAATATCAAGGACTACTGGTGGAAAAGTATGACCCAGCTACAGGACAATATTGTGGGGATTGATGCTGCCATCTTTATGCATCCCACTACCTGGAAGGCTAGTGGACACGTCGATAATTTTAATGATCCCATGATCGATAATCGCGACAGTAAAAAGCGTTACCGCGTGGATCATTTAATTGAGGGATTTGCAGAGGAACAAAAAGCTGCCGGCCATGAAAAGGTTGCTACTGATGTTCTCAGTGCAATGGACGCCCTTCTTGCGAAAGATGATTTTGCTGGATTAAAAAAATTGATCGAAGAACAGCAAATTAAATGTCCAATTAGCGGCACGTGCAACTGGACAGACATTCGCCAATTCAACCTAATGTTTGCTACGGAGTTTGGTTCAACTGTTTCTACCGAAGACGAGGATAATAAAGTATACCTGCGCCCCGAAACAGCACAGGGCATTTTTGTCAATTTTCTCAATGTGCAAAAGACGGGAAGAATGAAAGTTCCTTTTGGAATTGCGCAAATTGGAAAGGCTTTTCGTAATGAGATTGTCGCTCGTCAGTTTATTTTCCGCATGCGTGAGTTTGAGCAAATGGAAATGCAATTTTTTGTACGACCTGGCACGCAGCAGCAGTGGTATGAATATTGGAAGGAAGCACGTTTACAATGGCACTTAAGTTTGGGAATTCCTGCTTCAAGCTATCGATATCACGATCATGTAAAATTGGCGCACTATGCAGATGCGGCCTGTGATATTGAATTTAATTTTCCTATGGGATTCAAAGAGCTGGAAGGTATTCACAGCCGTACCGATTTTGATTTGAAACAACATCAGGAATTCAGCAAAAAGAAACAGCAGTATTTTGATAATGATGTAGATCCTGCAACAGGTAAACCATTTGGTAATTATATTCCCTATGTAATTGAAACTTCGATCGGGCTCGATCGTATGTTCTTGGCTGTGTTAAGTCATGCGTATGAAGAACAGGATTTAAGTACACCAGAAAAAGCAGATAGTCGTGTTGTATTGAAGCTTCCTGCAAAATTGGCTCCCATCAAAATGGCGGTATTGCCGTTGAATAAAAAAGATGGATTACCGGAGATTGCAGAAGCCATTATTGCTGATTGTAAAAATGATTTTCGTTGTTTTTATGAAGAAAAAGATTCCATTGGAAAACGCTATCGTAGAATGGATGCATTGGGAACGCCTTTTTGTGTAACAGTTGATTATCAAACTAAAGAGGATAATACTGTTACTATTCGACACCGCGATTCGATGGAACAGGAACGCGTTCCTATTTCTGCACTTTGTGACTTAGTTAAATCGGCCTTAGTTTAGCTGTAAAATGTCTCAATAAAGGGGCCTCTTCTGTAATGGAGAGGCCTTTTAGTTGATCTTTCTTACTAAACGTCTCAATGATCACTTCCGCTACATAGTCGATATGACTTTGTGTATAAACACGACGAGGGATGGCTAAGCGTACTAACTCGAGGGTAGCTGGAATCAATTGGTGATTTTCATCATATTTTCCAAACATAAGTGATCCGATTTCAACGGCCCGTATTCCCCCTTCTACATACAGCGCGCAAACCAACGCTTGACCTGGATATTGTGCAGGAGGAACGTGAGGTAAAAAAGTTTTGGCATCTAAATAGACCGCATGTCCGCCTGCAGGCTGCATCACCGGTACGCCGGCTGCTACTAATTTTTCTGTCAGGTATTCCATACTGCGTATGCGGTATTGTAGATAGCTTTCGTCCATCACTTCTTCTAAACCAATTGCAATGGCTTCCAGATCACGACCGGCTAGTCCTCCATAGGTTGGAAAACCTTCGGTGATGATCAGTAGGTTTCTGCATTCCATGGCCAGCTTCTCATTATTCAATGCTAAGAAACCTCCGATGTTGGCAAATGCATCTTTTTTGGCACTCATGCTACATCCATCGGCATAAGAGAACATTTCTTGCGCAATCGACTCAATCGTTCTGTTTTCAAATCCGGCTTCTCTTTTCTTAATGAAATAGGCGTTTTCTGCAAAACGACAACAATCAAGAAAAAAGGGGATACCCCATTTTTTACATATGGCCGATACGGAACGAATATTCTCCATACTCACTGGCTGTCCGCCTCCGGAGTTATTTGTAACGGTGATGATGACCATAGGAATATTTTCTTTACCCACTTTTTCAATTGTAGGTTCCAGTGCGGCTACATCCATATTTCCTTTAAAGGGAGCGGCTATCAATGGATTTTTTCCTTCTGCGCACATCAGGTCGATTCCTTCGGCTCCTGAAAATTCAATATTGGCTCGTGTGGTGTCAAATAGGGTGTTGCTGATAAAATATTTTCCTTTTCCTCCTACCGCAGTGAACAGGATTTTTTCAGAGGCTCTGCCTTGGTGTGTCGGAATCACATAGTGCATGCCGGTGATTCTTTTTACCATAGATTCAAAATGATAAAAGCTGGGACTTCCTGCATAGGATTCATCGCCCTCCATGATACCTGCCCATTGACGACTGCTCATCGCCGAAGTGCCACTATCGGTTAGCAAATCAATGAGTACATCGCGTGAGGCAATGCTAAATACATTGTAGTCTGCTTTTTTTAAAATTGCTTCTCTTTCCTCGCGGGTATTAAAATAAATGGGTTCAACCGACTTGATCCGAAACGGTTCAATAATAGTTTTTATTGGCATGGCGCGAAATTAACAAATAGATTTCACCCTCGTTGTTTGTGGGAGAATTCGTCTCTTAACCGTAGATCTCTCGGTGGATCTGCTTTTTGTCATAGCCCATAGCTTGAATACGAGTAAGGGCTTCGTCGATCATATTTTTCCACCCACATAGTAAAAACTGTGCAGGTTGTTTTGCTTTACAAAGCTCTTCGTACACAGGATGTACGTAACCAGTTTGTCCTTCCCAGGTTTCGCGGGATAAAACGGGGTGATAATGAAAGCCGGAAAATTTGTTCTCGAGTTCTTTTAACTCTTGATAATACAGCAGATCTTCTTTTTTTCTACATCCAAAAACGAGGTGTAAATTTCCAATAGGCGTTTGACTTTTGTATAAACTGCGTACCATACTCCGAAACGGAGCTACACCGGTTCCGGTACAAATCAAAAATGTATCGATGCTAAGATCAGATGGTAATCCAAATACGCCCTGTGGTCCCCTGAAAGGGATTTCAGTTCCTACTACTACTTCATTAAATAAATAAGTTGTACCGGCGCCTCCTTCTGCTAAAACAATAAGCAGTTCAAATGTATTAGTCTGATCTGGACAAGACGCGATAGAATAACTACGCCATCTCTTATTGGGTTTTTCATGAATGGGTAGATCCAGCGTTACAAATTGTCCAGGTTTAAAATCAACAACATTCATCTCGGCTACCTCAAACCAGAATTGACGGGTGGTAGGAGTGTGATTGGCAATCCGAATCACTTTTGCTATTCTCCAGGGTAGTAAAGCCATGTTTTTGTTTATTTAAAGTTACCAAGAATTGCGAGTATATTTGCGGCGCGGATCATGAGCGTACAGGAACTGTTGACAACTTATCAGCAAGACCCCCGCCTTTTACAATTGGCGGACAGGATTGTAATGCCCGGACCGCACGAAACGCTTCTCTCTGGTTTACAAGGTTCATCTTCCGCTTTTGTACTGGCTGCCTGTTTTTCCAATCCAACGCTCTCTGCCCATAACCACTTGGTTATTTGTAATGATGCTGAAGAAGCCGCCTATTTTCAAAATACATTAGAGAGTATTACTGGAGCACTTGATCTTTTTTATTTTCCTTCCTCCTATAAGAATAGTAAGAATTTTCGGTTGCTGAATCCATCGCATGTGATGCTAAGAACCGAAGCCTTGACCAGGCTTTCCAAACGCGAGGCTGCCATTGGAGAACTCCGAAAAAAAGTGCTGGTTACTCACCCCGAAGCTTTACTTGAAAAAGTAGTAGGAGCTGCTGCATTTGCCGATCGTATTATCGATTTAAAAGTGGGCGCTACGTTGGATATACCTGCTTTATTGCTTCAGCTAAGTGAATATCAATTTGAGCGATGTGATTTTGTTTATGAACCTGGACAGTTTGCCATGCGAGGTGGAATTTTAGATATCTACTCCATTGGTAACGATAAGCCCTATCGAATTGAATTGTTTGGCAATGAAATTGAGTCTATTCGATTGATAGATCCGGAAACACAATTAAGTGAACGAAAATTATCAGCAGTATCGATTATTCCGCGCATGGATGAAACCATGGTGAGTGGACCTGGTGTTTCGCTATTAGATTTTTTACCAACTAATACAGTGATATGGATCCAGGATTTTACACTTTGTACTGATAGAATGGAAGATACTTGGGAAAGTTTTACTTCATTTTTAAAAGTACGTACGGATCAAACCTCAACGAGTGATCCTCTAGAGGATGAAAAATGGGCGAAAAAAGAAGTGACGGTCTCTGATTTAGAAGAACCCACTCGTTTGCGACAATCTATGTTGATGCGCAACCTGGTTTCATTTGGAGTGGGGACTCAACTACCAGGAGAGTCATTGCTGTTAGAGCTTAATTTTTCTACCAAAGAGCAGCCCTCGTTCAATCGAAATTTTGATTTGCTCATCGGCGATTTGCGTAACTGGGCATCAAAAAATTATCGACTTAGTATTTTTTCTGATAATCCTCGACAGTTAGAACGGCTGCAAACTATTTTTGATGATCTCAAAGCCGAATTGGTTTTTGAACCTGTTTCAAAATCTATTCATGAGGGGTTTATTGATCATGATCTGAAGTGGGTTTCTTATACTGATCATCAGATATTTCAGCGCTACCATAAATACAAAGTCAAACAAGCCTATAATAAAAATAAGGCACTCACACTCCGTACGTTGCGCGAGTTACAGCCTGGCGATTTTGTTACCCATATAGATCATGGTGTGGGTGTTTTTAGTGGACTTCAAAAAATTGATGTGAATGGTCGCATGCAAGAGGCGGTTCGATTGGTGTACAAGGACTCTGATATTTTATATGTCAACATCAATAGCCTGCATAAAATTGCCAAATACTCTGGTAAGGAAGGAAGTGTTCCTAAAATAAATAAGCTGGGCAGTGATGTGTGGAACAGGCTCAAGGAAAAAACCAAGTCAAGAGTTAAGGAAATTGCATTTGATTTAATTAAGCTGTACGCAACTCGAAAGGCACAACAAGGATTTGCACATTCTCCTGATAATTATTTGCAAACCGAGTTAGAGGCTTCTTTTATTTATGAAGATACTCCTGATCAAAGTAAGGCAACGGCAGATGTAAAAAAAGATATGGAGTCCAGCTCTCCGATGGACCGTTTGGTTTGCGGAGATGTGGGGTTTGGAAAAACTGAAGTAGCGATACGTGCCGCATTCAAATCTTGTGTCGATGGTAAACAAGCAGCAGTATTAGTGCCTACAACCATTTTAGCCTTTCAGCATTACAAAACATTTAAAGAGCGACTCAAGGATTTTCCGGTTACGGTTGATTATATAAATCGGTTTAAATCAGCTAAGCAAAAAAAGGAAACCTTACAGCGACTTGCAGAAGGTAAGATTGATATCATCATTGGTACCCACGGACTACTTGGCAAAGAAGTGAAGTTTAAGGACCTGGGATTATTGGTGGTGGATGAGGAGCAAAAATTTGGTGTGGCGCACAAAGAAAAAATAAAAACGCTACGCTCCATGGTCGACTGTTTGACTTTAACAGCTACTCCTATTCCGCGTACACTCCAGTTTTCATTAATGGGGGCTCGTGATCTTAGTATTATCAATACACCGCCTCCTAACCGTCAACCTATCCAAACGGAAGTGATAGTGTATAATGAAGATGCCATTCGTGATGCAATCTATTTTGAAACAGAGCGCGGAGGGCAGGTCTTTTTTATTTACAACCGTATTGCGGGATTGGCAGAAATGGCAACAATACTGAAAGGTCTTTGTCCTGATCTTTCTATTGGGTATGCGCATGGTCAAATGGAAGGACATGAGCTAGAAGAACGCATCTTGGATTTTATTGACCGTCGGTACGATGTGTTGGTTTGCACCAATATAGTGGAGAGTGGGGTAGACATCCCTTCGGTCAACACAATTATTGTTAATAATGCGCATCAATTTGGACTGAGCGATTTGCATCAGTTGCGTGGACGCGTGGGCAGAAGTAATAAAAAGGCGTTTTGTTATTTGGTAGCACCACCCATGAGTACACTGCCAAACGATTCGCGCAAACGTTTACAAACATTGGAGCAGCATAGTGAACTGGGGAGTGGTTTTCAGATTGCGATGCGCGACCTTGATATCAGAGGCGCTGGTAATTTATTAGGAGGAGAACAAAGTGGCTTTATGGCTGAGATTGGTTTTGAAATGTATCAGAAAATTTTAAATGAAGCGATTCGCGAGTTAAAGCGAAGTGATTTTAAGGAACTATTTAAAGAAGAAATCGCAAGACAGGATGATTATGTGCAAGATTGTACGATTGATACGGATTTGGAAATACTGATTCCAGATGATTTTGTTCCTCCCATTACAGAGCGATTATCAATCTATCAAAGACTGGATAATTGCGAAACAGAAGATGAACTAGTCGCATTAAAAAATGA
>Ga0129336_10002537_pt1 | contig 11263 bp, 12 predicted proteins | sample CPB6_02_DNA_FD_96878 | JGI IMG/M metagenome (GOLD analysis project Ga0129336, IMG submission 96878) | Freshwater to marine salinity gradient microbial communities from Chesapeake Bay, USA - CPBay_Sum_0.6_0.2_DNA | ecosystem: Environmental > Aquatic > Marine > Coastal | place: USA: Chesapeake...
AAATCGAACTGGATTTGCAAACAGTGATTTCGGTCTAGAAGATACTTCGGAATCATTCGGTCTTCCTGCCACAGCAGACTTCTTTGTTGCGCTTATCAGCACAGAGGATCTAGAGCAGACTGGTCAGATTCTAGTCAAGCAACTCAAGAACCGCTACAACAGTGCAACTGTGAATAAAAAGTTTGTAGTAGGTATTGACCGCTCCAAGATGAAGCTGTATGATGTCAAGCGAGATGAGCAAGATGGCATTGCCGATTCCAATCAGAATAATCCTGATGGATACGGACAAGGCTATGCTCCGCGTGAGATTCCCAAGCTAGTTAAAGTGAGTGATTGGACTATATGAGCGCATATATCGACAAGGTGTTTATCAACATTGCTTCAGAACACTTGAAGAAGTTCAAGTGGAAGAAGGATAATCTTGCCAATTGTCGATGTCCGTTCTGTGGGGATTCCAAGAAGCGTAAGAATATTGCCCGTGGGTATTTCTACCAGAAGGGCAACGACTTCTTTTTCCGTTGCCATAATTGTGGCCACGGAACAAACATGTACAACTTCCTTGAAGCAATCAATCCATTGCTTGCCAAGGAATATGCCTTTAAACGATTTGCTAGCGGTGAAAATGGAAGATCAAACTACAAGAAACCAAAGCAGGAAGAACTCTTTGTCCCAACTAAAAAGATCACTACATTCGAAGTGCCTAAGAATTGCGTCAATGTTTGTGACCTTGATTTTGCACATCCAATCGTCAAATATCTTGAGAAGCGAAAGATCCCTGACGAATCGTTCTGCTACTTTTATTACGCCGAAGACTTCTCCGAAGTTGCCAAGGGCTTTAGCAGTGACTATGAACTCAAGCGAGAGCCAAGACTGGTTATTCCATTCTATGATGACCAGAAGCAACTCATCGGAGTCCAGGGTCGCTCGCTTGAAGCAGATTCCAAGATCCGCTATATTACTCTCAAGAAGGATTCTGTGGAAAAACTATGGTATGGACTCTGGAGAGTAAATCCAGAACAACCAATCTACATCACAGAAGGACCGATTGATAGCATCTTCTTACCTAACGCTCTTGCGATGGTTGGTGCTGCTGGGGACATGAAGCTTCCTGAGAAGATTGCGAATAGTGAGGTGATCTATGTCTTCGACAATGAGAAGCGCAACAAGCAGATTTGTGGCTTCATGGAAACGGTTATTGAGAAGGGCCATAAGATTCTTATTTGGCCAGATGTTAAGGTCAAGGATATTAACGACTATGTTCTTGCGTTTGGTGATCCGATGGCTATGATACGCGCCAATACGCATTCAGGTCTTGAAGCAAAACTGAGGTTTACGAAATGGAAAAAGTAAATGTACTTGAATATTGTTTTCTTCTAAATAGTATTAGGAGAAAACAAAATGGAAGAAATATGGAAACCCGTAAATGGCTTCGAAGACTACTATGAAGTTTCGAACTATGGTAAATTAAGATCTAAAGACAGAATAATTTACGATAAAAATTTCAGTAAAAATAAAAAACAATTTTTACGAAAAAGATCTTTTAAAGGCAAAGAATTAAAACTTATACCAGTTTGTGATTCTGGTCATTTAGCAGTAAATTTTTACAAAAATGGAAGATCTAATGGATCAAAACTTATTCACAGAATTGTGGCGGAACATTTTATACCAAATCCAAACAAATATCCAATAGTAGATCACATAGATGGTAATCCTAAAAATAACATAGTTTCAAATTTAAGATGGAGTAATTTTTTTATAAACAATGCTAATACTCCCTATGTTAGGTATTTGCAAACACTACTTAATAAGAATGGAATAGAATTTAAAAATCAGGAAGAATATTATGAGTGAGAAAAAAATTCAAGTTTTAGATAAAGGGTTTGTCCGTATGATTGATTGTATGGGTACAGATCTAACAGTAGTAAATGCTGCTAGAGTTTCGTTCCATAAGGAATCTTCTTGGGATTACGAAGATTCGCATGTACCAAAGCGATCTTTGTGCGAAAAAGACAAAAAACTTATTTCTTACTTAGCAAAACATAAACATTGGACTCCGTTTGCACATCCTCAAATCATGCTTCATATCAAGGCTCCTATTTCGATTCGCACCCAACTTTTTAAATCGAAAGTAGGATTCGTTGAAAACGAAATTTCTCGTCGGTATGTGATCGAAGAACCCGAAATTTACATTCCAAAATGGCGCACAAAGCCCACCAATGGGGCCAAGCAGGGATCAGAAGATTTCTTGGTAGAAGGGGTCGATCATAATATGATCACCACAGATTATAGGGAATCAATTACTTTGGCCCTCAATCGCTATAATGGCCTCCTGAAGGCAGGGATTGCCCCAGAACAGGCTCGTTTCGTCCTACCCCAGGGTACATACACCGAATGGTACTGGACGGGTTCCTTGGCCGCTTATGCCCGTGTTTTTAAGCAAAGAATCGACCCCCATGCTCAATGGGAGGTTAGGGAATACGCAAATGCCATTGGTAGCCTAATTCAGCCTTATTTTCCCGTCTGCTGGGAAGAACTTACCAAGTAAATATTGACTAAATACCCAACACGGCTAGAATGCCACAACTTTAAGGATTTTCATATGTCACTACCAACTCCATATCAGAGTTTTATTCACGCTTCCCGTTACGCTCGTTGGATCGATGAGGAAACACGAAGGGAGTCATGGAACGAAACCGTTACTCGCTACTTTGACTTCTTTGAAAAGCACCTCAAGGAAAGCTGCAACTACAAGTTGCCCAAGGATCTACGCAAGGAGCTTGAATCAGCTGTTTTGAACTTGGAAGTGATGCCGTCTATGCGCTGCCTCATGACCGCAGGCGAGGCATTGGAGCGCGACCATGTAGCAGGGTATAACTGCTCTTATGTTTCTACGAGCAAGGTTCGCTCGTTTGATGAGATTCTATACATCTTAATGTGCGGTACAGGTGTTGGATTCTCCGTCGAAAGGGATTTCGTTGAAAAACTTCCTACTATTGCTGAAGAATTTACCGACAGTGATTCACTCATTGTTGTGGAGGACTCTAAGATTGGCTGGGCCAAGGCTTACAAGGAACTCTTCTCGCTACTTATTGGTGGTCAGATACCGCGATGGGACATTTCGAAAATTCGTCCTGCGGGAGCGAGACTTAAAACATTCGGTGGACGAGCATCAGGACCTGAACCTCTGGAAGACCTTTTCCGCTTTACCGTTGAAACCTTCCGTAAGGCAGCGGGTCGTAAGCTCACGACTGTCGAATGCCATGATATCGTATGCAAAATTGCTGAAATCGTAGTTGTTGGTGGCGTTCGTCGTTCTGCTCTTATCTCTCTATCGTCACTTGACGATGACCGCATGCGTAATGCAAAGAGCGGTGCATGGTGGGAGAAAAATGGTCAACGCGCACTAGCAAACAACTCTGCTTCATACAAGAGCAAGCCAGACATGGAAACTTTCATGGACGAATGGGTTGCACTTGTCAAGAGCAAGAGCGGTGAGCGCGGTATCTTCAATCGTCAGGCTGCAAAGAATCAAATTAAGCGTCTTGGTGACCGTCGTAATCCAAACTATGACTTCGGAACCAATCCTTGCTCAGAAATTATTTTGCGTGATCGTGAGTTCTGCAATCTATCTGAAGTCGTGATTCGTTCCGACGATACTCCAGATACTCTTGCCCGTAAGGTTCGTCTTGCTACCATTCTTGGTACATTCCAGTCAACTCTTACCAACTTCCGTTATCTTTCAAGTGACTGGAAGAAGAACTGCGAAGAAGAGCGTCTGCTTGGTGTGTCTCTGACTGGTATCATGGATAACGAGATCACTAATGGCCGTGCTGGTGATCTACCAGATCTACTTGAGCATCTACGCCATGTTGCGGTGGATACAAACAAGGAGTTTGCCCATAAGCTAAAGATCAACGAGTCTGCTGCAATCACTTGCGTCAAGCCAAGTGGCACTGTTAGCCAGCTTGTGGATGCTGCTTCGGGTATTCATGCTCGTCACGCTAGTTATTACATTCGTCGTGTTCGCGCTGATCGCAAGGATCCCATCTGCCAGTTTATGATTGATAAGGGATTCCCCGCCGAACCATGCGTCATGAAGCCAAACCACACTATGGTCTTCTCATTTCCTATGAAGGCTCCTGAGCATTGCATTACTCGTAACGACATGACTGCTCTTGAGCAATTGCAACTATGGCTCACCTATCAGCAGTACTGGTGCGAACACAAGCCAAGCGTTACCATTACTGTTCGTGACGAGGAGTGGATGGAAGTTGGAGCCTGGGTCTATAAGCACTTTGACGAGATCAGCGGTATTTCGTTCCTTCCGCACTCAGATCATACCTATCGTCAGGCTCCATACGAAGACTGCACCAGAGAACAGTACGAAGCCATGCTTGCCAAGCTTCCAAAGGATGTTGATTGGAGTGAATTGTCCAAGTATGAGAAGGAAGACAATACCACAGGAACCCAGACTTTCAGCTGCACGGCTGGGGCATGTGAACTGGTTGATCTTACTAAATAAGGTATGGATCATAGGCTCAAACTGATAAAAATATTATTGGAAAACAAAAAGGATAAAGAGTCAAAGAAAGCCAATCCAACTAAAACTATAGCATCTAAAGATTTGGATGGTCTTAGAGGTGAAGTTTTAGTTCATGCCATGGCACATCACTTAGAACAAGTGCATGGTGTTCCATTTACTCCAAATTTTGATACGAATGAAAGAAAACCAGATTTGACTGGTGGAGATTTTACTTTTGAAATAAAAGGTAAAAGAACTACTGATACACCTTCTTCTGTTAGATCTATACATTATTATCCACCAAAACATGCTTCTTTAATAAGTGGAGTAGCAGAAAAGGCAGCAAAAACACTTAGAGCTAGTGTTACATATTTTACAGGTAATAAAAAACATGCTGAAAAAATTGCTGCTATTTCTCCTGAAATAAAAAGTATAAGAAAAGGTAAATCTGGAAATATTTCTTTTGAGCTACATGACGATGAACAACACATACAAGATATTATCGATAGTAGACATGCTCATATTATCGGAGATAGAAATGCTCTGTATGTTATAGTTCCCGAAAAACATAAAAATAGTAACATATTTGGACAATCTGGTATTGCACCAACATTCGGACCATCGGATATTGACAGAGGCGGAAAGGCAACAACAAGACTACCCAGGAAATCTGGTGGAAGAACAACATCAATAAGAATGAGTTTTGGTACAAGTCTTGATGATCAATCTAAAAAGAAAGCTCATGCAACAGCTAAAAAAAATGCAGATATATTGAAAACGTCTGGTAGTTTTGCTGAAGGTTTAAAGAAAACAACCATGAGAACTACTAAAAGAATACAAGACTATATCAGCAGAGGAAAACACGAAGAAGCTAAAAAGTTAAAAGACGCATTAGATTCTTTGATCAAAGAGCATGAATAAATAGTATGTGATAATTGCTGGTATTGACTACTCGTTAACTTCCCCCTGCATCTGCATTTTTAATGGTAGATTGCATGGGGAGTTTTCTTATAAGAACTGTTCTTTTTATTTTTTAACTGATACTAAGAAGAACGCTACAATGTTTAACAACAATATTCGCGGAGAACTATTTCCAGATTACACAGCAGAATGCGGTAGATACGATAGCATATCAGACTGGGCAGTGGATCTATTGATAGGAAGCGAACAAGTAGCCTTAGAAGATTATGCTTATGGTGCGAAGGGAAGAGTTTTTCATATAGCAGAGAACACAGGTATTCTAAAATATAAGCTCTGGCAACAATCTATTCCTCTTGATGTAATTCAGCCAACTAGGGTCAAGAAACTTGCCAGCGGAAAGGGAAATGCCAGTAAACAGGAAATGTTTGAAGCATTTGTTAAAGAGACTGGTACTGATTTAAGAATTCACTTTGATCAGATAGGAAAAGAAGTCAAGAATCCTATTACGGATATCGTTGACTCCTTTTACATCTGCAAATCAGTTTATACTCTTAATTTTAGTTAAGTTACCCAACCTTCACCATCACTAACTAATTTACCATATTGGTAAGCCCCTAGCATCGTATGATCCCATTTGAGCATCAAATCCTGCAATTGATTTATCCATTTGTGCCATTTTAGCATCAAATTCTTTCTTTTGTTTTGCTCTCCTAGCATCACTAACTGCTTTTTCCTTAGCTCTTTCTTCTTCTTTTCTTCTCTTTTTAGATTCTTCTCCTGCCATAAAAAGTGCTCTTCGATCTTCTAACTCTTTCTTGGTTCTATCAAGCTTTTCTTTAGCAAGTCCAGTATTTATCGCCAATGCGTCCATTTTTTGTTGATGTGTTAGATCGTCCATTTTTCTTTTATCTGCTATTTCCAATTCTTTTTTCGCCACTGCATCTTCAATAGCCTTAAGTCCTGCTTGATGTTCGGCATCTCTAGCATCTCTAGAAGCTTTCAACTGATCTAAAACTCTAAGTCTTCTATCTGTTGATACTTTTGCAGCGGCTGCGGCATCCAATTCTGTTTCGCTCATCTTTCCGTATTTTTCTGGATCAGAAACCATCAATTCGACTGATTTTTCAGCTCTTTCTTGTCTGGCCTTTTCTTGTTCGTCTGTTTCCCACCCAAGCTCCTTGGCTAGATCTTGTGGGTTAGCACCAGCATTGAGCCTATTGATTATGTCAGTTGCTGCTTCTTTTTCTACTTCAGCAGCTGATTTTCCTGGAGCTAATCCACCACGAATTCCTTGTGGATATCTCTTTTCAAACGCTGCTTCTGCATCCGCTCTCAATTGTTCAGGAGTTCTAGTTTCTTGTGCTCTTACTTCATCATCAGTTCCAGGAATAAATCCTGTCTTTTTAGCAAGGCCAATTGCCCAAGATGCAGGATTATAAACTGTAACTGGTGTATTCTGAACAGTAGAAAATGCACTATCTACTCCCTTCGATAATTTAGATTCAAAGGACTCTCCCTTTTCCATTTCCTTTATAGCATTTTCAAGAGCAGAAATATTTCCGCTATAATTTTCAGTAGCATCAGCTTCTGGATTATTTTTTAACAAAGTTTTTTCGGTTTCTAATCTAGCTTTTAGATTATCTAATGTTTGTCTTTCCGAATAACCCATTTTCATTGGAACTTGAGCTAATCCATATCCAGCAGTTGCAATTCCCTCAAGAGCACCAGCAACTGCTCCAGCCCCTGCTCCAGCTGGTCCACCCACAAGACCTCCGATACCAGCACCAACGCCAGTGGATATTCCTATTCCTAATAACTCATTTTTAATAGCATCAGAATATGTTGGAGCTTTATAGATCCACTGCGGATCTTTGGATATATCATAAAGATCCATACCAACCTTTAATCCAAGATCAGCTCCACCACCAATTGGTAAAGCTCTACCACTAAGACTAACTGGTGCTTTACCTCCACCTAAGCCAAATCCACCTTGAGCAACATCTTGTCCTACTTTTGCTGTTTCTCTACCAGCAGCTAAACCAAAATCAAATACTCCTTGCTTTGTAACATTATATACTTTCTTTGCAACATCAACCGTCTTTCTTCCGAATCTTTGGGCAGCATTTGCTTCTCCCCCAACAGCAGAAGATGAAGAAACTGCATCTTTGATTGATGGAGGAGGTGGAGGTGGAGTTTGTGGCTGTGCTGCTTGTCCTGTTCTTGCTTTTTTAGCTGCTTCTGCCTGCTCTCTTCCAACTCTAGCTCTGTTTGCTTCAGCAGCATCAGCTTGTGCCTTAGCTGCTCTTGCGTCATCTTTTGCTTTAGCTTCTCTTTGTACTCTTTCTCTATCTTCTCTAGACCAGGCTTCTCCCTCTTGCCATTCTTTTGCTCTTTGAGCAGCAGCTTCAGCTCTAATTTCTTCTGCTGTCTTGGGTCTTCCTGTTGTTGCTTGTGGTGCTGCTTGAGTTCTAGTTCCTTGAGTTTCTGGAGTTTGAGCAGTAGAAGCTTTTGTAGCAGCTTCATTTGCTCTAGCTTGCTTTACTTGCTTTACCCTATCAAAAGTTTTAGCATTAGATGCTTCCTCTCTTCCAAAAATTCTAAGAGCATTTAGTTCAACCTCAGTCGCCGCTCTTCCAGTAACATCTGGATGTAATTCCTTAGCTAATCTTCGGAATATTTTTTTGTTTGTCTCTGGAGAAGGATTATCCAACAAAGCAAGTTCTTCAGGAGTAAGTAAATCTAAAACTTGCCGAATAGCTTCATCAGAAACATCTTTAATATCTTCTGCTAAGAATTGTGCAAATGAGCGCATTATTCTCCCTTTTTCTTACCGAAAAACTCTTTCCAGCCCCAGGCAACAACAAGGAATAGAACGGGTAGATACCAGATTACCCAGCTATAATCATCCTTTACAGTCTTGTTGTGTTCAATCTGGCTCTTGATATCTAGCATGATTACGCTATCGCCAGTAATGTCTGGAACTATTTCTGGTCCAGTTGAGCTGCAAGCAGCAACTGCCAATGCTACTATTAGAACTAATGCCCAAAGTTTTCTCATGACTTCCTCCCTGCTGCGGCTGTACCGAAATAGAATCCGACGATTGCAACTAGAATTTGTCTGTTTTCAGAAGTGTAGAGATACCCATTAATCTCAACGAAATACTTTTTGGTGGTTTCTGGAATCAAACCAAATAGAGCTTCAGGATTGCTGCTATCTACTTCAACGAAGGTAGGAACTCCGAAGAAAGGAAGAATAAAGGGTGCAGCAATGGTTCCGAATAGAACAGTTAGAACAATTAGCTGTCGCACTCCCTTGCCGACATCTAGGGGTACTCTTTGAGCTGCCTTATCTTGATTCTCTGTGGTCTGCGTGTTGGCAGAAATTAGACGCTCAAATATTTCCTTCTGATCCTGGCTCTTCTGAGCCATGAACTTGAAGATAAATCCAGTAAGGCTTCCGCCTATCAATGAAATCAACTCAGTCGGCATAATAACCTCCAGAGTTATTTATATTGGAATTATTCTGCTATTGGCTCTTCAAGAGGCTTTCTTTTCAAAAGCTTCTTTTTTTCTCTATATGGGTCTTCTAATTCTTTTTGGTTTGGGCCAATGATATCAGTAATTAATAGACCAGGAATATCTCCACTACCAACAGTCATATCTTCAACTAAAAAATCTATTAAAGAAAATCCTTCTTTTAGACAGTGAGTTTCAAGCAAATATAATGATTCGTGTGGATTTACTTCATATTTGTACATTTCACTTAAAAATAAATCTAAAATAGCTAATTGATTATTAAGTGATCCTCTAACTCCAGGATTTGGAACCATCGATAAAAACTTTTTAAGTTTAATAATTATTACTTCAAGTGGATCTATTTTATTTGCTCTCAATAATAGATCTAAATTTTGCTTAAAATTACCCCGCATATCAATGTATCCTTTTTGGAAAGCATCCATGCTGGTATACGGGGCTGCTAGTAATGTCAAAAACTTGTAGATCGTAAAAGATCTAACCAAAAGTCCAGCAGATGATACGGATTCATTTATCATTTTTTTGTATTAATCTTTGTATTCTTGGATCTGGTTGTATTAGCTCTAAATTTACTTCTGGTATTTTAGTCGGAAGCATTTCAAGATTTAATAAAAATGCTTTTAGGAATCCGTGATATTTTTTCTCTATTTTAAAAAATAACATTCTAATAGTATTTTCTATACCAAACAAATTTGTTAATACTAAAATATGATTCTTTATTAAAGTATCTTTTAGTTGCCTTTCCGATTCATATTTTAAGAATAATCTCTTAATATACTTTATTCTCTTCATATCATCATTGAATTCATCAATTGATACGCAAGACGGATTGTTATAATTCAACTTAGCAAATAATTCAAAATTTTCTTCCGTCAGCATATCAATTTTTTTCATCAATTAGGTACTAATGAGAAATTAAACTTATATAAGTTATTTGCTGTTATTACTACGTCAACTACTAGATTTAGACCTTTACCATTATTGAATTCTTTTATTCCATCGGTTACCAAGAATCCATCTTTTTGTAGATCATGTTCTGGAGTAGTTCCAAATGTTCCTCCAAATCTCTTTAGCATGAACACATTTGGTCCAGGCATTAGTTTTGTTTTGGGGGTAAAATCAAAATCTAATCCCATAATATTCATTTTTGCTCTTAGAAGAGACAAAGCACCTCTTGGTTCAATGTATTCTCTACCAGCAAAAGTGGATAGGAATGCGTTTATTCTGTTTTGCTGTGTATCGTTTTCTACACGATGAACGCCGAAATCGCTTGCTGCTGTTCTGGTAGTTTTTGTTGGCTGGAACGGCTCTCCAAAGCCACCACCATCAAAAGATTCAGACTCTATAAGGGCTACTATGTCTTTAAATTTCTTCATTGAGTTCCTTTGATCTATTTATCAAATTTTTAAAGTATTCTAATTTAAGTTTTGATGAAGCGAATCTATTTTTTGATTTTAGTACTTTTTCTACTGGAAGATCATCTTCTAACTTTTCTGGTTTAAATGCAGCATCGTTCGCATTTTTTGCTTCTTCTGGATCAGAATCGATATAATTTTCATTATCTACAAAAGGAGCTTGATTTTCTTTCAAAGACTTCCAGCTACCGCCTTTTTTCTTATACCATTTTGCAGCCCAAGCATTTGCATAAGCACTAGGATATACATCAAATTTTTGTCTGGCAAGAGACTTTGCCTTGGACCACAGTTTTTTGTTTTTTGGAGCATTTTTTTCTAAAAGCTCAGTGAATTCCATAATGTCTTTTGCTTCCCCCAAAAGTTGACTAATGGATTTATTTTTTTCACTAATAATTTTATTTTTAAAATTTGGCATATTAATTTCTTTATTATCTATCATGCAAGGAGGAGTCTTAAACTTCTTATTACGTTTATCAATGTCCATTTTTTGTCCAGGGGTCATTGATGGACCCTTCTTATCGACATCATATTGTTCATTAACTCCAGTATCTACATTTATCGGTTTTTTGCCCTTACCACCAGAACCTTTTTTACCTCTACCTTTGGCTGATTGGGCAGCTCTTTTTCTTTCCACAAAGCTTCCTATTTTTTCTTTTCCAAGCTTTGCGGCCTTTTGTTTTGAGAGACAGGCTGCATAAGGTTCACCCTTCTTGGCATCTCCACATTCTCCAACTCGCTCTCCCTTAGAATTATATCTATCCCATCCAGGTTTACCTCCAGCGGATTCATCGTGAAACCACTTTCCAAGGCCAGACTTGCGATAGACTTCATTTATGTCTTTCATGGTTTGCCCAGTGCTATTTGATGGCTTA
>Ga0129336_10002538_pt1 | contig 11263 bp, 8 predicted proteins | sample CPB6_02_DNA_FD_96878 | JGI IMG/M metagenome (GOLD analysis project Ga0129336, IMG submission 96878) | Freshwater to marine salinity gradient microbial communities from Chesapeake Bay, USA - CPBay_Sum_0.6_0.2_DNA | ecosystem: Environmental > Aquatic > Marine > Coastal | place: USA: Chesapeake Bay...
ATCGGACACGCTATTCCGGCTGCGGAACTTCTACGCGGGGCGGGACCCGCATATCGAGACGCTATCAATACGCCCGGTGATTCTCGGCATTGTTGACTTACTGCGCCGCCGAGAACAAATCGCGAATGCGTCGATTGACGTTAACTTCAAAATCGATATCGAACAGATCGAATCAGATTCGGTTTTCATCTCGGTGATCATCTCCAACCTCGTTTTAAATGCAGCCGAAGCTCTGAGCGATACATCGGCGCCACAGATAGAAATTCGAGTTAGGGAAAACGCCCAAAGCTTAGAGATCTCGATCGAGGACAACGGTCGTGGGGTCCCGGAGAGACTGGTTCCCGAGTTGTTTAAAGCTTTCGTGACCACAAAGGCCGAAGGTATGGGCATGGGTCTTGCGGCAAGTCACTCGTTATCACAGGCACTTCGGGGCGATCTAATGTATGCACGCAGCGACTTGGGGGGTGCCAAATTCACTTTGGTTTTGCCGTTGAGGGGCGGTCAATGACTGATGTTCAGACTGTGCACTTGATTGATGACGATGCATCGATTCGAGACGCGCTGGTACTGCTTCTTTCGTTGCGCGGTATCTCGGTATCCGCATATGAAAGTGCTGATGTCGCCTTGGAACACATGGATACGGCACTGAGGGGTTGTGTGATTTCCGACCTTCGCATGCCCGGAAAAGATGGCCTTGAGTTCATGCGCGTCATGCATGAACGAGGGATAAAAGTTCCGATCATAATGCTGACTGCTCATGGTGACGTGGCGACCACCCGTGCCGCACTACGGGGAGGTGCCTTTGACTTTCTCGAAAAGCCAATCGATGAAGACATTCTGATCGATGTCATTCGTCACGCATTGGATGAAGACGCTAGTCAGCATAACAAGCGAGTGGAAAAGGATGAAAAGCGAGAGCGTATCGCCAGCCTCACAACACGAGAATTGCAGGTCATGACGTTGTTAGGCCGCGGTCTTCAAAATAGAGAGATCGCTGTTTCCCTATCGATCAGCCCAAGAACTGTTGAGGTTTACAAATCACGCATGATGGAGAAACTTCACTGCGAAACGATTGCGGATGTGGTGAAAATGAGTTTGATTTTGGATGCTGCGATATGAACCCATCTTTATTCCAGATGATCGCAGCCTTGCTCTTCGCTATAGCTATTCTCCATACGTTTGCTGCGCGATGGTTTGAACGACTCGCGCATCGATACCCCGCCCATGCCGGAATATGGCACCTCCTCGGTGAGGTCGAGATAGTTTTCGGATTTTGGGCAATGATACTTATCTCCTTAATGTTGTTTTTTGATGGAGAAGTCAGCACAAAAGCATATATCGAAGGAAGAAATTTCACGGAGCCTATGTTTGTCTTTGTGATCATGGTCATTGCTGCGACGAGACCTGTGCTACAGACGGCTAAACGGTTGGTAGAGTTCATCGGACAGGTTTTGCCACTGAGCGGAGTCGGTGGTGTGTACTTGGTTGTTGTTACGGCGGTTCCGCTTCTCGGTTCTCTAATCACGGAGCCAGCAGCGATGACGCTCGCGGCGTTGATCCTTGCCGATCAGATTTTTTCGCGCGGTGTGTCGAATCGACTGAAGTACGCCACGCTTGGTATTCTTTTTGTAAATATCTCGATCGGAGGCACTTTGACCGCTTATGCAGCGCCGCCAGTGCTGATGGTTGCAGGCCCATGGGGTTGGGACTCTGCTTTTATGCTGACAGCCTTTGGTTGGAAGGCAGCGATCGCGGTGGTCATTAATGGACTCGGCGTTACGCTGGCTTTTAATAAGGAACTCGCTCTGCTTGATGTGGTGCAACAAAAGGATAGCGCCCGTCGACTACCGGCACTAACCATCATTCTTCACTTCGGCTTGCTTTTTGGAGTAGTTCTCTTTGCGCATTATCCGCCTATATTCATCGGACTATTTTTGCTTTTCATGGGAATCGCGACTGCCTACCCACAACATCACGATAGACTGATTCTTCGCGAAGCGTTGCTGGTGTCGTTTTTCCTTGCGGGGTTAGTGGTGTTGGGAGGCCAACAGCAATGGTGGCTTCAGCCAGCGCTCCTAGGCATGGATAGCCGAGCGGTGTTTTTCGGTGCAATAGGTCTGACGGCTTTTACCGACAATGCTGCCTTGACTTATCTTGGCTCGCTCGTCGAAGGCCTTTCAGATGAATTCAAATACGCATTAGTCGCTGGCGCGGTAGCCGGGGGCGGCTTGACGGTGATTGCAAATGCCCCGAATCCGGCGGGGGTGGCGATACTCCGAAGGTATTTCCAGGATGGGGCGATTAGCGCAGGGGGTCTATTTATCGCGGCGGCGGTTCCCACTGTTGTCGCCGCTGGTGCTTTCGCGCTGCTTTAATAAACGATTCTTGAGCCTCGCGGAGGGTATTGACGTTGCATGAGTTGCTCGATACCTCACTAAGGACTCGTTCTTCGGTTTGAACTCACGGGCGAGTATCATTAAAGTGACAAAAGACTCGATGCCTAAAGTCAATAAAAATCTTTCAGTCGGATGTGCCACGACGCAGAGAGTCGACTGTTCAACATATTGATTGAAAGTGTCAAAACCCCTGAAAAACACGTCAAAAACACGATAGTTACATACACATTCTCTTACACACGGAATTTACGAACGCGTAAGTGATTGATGGCCAATGGGATTGAGTTAGTCCTGTCTTCTCATAATCTCTTGGTCCTTGGTTCGAATCCAAGCGGGCCCAGTCCTGACGATACGATGAACGGGTTGTGTCCCGATCGGGCTATCTGAATGTGCCACGAGTGTCGCTAACACAGAGAATTAATCGATCCGTCAAGGTTCTTTAATCGTGGACGCGGACCCTTAGGTTCTCGATTCCGGAGGTCTATCATGTCCGTAAGCCGCCGCGCGCCGTCGATCGCGTTCCTTATCCTTGTCGCGAGTTCGGCTCTGTCCGGACACGAGTCGATGGAGTATTCGACGTCTGCCGACACGCCGAAGGTCAACGGTTGGTGGAAGGGCAATACGCATACACACAGCTGGTGGAGTGATGGCAATCGACCGCCTGAGGCGGTGGCGGCGTGGTATCGCCAGCATGGCTACAACTTTCTTGTGCTAAGCGACCACAATCGCATGCAGGAAGGAGAACTCTGGTATCGCATCGATTCGGCGGTGAAGGAAACGGCTCTTGCCGACTACGTCCGCGTTTTCGGCCGCGACTGGGTGGAGCAGCGCGTCAAGGACGGTGTGACAGAAGTGAAGCTGAAAACCCTTGACGAGTTCCGCAGTCTCTTCGAGCAGAAGAACGAGTTCATCTTTCTCCGCGGAATGGAAATCACCGATCGGTTCGAGCAAAGCCCAGTGCACCTCAACGGCGTGAATCTCGAGAAGGCCGTCATCCCCCAAGGTGGTTTGACGGTGGCCGAGATGCTGCAAAAGAACATCGATGTTGTGGTCGATCAGGGGCGACGATCGGGCCGACCGATGTTCGCGCATGTGAACCACCCGAACTTCTTCTATGCGGTAACCGCCGAGGATCTGATCCAGCTCGACGTCGCCCCGGGGGATGGCTTCGTGGAGGTGTACAACGGTCACTCCGGGGTAAGCAACTACGGGGATGCCGCGCATCCTGCCATGGAGCAGATGTGGGATATCGTTCTAGCCAAGCGTCTTGGTGAACGCAAGGCGGCGCCCATCATGGGTGTGGCTACGGACGATGCTCACCATTACACCGAGTGGGGTCTTGGTCAGGTGAACCCCGGCCGAGGCTGGGTGATGGTCCGCTCACCGCGCTTGACGCCGGATTCGATCGCCGGTGCCATGAAGCGCGGCGATTTCTATAACAGCACAGGTGTCACGTTGCAGACTCTCGAAATCTCCAAAGGGGGCATCGACCTCGCGGTCGTGGCGGAGCCAGGCGTCCGGTACACCATTGAGTTCGTGGGTACACTTCGCGGCACATCGCTTGATGGCATGCCCGCAGCCAAGCCCGAAGAGGGCTCGTCTGGCCGTCAATCAATGAAATACTCGGGCGATATCGGCAAGGTTCTGCAAAGAGTGGAAGGTACTCGAGCGCGTTACGTTGCAACCGGCAACGAACTGTACGTTCGTGCGCGGGTGATCTCCTCGAAGTTGCACTCCAATCCCTACGCTGAAGGCGATCTGGAGATGGCGTGGACTCAGCCGCTTGTCATCGAGCGTTAGTAAAAGCTTCGTAATTATTTAAGCCTTTTTAAACTGAGCGGTAAACCAATCCCTGTTGAATGTTAGTGCGGCACCGTCCGGTGTGTCGCGTATAGCTCAGGGAGAAAACATGCTCAGGTCAAACTCGCACCAGCGTTGGTGCATCATGCTGTGGGTTGCATTCGTCAGTTGCTGCTCCGCGTTGGTGGGTGCTGCCGACTCAACCAGCGCTGTTGTCAAGACGGAGAAACTCGAGGAAATCATCATCGAGGGCCGGCGAGTCCAGGAAAGACTGTCCTCCGCGGCGGTGGACGCCGCCAAGTTCGGCAGCCAGGTTCAGCTGATCAGCTCCGCCGAAATCGATACGGGCGGTTTCACCAACTTTGCGGAACTTGCGAACGGCCTGATCCGCGGGGCTAATGTCGGCTACTCGCCGGACGAGGGCGAGTTCACGATCCGTATCGATGGCGGCTCGGATCGCGACACCTTATTGTTGCTGGACGGTGTGCCGACCTTCGATCGTGGAACTCCGCTGGAGGACATCTGGGGAGCGACCTCGATCGATCCGCGGATGATCAAGACCGTGGAAATTCTTCGTGGTGGTCAGAGCCTTTACTACGGCGGCAATGGCGGCCTCGGGGTGGTCTCCGTGAAATACAAGGAGCCGGCGGGCGATCAGCGTGGTGAGTTCGGCGTGTACTACGGCTCGTTCAAGACGCGGGAGGTCTACGGCAACCTGACCTACCCGCTGTCGGATGATGGCAGCCAGAGCATTCTGTTCTACGGCCGCTCCTACAACACCGAAAGCAACGAGCTCTTCGACAAGAGCGCCTACACCGATGTCGTCCTCGACCTTGGTGGACGCCACCCGTTTCCATACAGCTACGACAGTGTTGGTGCCAAGTATCTCTGGAACATTAACGATGACAGCAGCTTGCGTGTGGCAGTCGACTATGCGGCGACTGATTTCGCAGATGCGTTCCCGAACGATCACATATGGAATCCAAACTATGCCCGCTTTCCGCGGATTCACACGGAGTTCATAACCCGGTTCATGGATCGGGTGGATTTCGAGGCCGAGGCGTTCTACCAGGCCCCGACGCTCTGGAACTCGGAGGTCGACGCACAACTGTGCCGTATTCCGCAGAGCGTGCTGAATCCGGCAACGCGCCGTCCCTTCACGCTCGCCTCGGAGTTTGAGGCCTATGCGCGCGCCAACAATATTCCCGCGGGTTGCGTGACGAATCCGGAAACCGACACGAAGGCGGATCGCACCTCGCGTACCGGATTTTATGTCGACTCGCAGGGCCGACTCTACGGCACGCTGGCGAATCCGTTTCCGATCGGTGCGCCAATGGGATACGTGATCCAGTCCATCGCGTCGTTCGGTACCGGTGTGCCGGTCAAGGGGTTCGGCGAGGGAACCCAATTCAAGGCCGGCTACAGGGAGTACGGCGGCAATGCCCGCGCCAAGATCCGTCTCGATGACAACTTCGAGGTTGTGGTCGGTGCGCAGACGGTGACGTCGCAGGATAATTCCGCAGCGGAATATGGGGTGTCGGACAAGCCGATCCGCACGAATGGTCTGTATGCCGATCTGCGTGCCAATCTCGACTTCCTCGAAGGAACGGCGATTTCGCTCGCAGGTCGTCAGGACTTTAACAATTTGTTCGATGACACCTTCATCTGGCGTGCAAGCGTTCGTCAGGAGTTTCCGCGGGGCTATTACGTTCGCGGCAGTGCCGGCACTTCCTACAACAATCCGCGTGCGCAGGAGCTCGGTTTGTTCGGACGGACGACGGTCACCAATCCGACGCTCAAGACGCAGGATCTCGAAACCCGCGCGTTCGGGGCTGGAATCAATAGCCAGATCCTCGGTGGCACCTACAATGTTGAGCTCGGTTACTTCGACACCGATATCTCCAACCTGTTCGGCAACGCGGCGATACGCGATGTATGCCCAGGGGTCGATCCGACACGCGTAATCAACCCTAACATCATTACGCCTACCGAGTTCTGCGCGAGCTGGCAAAGTCAGGGGCTAACGCCGCTTGATGCCGCTACCTTCAACACCAAGGCGGTGCAGCGTATTAAGGGTTACACTTTCGACGTTTCGCTAGACATCGAGAGGTGGACGCTTGACCTCAGCTTCACCAAGCAAGAGTCGCTCGAGCCGAATCCCGTGTTCGGGTTGACTGCGGTTCGGGTCAACACCGGTCAAGCCTTGACGAGCATCGTTCCGGGCCGGGCGGGTAGCAACGCCTTCCGCCAGTCCGGCGAGCGCCCGGAGTGGCTGGCTTCCGCTTTGCTGACTTGGCAGCCATCCGACCGCTGGATTGTCGCGCTGAACCCGCGATGGCAGGGACCCGAGTGGTTGTACGTCCAGAACAACGCGGCGAGGCTCGTTGACGCTGCGGGCGAGCGCACGAACCCGGACCTCAACTTTGGTGATTACTTTGTTCTGAACGCGTCGGTGCAGTTCTTCATGGGCGCGGAGAAGCAGCACCGACTGATGCTGCGGGGCGTCAATCTGTTCGATAAGTATTATTGGGAGCGTGGTGGTGCGACCGATCGCGCGGTGTCACGCGCTGGCGTACGCGGTGAAATCAATACGCTAAATCCCGGGTACTTCTATACCTACGGGTTTACGGGCAAGCCGCGATCGTTCTTCCTGCAATACGAGTATAAATTCTGACCATCAGCCAGCGGGACGCGTGCGTCCTGCTGGCTGCTTTTGACTCAACCCGGGGATCGTCAAACTTTGAAACAGCACGTCCGACAATAAAAGAACCCCGGTTTTTCAAGCCGGGGGTCGGAGGACCAACCGCGAACAGGGAAGACGAAACCTCGCGATCAGTCTAGTGAGCATCGAAGAAATCTGTTTAAGTTCGATTAAAACTTCGTGATGTTTTGACTAAACTGGAATTTGACTGGTAGTCTCGGACTCGAATCAGGCCGATAGCGTTCATATACTTTTCGAGAATGTCATCTGGAGTCTCGCAAAGATCGTCCAGCGTAAGACAGTCGATACAGTGACCAAAAGACTCGTCCACATTGAAACTCAAAACTCGGCTACCGATCTTGAGGTATTGCCTGAGCAGTTCAGGCACGCTCACGGGTCGCGAATTGGATTTGTCGACGGACATCGACAGTAGTGGGGGAGAGTTCCCCGATCTCCTGCATCACCATTTCCTCGATCACGAACTGGCTCAGCGGCAATCGAGGCCGCTCGAAAACCCCTTGAAACGCTGTCCCGCCCGCTTTGATTGGTCCAGTGTTGAAGTTAGTGTAGGCAGCCCTTGAACCGCTTGAACTTCTCGGACCACGTTCAGAGTTAGCGTCCGGCGTTGATGACACTCTGATCCATCGTTCTTGAAGCCATTTTCCTGGCATATTCGACCGGTGCCAGATCGTTGAGACCCTGGTGAGGTCGACTCTCGTTGTAATCGATCCGCCAAGATTCGATCTTTGTCCTTGCGTCGTCAATCGTTTCAAACCAATTCACGTTCAGGCATTCGTCCCGCAGTGAACCGTTGAACGTCTCAATGAAGCAGTTATCGGTCGGTTTGCCCGGCCGGCTGAAGTCAATTTGAACTTTATTATGGTATGCCCACAAATCGAAAAGCTTCCCGGAAAACTCGCTGCAGTTATCGACAAATATCCGTACTGGCGCACCACGACTTGCAACGAGCTGGTTGCAGACCCTGACCACGTCCTCACCGCGCAATCGATGACCCACCTCCGCAGCCAGCGCTTCGCGGGTGAAGACGTCGACGATGGTGAGAATCCGAATTCGTGTCCCATCGACCAACTGATCTGCGACGAAGTCCATCGACCATGCTTGATTAGCTCGCTTCGGCACGTAACGCTCTCGGCGCGCGACGACCATTTTGCGCCTTCTTGGCCGCTTACTGCGCAACTGCAGCGCCTCGGTGTTGTAAAGCCGATACGCCTGATCTTTGCCGAGGTTCCACCCCTCGCGCCGCAGCAGGATGTGTAAGCGCCGGTATCCGTATCGAATCCGGATCTGCGCGAGCTCCCGCATCCGTGCTCGCAGCGCAAGCTTCGGATCCTTCCTCGATCGGTAGTAGGCGTTACTCCGATGCAGGTTGACGATACGGCAGGCCCGTCGTCGGCTCGTCCGGTAGTGATCCACCACGTAGTTCACTGCCTGGCGCTTCAACGCGGGCCGACCCATTTTTTTGGTTGATATCCTGCAATATCGCTTTATCGAGACTCAGATCGGCCACGAGCTTCTTCAGGCGGGTGTTCTCATCCTGCAGCTGCTTGAGCTCCCGGACCTGATCCGACTGCAGACCCGCGTATTGCTTTTTCCAACGGTAAAACGTCTGCTCGGAAATCCCCATCTGTCGGGTCACATCGGACACGGCCATCCCGAGCTCCGCCTGCTTCAGCACCGCCACGATCTGCTCGACCGAAAACCTTTTCCTCTTCATGGCAAACTCCTCGGCCCCCAAGGGCCAGTCTGCCGGAAAACTCTCTCCCCCTATGGTCCGAGTTCTTCATAGCGGCTCAACTTGGTTATGACTTTACTTCGGCAGTGACAGCTTGGCGAAAGGTTGTTTCGGCAATGTGATGCCACCGATCTCTCTCTCTCGATCGAAGGGTGTTCGATATGATTAGGCAGTTCGTCATATCAGTGGGTCTCGCTGCATCGCTCTGGGCAACGAGCGCGGCTACTGCCGAGAAAAACTGGACGCCACCCGGTTACAGAATCTACGGGCAGGTTCTCAGCGATGAGTCGATGAGCGCCAACCCGGATCTGCTAAGCATCACCCTGCATGGTGTTCCGCCGGGGCTCACCGGTGTCTACACGATGTTCGCGGGCTCCTTTCTCGAGCGCATCGGCAATGCAGACGATCCCGACGATATCGACGTCATCCGCAAGGGCATCACCATCGTTGATCCCCGCTGGAATCGCGTCAACGACAGCACGCCGAAGTTTGTCGTCCTCATGCCGATGCGCAATACGGTCGGGGAGAACATCGGCCTCGTGGTTTACGCCTTCAAGGTCGCCGAGCGCTCCAATCGTCATGAGCGTCGGCTATTCAACAGAGCCCTGAAGCTGCGCGATGCGCTGGCTCGGCGCATCCCAAGCTATGCAGCGCTATTTGCCGAGGCAAAGTAATTGACCACACTCCGGAGTGCTTCGTGAACAAAATATCTGCTGCGATTGTCACGGCCATTGCATCTCTCATGGCGGCCGTGGCCACTTACGCGATGGATACGGGTCCGACCATTGTCCGGTTCAAGACCGAGAGGGTGTCACTGCCGGGCGAGGGCCGCGGCGATTACCTGCTCGTCGACGAGGCGTCGAACCGGCTATTCGTCACCCATGCCTCGACGGTGCATATCCTCGATCTGAAGACTCTCGGCACGATCGGTACCGTCGCAGGATTGACCAAGGCAGCTGGTGTCGCGGTCGCATCGGACAAGGGTTTCGCCAGCGATGCGGGCGGTGACAGGGTCGTAGTTTTCGATCCTGCGACGGGCGTCACGGAAAAGATGCTCGTCGGCGGCAAGAAACCGGACAGCATATTCTTTGATCAACCATCGGGCATGGTTTTTGTTTTCAATGGTGGCAGCCACGATGTCTCGATCATCGACCCGAAAAGGGCAGAGATCGTGAAGACAATCGCTCTTGGTGATGCACCAGAGGGAGCGCGGAACGACGGCAACGGCAGGGCCTATGTCAATCTCGGCGACGAGCACGCGATCGCAGTGATCGATACGCGCAAGGGCGAGGTCCTCGGAAAATACATAATGGTCGACTGCGAAAGTCCTGCTGCCCTCGGGATCGATACGGTACATGGCCGAATTTTCAGCAGCTGCGAAAACAATGTGATGAAGGTGGTAGACGCCAAATCGGGTCGTACGGTGGCGACTCTTGCCGTCGGTCAGGATCCGGACGGGATCATCTATGACGCTGAACACCGACGCGTGATCGTCGGCGGACGCGATGGGGCGTGGACGATCGTCGATCAGCTGACTCCCGATCGATACCGCATCAACTCGACGTATTCGATCGATCCTTACGCCAAGACGCTCGCTCAAGATACCCGCACCGGTCGGATATTCTCTTCGACGGCCGACCTCATCTGGCCGCCGATCGTACCGGGCAAGAAGCATCTGCCCGATGCCAAGTCCGGAACATTTCGATTGCTGGTGATTTCGGAGCGCTGATCGGATCAGGCGCCCAAATGAAGAGAAATCGAACCTTCAGCCCAGCGCGTTTGTTTTGGCTGATCTTCGGCATGCTTGGCTGGATCAGCCTACCGACGCCTGCGATGTCGGATGAATCGCCATCACGCCTGCGGCTGGCGACTTCAGTCACGACGGACGACCTTGCTGCGACGTGGGCGGCGTCATTGGCGCAAACGCTGGGCTCGGATGCACCGCCGCCCGATATTTTCCGCGGCCGCTATCCCACAGATGCGCTCGAAGCGGTCATCAGCGGTCGTGCCGACATGGCTCTCGTTGCGCGCGAACCTTACGGGTCAGAACTGGCTGCGGCGAAGCAGCGGGGACGAGGCGACCTGAGGTTCATTCCAATCGCGACCGGCAGCCGTTCGACCCGCGGCGGTACCCACGCCATTGCGTTTTTTGTCCATGCGTCGAATCCGCTGAGCTCGCTTTCCGTTTCGCAGCTACGCGAAATATTGGCAGTCGATGGCCGGGTACGTACCTGGGGCGACCTTGGCGTACGTGGATCCTTGGCAGAGCGCCCAATCGTGGTCCACGGGCAGTCTCTGCGGCGTGACTCCGGAAATCCGCCCGGAATCGTCAACTTTCTGGGCACACGCGTTTTGGCTGGTCGCACGTGGCGTGCAGATATTGTTGCGCACGATGATCAGGCGGGCGGGCCCGCTGCATTGGAGGCAATCGTCCAGGCGGTCGAGCGTGATCCGAGTGCGATCGGCTGGAGCGGGTTTGATTACCTCATGTCCGGAACGAAGACGGTCGCACTGGGATCATCGTCCGGAGGGCCGTTTTTCGCCGGAACCAGCGAGGAGATCGCCACTCATGCTTACCCACTCTCCCGCTGGGTATACGCGTGCCTGCCCGGC
>Ga0129336_10002540_pt1 | contig 11260 bp, 11 predicted proteins | sample CPB6_02_DNA_FD_96878 | JGI IMG/M metagenome (GOLD analysis project Ga0129336, IMG submission 96878) | Freshwater to marine salinity gradient microbial communities from Chesapeake Bay, USA - CPBay_Sum_0.6_0.2_DNA | ecosystem: Environmental > Aquatic > Marine > Coastal | place: USA: Chesapeake...
AAGATTGGAATCAATGAATCTGCTGCTATTACATGCGTTAAGCCTTCTGGAACAGTATCACAACTTGTAGGAGTATCTTCAGGAATGCATCCATGGCATTCTCAATATTATATTCGTACAGTTCGTGGCGATAAGAAAGATCCACTATCTACATTTTTAAAGGAAGTCGGAATTCCTGTAGAAGATGACTTTATGAAGCCAAACGATACCTATGTATTTTCATTCCCAGTTAAAGCACCAGCAGGTGCAATTCTAAGAAATGATTTAACTGCAATTGACCATCTAAATACGTGGTTAGTTTACCAACGTGCTTGGTGTGAACATAAGCCATCTATTACTGTATCGGTAAAAGAAGATGAATGGATGGAGGTTGGTGCTTGGGTATATAAGCATTTTGATGAAGTATCTGGAATTTCATTTTTGCCATCATCAGATCATTCATACAAGCAGGCACCATATCAGGAAGTTACAGAAACAGAGTACTTAGAGCTCCTCGCTAAAATGCCTTCGGCAATTCGCTGGGAAGATTTATCTTTTTATGAGACAGAAGATGGAACAAGTGGAACACAGACATTAGCCTGTACTTCCGATGGAAATTGTGAGATTGTAGACATTACGTCATAAAAGGTATATAATAAAGATTGGGGGAAACCCCAAAATTCCTGGGCACAAGGCCCAGAAACAGGAGGATCTTATGCCAAAAGAAGATCTAAATAATGATGGAAAGGTAACAATGCAAGAGAAAATTCTAGCAGCGTTAGCAAGCTATGGTCGCCATTTCCTTGGTGCCGCCATCGCTCTATATATGACTGGTAATACAGACCCAGGAGATTTAATTAAGGGTGGAATTGCGGCATGTTTGCCCGTTATCCTTAAAGCATTAAATCCAAACGAACCAAGTTTTGGGTTTACAAAAAAGTAATAATTTAATAAAGTAATTAGGACGACTCCTATGCTAAAATGGGCATAGGAGTTTTCCTTTTAGGAGATTTTAGCAAATGGCAACAAGTAAGAATTTTGAAGTAGATCAAAACGCAACTTTTACGTTTCAGGTTCAATACGTAGAGGATGATGAAGTCACACCAATTAATCTTACTGGTTGTACAGCAAAAATGCAGGTTCGTGATACTGCAGGCGGAAGCAAATTAGCATTTACACTAACATCACCAGCAAGCGGAATTACAATAAATGGTCCTACTGGAACTCTAACAATCAAAATGACCCCAACTCAAACCAATAAAATGTTTTATCCTAAATCAGCCTATGACATTATGGTTGTAGATACCAATGGAAATAAAATAAAACTTCTTGAAGGATTTATGACTTTAAGTAGATCGGTGACAATTTAATGGCCAACGAAAAAATTATTGTTGTTGAACAAAAGAAAAACGTTATAGTTGCCACACCAGGTCCACAAGGACCAAGGGGAAGATCTATATTAAATGGAACTGGAGCCCCAGCAAATAATTTAGGTCTTGAAGGAGACTTTTATTATGATACCTCATCTACTAGATTTTATGGACCAAAACCCTCAGACCTAACTTGGGAGGGTTCTCCAAATTATCTATTAAATACAGAAGTAGCCTTTACCTATAGCTGGGAAATGGCTGCCTTCAATAATCAAACTGGTCCAATCTATAGCGTGGTTATAAATCATAACCTGGATTTCCATCCAAATGTCACAGTAAAAGCCAGTTCTGGCGATATATTAGAAACTGGAATAGAGTATAATAGCATTAAGGTTTTAACACTGACAATGGCTCAACCGTTTTCAGGGACAGCGTACCTGTCTTAAGGAGCAAAGTAAATGGCAAGACTGTTTGTAACTAGCATTAACCTCAATAAAAATGAGTTACAAAATGCTAGAATTCAAAATCTCTCATCTGCACCAAACCCAGCAGTAACTGGTCAGATTTATTACAACAACCAAGACAATGTAATGTATTTCTACAATGGACTGGAAGCACCAAATGGTCCATGGATGCCGATGTCTGCATCTACAGAAGTTATCCAAGATGTTATTGGATCTTCCGTATCTGGAGGCGTTGGATTAACAGCAACTTATGTAGACAATACTGGTATTACCACTCTTGATCTTGATAACACAGCAGTAACAGCTGGTTCTTACGGATCTACAACTCAAATTCCAACATTCACAGTTGATGCACAAGGTCGTTTGACTGCAGCAGGAACAGTAGATGTTGCAACAACTCTTTCAATAGCAGCAGAATCTGGAACTCCAGATACAGTAAATCTTTTAACAGATACACTTACATTTGCAGCAGGAGAAGGAATTGATACAGTTGTATCTAATAATACAATTACAATTTCTGGTGAAGATGCAAGTACAACTAATAAGGGTATTGCATCCTTTGAGACAAATGATTTTACCACTACAAATGGTCATGTAACAATTAAGAATGTAAACCTTGGAACTCAAACTACAGGAAATTATGTAGCTGGAATTCAAGGAACTACAAACGAAATTGAAGTTACTGGCTCTGGCTCTGAAAATGCTACAGTAACAATTGGCTTGCCAAATGACGTATCAATTACTAATAACTTAACAGTTGGCGGTAATTTGAATGTTACAGGAACAATTAATTCTGTTAACACAACACAGGTTAATATTGTTGATAACAAGATTAATCTTAATACTGACTTTACTGGCACACCAACAGCCGATGCAGGAATACGTGTAGAGCGTGGCGATTCAGCCGATGTCGAAATTCTATGGAATGAGACAACTGATCAGTGGACCTTAACAAATAACGGTACAAATTATCATGAGATAACAAGAAAATGGAAGAAGAATATTCTTTTAGTAGATGCTACAAATTCTCCTACCAATACTCATTTTACATTTACCCACAACTTGGGTACAAAAGACGTTACCGTTCAAATCTATCAGACCGCAAGTCCATATGCTCAGGTTGAAGCCGATGTTGAACACACATCAGATAATACTACAACTGTAAAGTTTGCTGCAGCACCAGCAGACGGAGAATATAGACTCGTAATAGTAGGTTAATTATGGCTAGACAGTTTAAAGTACCTGTTGGCCTAGTACAACTATCATCAGACCCATCAACAGCAACTGCTGGTGATATTTACTTTAATTCAAATACATCAAAAATTAGATTTTATTCTGGAGCCCAATGGCAAGACGTCGGGTCTGGATCTTCAGGCGGAACAATAAATCACACTCACGACTATGAAGGAAATGTAATAGTTGGCTCTGGCGGATCCTTAGTAACAACCGCAACATTTGCTGCAGGTACACCAAATAATGCAAATGGTTTAGATGGCGATGTTTATGTAGATATAACAAATTTAAATATATATGTAAAGGCAGCAGGAGTTTGGGGATTACCAACTGCAATAAATGCTTATACAACACAAGAAGTAGACAACTTACTTTCTGGTAAATCAGCAACTGGACATACTCATACTCTTTCTAATATAACAGATGTTACAGCAACTGCTGCAGAAATAAATATACTTGATGGGGTAACTGCTACTACTTCAGAAATAAATTATCTATCTGGACTTACAGATAATATTCAAGATCAATTAGATAGCGTAGGAAATAGTCTTGGAGATTATATTCCTTTAAATCAATTAGGCGTTGCAGGCGGAGTTCCTCAAATAAATGTAAATAGTCAAGTTGTTGTTTTATCAGGCGGCATTAAATTTTCAGACAATACAGTACAAACTACAGCGTTTAATACATCGGGATTTGCGACTGCATCACAGTTGTCAGATGTTGAAGTATTAGCATTGGCAGCACTATAAGGAGACAAAATGGCACTAAACTTTTCTAATATAGAAGCTTTAATTCAAACAAGATTAAATGCTCTTACTGTAAGTGTAACTGCAGCTTCAGCAAATGGAACTCAAGTTACGTATACAGCAAGCAATAGCTTTACTCCTGGCCAAACAGTAAGTATTACTGGACTATCCACGGCAGCGTTTAATTTACAAAATGTAACAATTCATTCAGCGACATCTACACAGTTTGTTATAAACAGCACTGTAACAGGAGCAGCAGTAACAAATTCAACTTCAGGTGTTGCAGCAGCCGTACTAGACACAAAAGAACTTCTTCTACAGATGAAAGCAATCGAGACGGCGACAACAAATCTGTCTCTTGGAAAAGTAGTTTCTGAAGGATTATTTCAACAGTCAGCACTTACTGGAATTAAAGATCAAATTCAGCAAGATATTGATGACCTTTATGATGCAATTCAGGGTGCAGCAAACGTAACCTTAACTGGTGCACAAACAATATCAGATAAAACTATTGTTTCTCCAACTTTAACTGGAACCCCAGTAGCCCCAACAGCATCAGCTGGCACAAATACAACACAAATAGCTACTACTGCATTCGTAGTTTCTGAAGTCGCTTCTGGAATTTCAAATTTAATAGGATCGTCTCCAACACTATTAAATACTTTACAAGAATTAGCAGCGGCAATTAATAATGATCCTACATTCTTTACAACGATTGCTAATGGATTAGCCACAAAAGCACCAATCAATTCCCCAACATTTACTGGAACAGTAACTTTGCCAGCGGGAACATCTGGTGCAAATTTAGTTAATATTCCTAATTCTGCCCTTACAAATTCATCAATAACAATTGATGGTCAAACAATTAATTTGGGTGGTTCTGGGTCTGCATTACCAAGTCAGGGATCAAACTCTGGCAAATTTTTAACAACAAATGGATCTGCTCCTTCCTGGGCATATCCAGCCTATCAAGAAGTTTTATATGATTCTAGCGGAACAGTTCCTGCTAGACTTAGATTAAACTTTATAGGAGCTACTGCTACGGATGACTTGCAAAATAACCGTACAAATATTACAATAAATCCAGTCGCAGTTAGCGGTATTCAACTTATTAGACAGGTTGAACAACTCACAGGAACAACAATACTATGATAGAGGTGCAATAAAATGCCAAATTACGCAAGCTTGTCAACTCAGATAGATTCAGTAAAATCTGAGATAACATCCAGTCTCGCAGCCGCAACATATACGGCTCAAGACTTAGTATTCGTTTCCGCTGCATTAAAAAATCTAGGTGAGATGCTTGGCGTAAACGATGTAGTCGCAGCAACAGCTGATGGACAGACACAAATTAACACCCTAGTAACAAATATTTTAAATGGAACAGCCCCAGCAACTGCAGGAGAGCTCTTAATTGGAGATGCTCCTTCAGCATGGAAAACATCGGCTGCCCTAACTAATCCAGTAGCAATATTTAGATATGACTCTGGAACACTGGATTCTTCATATGCACAGATTGCATTTAATAATGATGATCCAACATCTTCAACAGACATAATTGTTTATTCTTCAAATGGAACAGATTCTAGCGGATGGACAGGAATTGGTATGACTGGCAATAGTTTTGATGATGCCACATATGGAATTACTGGTCCACAAGATGGATATATTTTTACATCTGCAAAGGCTCCATTAACTGCTACAGTTACACAAAAAGGATTAAATAATAACACAGCAACAATTACCACATCTGCAGCACATGGATTTGCAGTTGGTAAACAAGTTACAATTACTGGAGTAGATGCAACATTTAATGGAACATATTCAATTGCTACAGTTCCAACACCTACAACATTTACCTATTCAAAGACTGCAACAAATGTTACTACTACAAGTGCATCTGGAACAGCTAAGATGTTCTTTGGTAAGGGAAATCTCGTTCTTGCAACAGCAGATACTGGCTCAGAGAATAAAATTATCATCGCAGCGGGTGGATATTCTTCTGGAGATACTCAGATTGCAATTACACCAGGAGTAAATGTTCACGTTGAAATTCCAACAGATTCAGTAAGCCCAAGCACTGGTGCAGTTACTGTTGTCGGTGGCGTTGGAGTACTGGGAGATATGAACGTAGCTGGAGATGTTAATATTAGCGGCCAGATTACGTTTGCAGGCGGAGGAACACAAGTTGTTTCTGAAAACCTTGCTGTAACAAACCCAGCTGTTTTCGTAGCAGACAATAATACTGGAAATCTAGTAGACTTCTCCTTTATCGGAGAGTATAGAATTGGAGGAAATACTAGGTATTCAGCATTCTCAAAAGATGCAACAGACGGAGTATGGAAACTAACATCTGGAATTTCAACTGCTCCAGCAACAACAATTAATTATGCTGAAGCAGGAGTAGTTTATGATAGATTACAACTAGATCAGGTTATAATTAATTCTCAACCAACATTAAACACACATGCAGTAACAAAGCTGTATGCTGATACAAGAAGTCAAAATGATTTTGTTCTCGTTTTAATGGGAGCAATTTAATAAGGCAAAACGGAGGTTATAAATATGCCAAATATAGTAAAGAAGCTTGCTAGACAAACACTAGCAACCTCAGAGGGCACACTTTATACAACACCTGCTTCAACAAGCACTGTTGTTACAAATATTGTCCTTACAAACACAACCGCATCTGCAATCACGGGTACCATAAAGCTCGGAACGCATGAAGTTCTTTCTTCTGCCTCCGTATCTTCTAATGGAATTTTAGCTCTAGATTTAAGACAGGTTATTGATGCTGGAGATACCATTACAGGAAATGCTTCTGCAGCTGGTTTAAAGGTCCACATCTCAGGAACAGAGGTTTCATAATATGGGACTAATTCAATTTCCACAATCTGGTGGAGCAACAGCAAGAAAGCAAATATTTACATCATCTGGAACTTTCACACTTCCATCAGGATTTAGTGCAAGCAGACCACTATGGGCTAGAGTCACCGCAGTCGGTGGCGGCGGTGGTGGTGGATCAGGATATACAGCTGGTGGTGGTGGAGCAGGAGCAGTAGTTGTTAAAGATTTAGCAATTACAGGAAACCTACCAATCATTATCGGTTCTGGTGGAAACCATGGAGCAGAAAGCTCAAATGGTGGTCGTGGAGGAGACACAATTGTAGGAAATTCTCCAACTCGTCCAACTAACTTGGTTAGAAATCCATTTCAAGTAGGACTATTTGGACAATGGGATACAACAGGTTGGTCTCAAACAAATAACGGATCAATGAGCGTATTTCGTTCAGACTATTCTTCTACAACAAACCAATTTCTTCGTAACCGTCACTTTATAGTTGGCGATACAAATAATTTCCAGGGAGTATTTAAGTCTTCTTATGGTGTTACTCTAGTTTCAACATCTGGAGATTCAAATACTACATTTCTATCAGACTTCTTTGATACAGATGCTGGTGTTTCTCATTTCTATGGTGTATACACACGCCTTGGTCAGAACAGCAACACAGTAACTGTAACTCTTGAATGGTATGATGCTGCAGGTAATCAGCTAAACACTGCAAACCTTGCAACATTTAACTTTACAAATACAGATGATAGAAAAACTGGTGCTACAGCAACATCTCCAGTAGGAACAACTCGTGGAAGACTTCGCATAAATATGCGTTGTGCTTCTACTAACCATTTCTCACAAATTTTTGGTTGTTATGTTAGCCAAGAAATAGATTGTGCATGGCAAGACTCATTTGGTGCAAATGGTTACTGGACAGGTGCACGTTATACATCTTACCTAACACGCTTAACCACAACAGGACTTACTGCTGGTACAACTGGCATTGTCGCTGGTGGCGGCGGTGGTGGTGGTCGTGCTGCCGATGAAGGTAATGGTGGATGGATGCAACACCGCTTTGGAGGACCAGGAGGACATATGGGTGGATATGGAACAGGACACTCAAATGACTCATCTGGTAACTCAATTACATTCGGTGGAGACGGTGGTGGAGCAGGTGGTGCCCCATATCGTGAAGTATTCCGTGCAACCAATAATACAACTCCATATAGCTCAACAGATGGACAAGGATTTGTAGGACAAAATGGTTCTGGTATCTGGAGAACTTTTGGATGGAGAATGCCAGTTAGATCTCACTTCCTTCGTCATCCAGTAGGTAATGCTGGAACTTCTTCAATTTATCTACACACAATTTCATCAACTGAGTTTGCAAAATTTAGAATTGAAGGATCTAAGCCACACGTATCAGGATTCGGTGCAGGTGGTCCAGGATGTGGATATGCTAACTTTACAGAAAACGAAAACCCTACACGTTATTTCTATAACGAAGGATTTGCACACTATAAAGAACTTCCTTATGGAAATGGTGGAGCAGCAACACAGGGTCTTAGAAATCTAAATACAACAAACTACGGAGATATTGATTATTATATCAACGGTGAATGGTCAAATAATGGTGATCCAGGAATCGTAATCTTCGAATGGTTAGAAAGCTAAAGGAGGAACACAATGGCTAAATATGCATTTATTCAAAACGATGATACAGTTGGTATGATTGTTGAGGCAGATTCAATAGAATTAGCACAGGAAGTTGCCTCTAATGTTTATGGTACAAAAGATGTTGTAGCATTGGAAGGTACAGAAAATGGAGAAAAAGCTTCTCCAGGATGTGCTTGGGATGGTACAAAGTTTATACCACTAGCAGGAACTGAGTTAGACGAAGAATTTCCAACAGTATATGGAACTTCTGAAGAACCAGTACAAGAGTAATAAAAATTAAATAAAGCAGAATGCCCCAGAGAAATCTGGGGCATCTGTTTATACATCAAGGCTGGTATAATATAAAGGTATGGCTACTAATTTTCCGACTTCGTTAGATTCATTAACTAATCCCGCCACATCGGATCAGTTAAGTAATCCTTCACATGCTGCTCAGCATGCAAATGCAAATGATGCTATAGAACAATTACAAGCCAAAGTCGGAATTAATGGCTCAGCAGTAACAACTTCTCATGACTATAAAATTGCCCAATTAGAGGCAGCAATAACTGCTGGAGTATCTGGCACAAAATTAATTTATCAAGATGTAAGAAATCAGAGCGGAGTTTCTTTAACAAAAGGCACACCAGTAAGAGTAACTGGATCAGATGGTGCTTCAGGAAAGCTTTTAGTAAGTGCCGCATCAAATGCTAATGAAGCGGGATCATCAAAGACTTTTGGACTAGTAAGTTCAACAATTAATAATAACTCAAATGGCCAGGTTGTAACAAATGGTCTTTTAGAGAATGTAGACACAACTGGGGCGGTAGACGGAGATCCCGTATGGCTTGGCGTAAATGGAGCTAAAATATTTGGACTAGTAAATAAACCAGTAGCACCAGCACATTTAGTATATCTTGGAGTTGTAGTTAGAGGCGGACAGCAGAATACAGGTTCAATATTTGTTTCTATACAAAATGGATTTGAAGTAGAAGAACTACATAATGTATTAATTACACAGATACAAAATAAAGATGCCCTCATATATGATTCAACCACCCAACTTTGGAAAAACTACGATTTAACCCAAGATTTTGTTTCATCATCAGATGTTCAAAATAGCTTAGGGGATTATATTCCATTAACTTCTTTAGGACAACCACAGGGTCCAGCTAAATTAGATGTTGACGGCAATTTATTAATTCCAGAAAATAAAATTATTATTGAGGGTGCGACGGCAAATGATTATGAGTTAACAATTGAAGCACCAGATGTTACATCAGATATTACAGTAACCCTTCCAAATACTAGCGGAACCCTAGCCCTTACATCAAATATTCCATCATTGACTGGATATGCAACAGAGACATATGTAAATACTGCAGTATCTAATCTTGTTGATTCCGCTCCATCGGCATTAAATACTCTTAATGAATTATCTATAGCATTAGGAAATGATGCTAATTTTGCTACGACTATATCTAACGCCCTTGGAAATAAACAAGATAAAGTTTCTGGGGTTTCAGATACTGAAATTGGATACCTAGATGGCGTAACTTCTGCTATTCAAACTCAATTAAATGCTAAATTAGATTCAACCACAGCTACATCTACATATTTAACACAAACAAATGCCTCTTCCACATATGCTCCAATAGCATCTCCTACTTTTACAGGAACAGTAATACTTCCAAATAATACTGTAACAAATGCAATGCTTGCAGGATCAATAGCAAATGATAAGCTTGCTAACTCATCAATTACAATTAACAGCTTTCCAATTTCTTTAGGTGGAGCAGCAGCATTTGGAACCGATAATATTGGTGAAGGAACTACAAATTTATACTTTACAAATGAAAGAGCACAAGATGCTATAGGAAACTCTGTTGGCTCAGGATTATCATATAATGATACAACTGGAGCAATATCAGTAGATACAGCAATTATTCAATCTAGAGTGGCAGATATATCTGATACAGAAATTGGATATCTAAATGGAGTAACTTCAGGTATTCAGGCACAGATAGATTCTAAATTATCTTCAACAACCGCATCATCAACGTATGCTCCAATAAATAGTCCTACACTTACTGGAACCCCATTAGCTCCTACGGCTACTGCTGGAACAAATACAACTCAAATTGCAACCACTCAATTTGTTAAAACAGAAATATCAAATAGCGTTCAGCCTGGATCTTTATATCAGGCAGATGCTCCAACATCTCCAGCAACTGGTCAAATATGGGTAGAGTCAGACTCTTATTCAGATAGTTTCGATCCTAATATTATTCGACGCCATACATTTACCGCAACGGCGGGACAAACAAACTTCGTAGCATCAGTTACATTTGTAGATGGATATGAGCAGGTATATTTTAATGGATTATTATTACTACGTACAACAGACTATACAACATCTGGAAGTAATACGGTTATTCTTGCAACTGCCGCAGCGGCAGGAGATATTGTAGAAATAGTAACAGTAACAAACCTTAATTCTGTAAATACATATACTCAAGCTGAAATAACATCATATTTGGCGGATAAGAAAACTGAGATTGCATCATCAATTTCAGGAAATACAGGATTATTGGCGGGAAGACGATATTTTGTTACTTCTGCTTCCGCCCTTACATTAACACTTCCAGGAAGCCCATCAGTAAATGATCAAATTGATATATTAGATGCTTCTGGAAACGCTTCGACGTATAATATAACAGTAGCTCGTAATGGCAATAAAATAAATGGCGGGACAGGAAATTTAATTATAGATACAAATGGTGGCTGGTATACATTACTTTATACTGGTAGCACTTATGGATGGAAGGTTGGATAATGAGCGATATTAGAACTTCTTTATTGGGAGGATCATCCTCTGCTAATAATTTTTCTATAAGTATAGTTGGAAATGTTACGACTACAACCTTATCTTCAAATTATCCTGCTGGCAAGTATGCTATATCTTCAGTCCTTGCA
>Ga0129336_10002541_pt1 | contig 11259 bp, 12 predicted proteins | sample CPB6_02_DNA_FD_96878 | JGI IMG/M metagenome (GOLD analysis project Ga0129336, IMG submission 96878) | Freshwater to marine salinity gradient microbial communities from Chesapeake Bay, USA - CPBay_Sum_0.6_0.2_DNA | ecosystem: Environmental > Aquatic > Marine > Coastal | place: USA: Chesapeake...
AACGAAGACAGGGAGCGGGTCGGTCACTATGCGATCGCCGCGCGAGAGGGTTATCTCTCGATCTCTGAGCATCTCACTCATATCGAGCAGAGACTCGCTGCCCTGTCCGCAGATCATGTACCCGCGGACGTTCGTCAAGCTGCTCGAACGGCAATCGATATCGTAAAGCGGCGGTTTGATAAAGCCAAAGAAGGTTCGCTCCGATCGATCGCGAATAGTGAGGTGAGTGACCAACTACTTCCTGAAAACGTGCAGCTTTCTCCGGGGGACTTTGGATTTCACAATGCTTTACGGAGAGGCCATACGCCCATCTTTATCGATTTCGAATACGCGGGTATTGACGACCCCGCTAAGACCGTCGCAGATTTTTTTCTCCAACCGAAGATCCCCGTCGATCCAGCGCTATTCGAGCAAGTGGCCTCTGCGATGGCGATCTCGGTGCCAGTAAGGGCGCTGAAGACTCGTAGCCGCATGCTCGGCCAGTTATTATCCGTCAAGTGGTTAGCGATCGTTCTCGCCCCTTTGGACGAGGCGAGATACATGTCCTTTAACGCGCGTTACGCAGCAGAGGCATCGGCCGAGTTGTCGCGACGTCTAAGTTTGATTTCGCGACAAACCCTGTTTGAGTGATTTATGGCTTACATCGATTTCATGTCGACGATACACAAGTCAACCCAACGCGATTACCTCGCTCGGGTAAATGACCCTGAGTATCCCAAGGCCAAAGCCGCTGAGCTCGCCAAAAAATGGGGTTACGACTACTGGGATGGGGATCGCCGCATTTGCTACGGCGGCTACGAATACATTCCCGGTCGGTGGGCGCCGGTCGCGCGAGCAATGGCAAAACATTATCAACTCAAAGCCGGAGATCGAGTCCTCGACATCGGATGCGGGAAGGGTTTTCAACTTCAAGAGCTTGAAATCGCAGTTCCTGGGCTTGAAATCTTTGGAATTGATATATCTCAGTACGCAATTGATCACGCGCACAAGGATATGAGAAAATATTTGACCGTTGGGACGGCTTCAAAGCTCCCTTATCCAGACAAATACTTTGATTTCGTATTTTCCATTAACACTCTACACAACCTTAAAACATATGATTTATATAACTCATTAACAGAACTGGAGCGAGTGGCAAAGAGCCACAAATACATTTGCGTAGAGTCTTACAGAACCGAAGCGGAAAAGGTAAATCTAATTTACTGGCAAGTAACATGTGAGACGTTCTGTTCGCCGAAGGAATGGGACTGGTGGTTCGCGCTCACTGGTTACACTGGGGACCACTCCTTTGTTTTCTTTGAATAAATATACACTCGAAATTTTTTCATTAAATCCCGGGTTTATTGCCAAATTATTTTGCGAAACAGTCCGCCTGATCTAACTTGGCGCGAGTGAAAAAATATTTGAATGGAAGTAATAATTTAGAGAAAAACGCCGCGACCGTAAAGCCCGCGATATGCTTAAAAAGTATTCTAAATATCTCGAATTTAACTAAATGACCGAAGATTGTTTACAGCTCATCTCCTCCTCGTTAACCCAAACAACCACAAATGCGAATAGGATTGTTAGCAAATAGTAATACTTGGCTTACGCCGTTCTACGACGCGTTCGCTCATGATTGCGATGTGTGGTGGGCCGCTTACGAGCACGACGTTTACAAAACGCTAATCTCTAAATATCAAAATGTTATATTTGTACCCCACGAGAAGAAGGTCACCTCTGCCGCTGGAAATGTCTACGGTTACTCGCACACTGGTTTGACCGAAACTCGTTTAGACGAGTTAGTGCAGCCAGATATTTGGATTACGGATGACGCCACTCGTTTGGCAATTATGCGGAAAAAGACCTGCATGTGGGTATATGCATTCCATAGTTTTTGCTACAAGCGGTACGTCTTTCATAATTCAGCGCTGAAATATGATTTACTTTTGCTGCCCAGTGAGTATTTCAAAGCTGGGTTTCACAGAAAAATCGGCTTTTTGCCAGACGATCCAAGGCTGGCGGTAACAGGATTCCCAAAATTAGATCCGGTTTTGAGTGGTCGATATAGTCGAAGTGAGGTTCTTTCGTCATATGGAATTTGCCCAACGAAGAAGGTCGTGCTGTATGCTCCGACATGGGGCGGAAGCAGCGAAGTTGGTAGTTGGGGCAATGAGTTGTGGTGCCGCTGGCCAAAGGAGATAGCTTTAAAAATACTTGAGCGTTTTCTTGTGGAAATCAATAGATGTGGGGCTACGACGATAATAAAACTTCATAGCCTCGCGGCTTTGCAGGATCGCGAGGCGATAAGAGGAATTTGTGTAAGTAACGGTGCAGTAATGGTCGATGACAGTCCAGCTTTGATGGCTGACCCGCTACCGTTAGTTGCGGCTTCAGACGTGCTAGTAAGTGACATGTCTGGAATCATCACCGAGTTTATTGCTGCAGACAAGCCAGTCATATGTATTGCGCCGGAATCAGAGGCCGCTTGGCATGAGGCGTCAATCCCTGCAGAACTGTTGCCGTCAGAGCCTGTAAATCATTTGGACGATCTGCTTCTCGGCATCCGACAGGCACTGGAACTGGGTGATAAATTTGAGGCGAACCGACGTCGAAACGTGCGAGCTACGCTATTTAAATATACAGACGGAAACTCCGCAGTTCGTGCACGAGTCGCGATTTTTGATCGTTATTACAACATCTCGAAAACATTTTAGCAGTTGGCAAGGTACGGCGGTGTTGCTATGAGTGGTTCAAAATATTGGGATGAGTTTTATGCAAATTGTAATCAGCTAGTTCCAGCGCAGCCCAGTAGTTTTGCCTCATTTGTTGACGGGAAAATCCATGGTGCGTTTGAATTGCTGGAATTGGGCTGTGGTAACGGACGCGATTTCTCGCTCCTCCATCGAAGGGCGAAACGGGCCGTTGGTTTAGACGCGTCTGCGTCCGCGGTTGCAGAGTGTGGACTTAGGTACCCGCGAGCAGCCTTCATTGTCAGGTCGTGTTCTGAAGTGGCACAAGTGATCGCTGGGCATTTCCAATTCTCAGATCGTCTGTTGATATACAGTCGATTTTTACTTCACGCGATTAATGATGCAACTAGAGAGGCTCTCTTGTCGGGTTTGATAAGCGCCAGCAATAAAAATTTAATTGTCGCGTTTGAGTACAGGATTAATGGCAATTTTGAGCCGAATATTGTTTTTAATACGCATGATCGGTTTCAAGTTGATCATGACGCAGTGCTTAGGTCTCTTATTCGGAGTGGGTTTCGCATTGATTATGAGATTACTAGTCGAGGGCTTGCTGTATTTCGAGAAGAAGATCCGCTAATTGGGCGGGTCATTGCAACAAAATCCACAATTGAGTGAATAGTAGTAATAAGCCCGACAAAAGAAGAGGCGGTCGACTCCGCATATGAGAGACATTCAAAGTTGAGGCCTTAATATGGCAATAGGTGACGGTCGTAAAATGGGGGTATCTCAGAATGGTGCATATTGGTTGTGGGATCGGGGGGGGCGGAAGAGCCTTGCGGATGCTTCAGAGTATGATCTCGTTGGTGAGGCGTTTCGTTCTCCTTTGGGCCGCGCGAGAGTCTGTTTGCATGAGCACCCGAATGTTGGCGCACAATGTATGCAGGTCTGTATAACCCGGGCATCCGTAGTTCCACTGCATCGACATTTAAATTGCAACGAGTCATACATTATCGAGTATGGTGTTCTGGGCGTTGCAGTTTTTGATAATAGTTTGACTGTTCAATCAATTAGTCAATTCTCCGGCGACAAAAAAAACAATCGTGCCAAGCCAATCTTCGGAGTCGAAAGCATGACTTGGCATCTTGTTTGGTCAGTAACAGATTTTGCGATTTTCACGGAGTTTAAAGGATTGCGGTCTGGCGATTCGTGCCAGCAAGAGTTATGTCCTGTCCAGTACGCCAAAAACGACTCTGCCGTCGGGGTTTATGATACTCTGACGCAGGGGGTTAATTGGGCGGCGTTTATAGAGAATAATTGAAACCACAATCTGACGGTGGAGTAAGGGGCGCGGTAATGTTGCATGTATATTTGGACACAAGAGTATTGCCAGTCACGTACGACGTTATCAAATATATGGTGTTTTGTAATGCTGTGGCAAAGAAAAATAATATAGAAAGAATTCATGTTCATATTGTCGCGGTGGGATTTCGGCAATTGACGCCAAGAGATTTTGGCACCTCCGATCCGGAAAAACGCTCAAGGGTGAAAAATATTTTTATAGGATTGAGTTTTCTATTTCCTAGGGTTTGCGCTGTTGACTATTCCGAAGTGGCCCCAGAGACGGTCTGCTTTCCTTGTCTTCCCGAAAAATATAATCCCTTTAGCCCCCCACGAGTTCCGTATGGCTTTGATCTTCTCGAGAATATCTCGAGTCAAGGGTTGCCTATAAAGATTCTGCGTCCTACAAATGCAGGTCTTTTTAAGACACAGGCGATTCGAAACGGAGGGCGTTATGCGACTATGACTCTAAGAAAGTCGCTATGGGACGCTGCGCGCGACGGAGCGTTAGAAATTTACTATGCAGCGTATAAAAAATTGGAAGCCACTCTAAATTGCAAAATTATTGTTGTCCCGGATTACGATGATGTTTTTATAGGACAACAGTATAAAAATTATCCTTGGAGCTCATTTGAGGGAGCAAGCGTTGATCAGGATGTTCGCGTTGCGTTGTACAGCGAGTCGTTAGTTAATATTTGCATGGCGGGTGGTACTGCTTCGTTAGCGTACCTTGTTGAAGCGCCATTCATTTCTTTCGGTAATCTTAACAACAAGTCGCCGGTTGGCAATTTAGAGTTTTATAAAAGATCTAATATTAAAATCGGATGGCAGCCAAGCTGGTTTGGTTCGACGCATCGGTTTGATTGGCGGGAGGCTAGCGAAGTTGATGTTGAGCACATTGTAAGTCAGTCTATTGATCGTTTGAAACGTTGATTTTATAACTCGAGTCGGTGCGATGAAACCCTCCCCCTGTTTTTTGGTGGTGTAAGGGACTAGAGTCTAACTCCGGTTGACGTCGCCTCGGTTCAAAATTTGTTTTAAAAAGTATTACCGGTAAGTGTAGAGGTCGGATGATGCTGCCGTGGTTTCATAATGATTTTTCAGAATCGATTGGTGAGGTTTCTCATGCCATTGCCGGGAAATTTATTTCGCACGGTCGAGTATGTAGAGATGTTGAGTTAACAATTGGACAGTTATTTAACAAAGAGGTTTGTTTGGTATCTAGTGGGACGGCAGCTTTATGGATCATCTTTAAATATCTGAAAAGCTTTCAGGCCGAAGAAAAATATGGCTTGTCCAGACGCAATAAAATTATTATTCAAGCGCGAACTTGGATTGCTACGGTAAATGCGGCCATTATCTCGGGGTTTGAGCCGATCATTATTGATATGGATCAAGATGGAAGTGCTATTGACATTGCGAGCTTACGTTCGCAGGTTTGTATGGGCGAGGTTGCAGCGGTCGTTGTTACTCATATGAACGGTCGTATAGGGGATATGGAGTCAATCAAAGATTTATGTCTGCGAGAGAATATATTTTTGGTTGAAGATTGTGCGCAGTCGCTGGGGAGCGCGCTTAACGGTCAATCGGTTGGTACTTTTGGTCATGCGGCAATACTCTCGTTCTCGGTGACAAAACTGATATCGGGCGGGCAGGGGGGCGCTGTCATAACCGCAGATGAGGAGCTAGTGCGTTTTGTAAGGGCTATGTGCTTCCAGGGCGGGACTGGCCAAGCGTTTATTACAAGCGGTGGCGATTTCGATCGAATCGGCTTCAATCTTCGGTACACTGATATTTTAGCAACCATAGTTAAATCCCAGTTTAACTCGCTTTCGGACCGAATTAGTCATGTTTGGCATGTTTATGAAAATTATGCGCGCGAACTCTCGAGTTTTGATGGAATTACGCTTTTGAAAAATCGACCTGGAGAAGTTCCCGTCTATGTCGAAGCTCTCGTAAATAATCGTCTGCAGTTTATTGCTAATTGTAACGACGCCGGTATTGAAGTGAGGCCATTTTACCCCCCAGTATCGGAGGCGTGTTTTCTGGACAATAAATTTAACTGCCTTAATGCGGATGCGCTCGTCAGTCGGGGTGTATATTTGCCCTGCGGCCCCTCGATTGATATCGCTGATGTCGCAAGGGCTTGTCATGCAATTTCTCTCGCACTGAGAAGTTAGTGAAGACGGTGTGATAATCGTTAGAACCTCGCTAACGGCCAACGTCTCCGCCGGAAATTGGTTACGAACGATTGAGCCGCTACGAGGAAATTGGACCATAGCGAGAGCAAGTTTTCCGGCAAACTGGCGCTCGGGGGTCGAGGAATTTGTCGCGAAGATGAAGAGGCTTTCGGTCGAGCAGATTGTGGTGGTACTGAAGCAGGCTGAGCTCGGCATGGTGGTGTCGGACGTTATCCGACAGATGGAAATTCGGAGCAGACTTTACTACCGCTGGAGGAAGCAGTACGCGGCCTTCAGTCCGATCAGGTCCGGGAGCTGAAACAGTTGCAGGATGAGAACGTTCGCCTGAAGAAGCTGGTCGCGGAGTTGAGCCTCGATAAGGCGACCGCGTAGGATATCAACTCGAAAAATGGTTCGGCCCTCGTTGAAGCGTCAGGTGATGAGCTACGTCGTGGATCACTATCTGACGATCCGCAGAGCCTGTCGAGTGGTCAACTTGCACCGAAGCACCAACGAGTACGGATCGCGGAAGGATCCTAAGGTTGCGCTTCGGGCAGCGATGCGTGAACTGGCGCAGGTGGTACGGAATCGATACGGATACGGGCCCCTACATATCCTGCTGCGTCGCGAGGGTTGGAAGCTCGGGGGAGATCAAGCACTCGGCTGTACAATGCCGAGTAGCCGCAGTTACGCAGCAAGCGGCCACGGAGGCGTAAAATGCTGGTGGGTCGGCGCTAGCGTTACATACCGCGACGAGCCAACCAGGCGTGGGCAATGGATTTTGTGTCGGATCAGCTCGTCGATGGGGCTCGGATTCGGGTTCTTACGATCGTTGCCGTCTTCGCCCGCGAGGCGCTCGCGCCAGAAGTCGGCTTTCAACTTCGAGGCAAGGACGTCATCCGAGTCTGCAACCGGCTTGTTGCTCATCGGGGCGCTCCAGTGAGGATATTGGCGGATAACGGCAGCGAGTTCTCGGGAAATCTCTTTGATCTCTGGGCTTACCATCACAAAGTGCAGATCGACTTCAGTCGATCTGGGAAGCGGACCGACAACCGCTTCATCGAGACGTTCAACGGTTCGATGCGGGACGAACACCTGAACGTGAACTGGTTTGAACCGATTGACGAGGCAAAGCTCAAGCTCGAATCTTGGAGAGTCGATTACAATGAGAGCAGACCTCGCCAGCGTCTCAACGAAATGACGCCGGTCGAGTACGCTACGAAAACGGCTTTGGCAATGATTAATCAAAGTTCAATCAACGCCAGAAACTAACTCTGAACATGGTTCGAGAAGTTCAAGCGGCTCAAAATCTGCGTAAACTAGCCATTAAACTGGACCAAGCGGTGCAGGCAGGCCAATAGACGATCCGAGGCGGGAGCGTATCAACAAATGAATCAATATCAAAAAATTGCCAATTACACAATTTCACGAATATCTGAATTAGATAAAAAAGATGTTATTGACACCATAATTAACGGACTACGGTATGTGTTCGGTGCTGCGGTTCCTGGGGACATTGCTGAATTTGGGACAATGACCGGTCGCACGGCAGTAGCAATCGCCATTTGTGCTAATGTATTTAACGAGCGTTACCGGGGAAAACTTGGTGGTCGTGGGGGGAAAAAATTATGGTATTTCGATAGCTTTGAAGGGCTGCCACAGGCAAGATTCGAAGTTGATCGAACCTCGCATCACGTTCAGGCTGGAATTTGGGCTCCAGGCACTTGCCAAGGGCTAAGTGCTACTGAGTTTACGAAACTAATTAGCCAGCTAATCGACAAAAATGATTTTTTTGTTGTTCCGGGATTTTACTGCGATTCCGTGAAGACCGTAGATGAAAGCCGGCGATTTTCATTTATCCATCTTGATTGTGTTTTGTATGAGTCCGCATTGGACTCCCTTGGATTTTTAATTGAGAGAAATCAAATTTCTCCTGGCGCTTTAATATTATTTAACAGTTACAACTGCAATGCTGCAAATCCAGCTATAGGCGAGCGGCTGGCCTGGGCGGAATTAGTTAAAAAATTTGGCATTGAGTATAGCGACGAGGGGGCGTATTCAGTGACTGCGCGAAAATTTATCTTTCATCGCGCGAGAAACACTTCAGCAAGCTCTTTGCGGCCTTAAAATAGCAGTTTCGCGAAGAAATTAAGTTTGCGCGTGGGTCAAAAGTAATGAGTGAAAAATTCACGAAAAGCCGAGCAGCCTGTCGATTATGTGGATCGACTCTCGTGGTGAAAGCATTTGATATGCCAGACCTGCCATTAGTTGATACCTACACGAGAGCGCCATCCGGTTTTCCGCGGGTGACCGCTTCGGCTTCGCCTTTTTCCTGCATGAATTGTGGGCACTTGCAGCTATTGACGGTTATTCCCCCCGAGATACTTTATAGCGAATACATTTATACATCAGAGTCGTCACCGGATTTATTTTTGCACTTTAAGGAGTATTCAAAAAAAATTTTTCGTTTTTCGGAGCGATTTCAGCTGCGTCGGCGACTTTTAGATATCGGCTCTAATGATGGGCTTTTTCTTCAATTCGCGAAATCCGACGGGTTTTTTGTAAGAGGCGTGGACCCCGCTCGCATCCCGACACTTCGTGCGAGGGGGCGTGGCATAGACGTCGATCTGGAGTTTTTTTCGTCTTCATATGCCGAGCAAGCCGCAGAAAAATATGGGCGATTTGAGTTTATAACGGCCAACAATGTTTTCTCGCATTCCGATAACATCTCTGATGTACTAGCAGGTGTAAATAAATTACTCACTCAAGACGGTATTTTTGTTTTTGAAGTTTCTTATTTGCTCGACACAGTAAATAACAACGTGTTGGATTACGTGTACCACGAGCATCTTGATTTTCATAGTATTCAGCCACTTAACCGATTTTTTCGTGCGAACGGATTTCGAATATTTAACGTGGAAAGAATTGCGACGAAGGGAGGAAGTGTTCGGTGCTATGTGTGTTTTGAAGATGCGCCGTATCCACAAGAGATTGTTGTCGACCTGTTGATGGAGTTAGAGTCAGGCGTGAATTTACATAGCCTTCGACTTTTACGAGCGTGGCGGACAAGTTACTTTGAACAAGTTGAAGACCAGCTCTATCCGGTTCGGCGGCTTGCTGAAGAAGGTCGGCCAGTTCTTGTCTATGGAGCCAACGCTACTTCGGTAGTGTTGGTTCACGTCGCTAATTTGGTTGACGATGTCAATTTTGTAGTAGATGACAATCCGTTGAGACAAGGGTTGTTTTCGCCGCTTAATGATTCTGAGGTGATGTCTGCAGGAGTTTTGCAAACACTACCTGACTGGGTGTGTATCGTTGGCGCCTGGAGATTTTCGGAAGCGATTTTGGCTAAAAGAGGGCATTTGGCCAGTGATTGTAGAAAGTTTATTGTTCCAGTCTTCCCAAAGTTTTTTGGTCGCGAGTTTGAGGTTGGCGCAATTTGAGCCGCTATGAGGCAATCGTTCCAAAGCGAGAGTGGGTTTTCCGGCAAGCTAGCCCTTGGGGGCATAGGAGTTTGTCCTGAAGAGGAAGAGGTTTTCGGTCGAGCAGATTGTGGCGGTGTTGAAGCAGGCTGAGCGTGGTATGGCGGTGTCGGACGTTATCCGACAGATGGGAATTTTGGAGCAGACTTTATCATCGCTGGAAGAAGCAGTATGCAGGCCTTCAGTCCGATCAGGGCCGGGAGCTCAAACAGCTACAGGGTGAGAACGTTCGCCTGAAGAAGCTGGTTGCGGAGCTGAACTTCGATAAGGCGATACTGCAATATATCAACTCAGAAAAATGGCTCGGCCCTCGTTCGAGCGTCAATTGTCGAGCTATGGGCTTCCCCCGAGATTCCAGACACCGAGATAAGGCGTAAAGATGGTCTTGACAGGCCCCCAAAAAACCGGACTTTTCGGGACGTGAGTTTTGCGACAAAATCAGCCCTGCGGGGCAGTAGGTTTTGTCGTGAAGAAGAAACGGTTTTCGGTCGAGCATATTGCGGCGATATTGAAGGAGGGGGATGTTGGTACGCCGGTGTCGGAGCTATGCCGGCAGCATGGCGTCTCGGAGCAGAGTGGAGTTGCCCCCATCAGACCGCACAGTTGGCTGCCGATTGATGGAAGCTGCGGATGAACTCACGGGGTGACTTCATTCGCAGGGCTTTGTGCAGATGGTTGTAGTTGTAGTCCTCGAACCACCGCGGAAGTTGCGCCGAGACCGATTGTGCGTCCGGACGGTCATGAACGTAAACATAATCTCGCTTGAACGTTTTGACGAACGACTCGGCCATGCCGTTCGACTGCATCGCTCGGCCTGGTACTACCAAAGTCATCGAGATCCTCAGACGGCGTTGCGGCAGCGGATACGGGATCTGGCTCAGTCACGCGTTCGATTTGGTTATCGACGGATTTTACTACTTTTGAAGCGCGAAGGATGGGACGTCGGTAAGAACCGGCTCTATCGGCTTTACCGCGAGGAAAACCTGGGTTTACGACGTAAGCGGCCATGGCGTCACGTCTCTGCGGTACACCGCCATCCGAAGCGCCCAGCTGGAGGGCCGAACGATGTCTGGGGGATGGATTTTGTCGCGGACCAGTTGGCCGATGGTCGAAGAATTCGAACATTGACGATCGTAGATCTTTTCACTCGAGAGTGCCTGGGCATTGAAGTGGGCTTCAGTTTGAGAGCCGAAGATGTCGTCACGGCGCTCAATCATTTGAAATACGATCGCGGATTACCGAATCGGATTTCTTGTGATAATGGGTCGGAGTTTTCTGGTGGCATGATGGATCAATGGGCTTACAGCAACCAGGTCGAAATTGATTTCAGCCGTCGAGGAAAGCCAACGGACAATGCCATCGTCGAATCCTTCAATGGTCGGTTCCGCGAGGAATGTCTGAACACTCATTCGTTTGATTCGATTGATGATGCCAAAGAGAAGATTGATCATTGGAGATGGGATTACAATGAGAGGCGCCCTCACCGATCTCTCTAGGGCCTGACCCCTCGGGAATTCGCTGATCGGACTAAGCGACAAGGTGTCGCAGACTCAACGCGCTGAAGGTGCAGATACTGGCGGCCTGTCA
>Ga0129336_10002542_pt1 | contig 11259 bp, 9 predicted proteins | sample CPB6_02_DNA_FD_96878 | JGI IMG/M metagenome (GOLD analysis project Ga0129336, IMG submission 96878) | Freshwater to marine salinity gradient microbial communities from Chesapeake Bay, USA - CPBay_Sum_0.6_0.2_DNA | ecosystem: Environmental > Aquatic > Marine > Coastal | place: USA: Chesapeake Bay...
GGAAATTTCTTCTACGAATTTACTACGCGATTATGGGACCAGAGTAGGTCCTTTACTTGGGCTTCGACTTTTTCCAGAATGGAGTGTTCTCCAGAGACAATAAAGGTGTGCTCTTCTCCTGCAAGAAGATAAACCATTTGCGAGTCTACTTGTGTGCCTAGTCCAACAATTTCAGATAGTAAGGAAAGTTCGTGAAGATACTTGTTGGCACGAACTTGAACATAAAGCTTCTCAGACTTAAATTCGGCAGTAACAGAGAGGTCATGTTCTGGTGCGTGCAGAGCTGGCTGTAGCGTCGAACGACGTCCTGCCCGACATTCCGATGAAGTGGCGACTATAAACCCCTCGAAAGCTCCACTTCTTATCTCTGGGAAATATTCAATCATTGAAGTACGAGAGACTCCGTATGCTGGAATTTCGACTGAGATTTGATGAGTTCTCAATATTTCTCCATGACTTGAAATGAGCGCAACATCTACGGCGCAGTCCCACAAAACTGCAACGTCATTCAAAATAGTTACCTGTGCACCTTGGTCGACGCGACCAACACATATTGTTCGCGGGCGATAAGCAGACTTCATTGCATGCCAAGCCAACTTCCTAAAGCCTGTGTAATCCAACACTGCCCAGCTAATGGCAGGCCACATATCGTTAAATTGCCAGAGTATTGATCCAGAACATGTTTCGTACAAGCTTCTGAAATGCTTTAGGCCAATCTCGACTGCACGGGCTTGATCAAGCGCAGCTGCAAAGTACCACGCCGGACCTTCCACAGGAGGATTAGCAAATTCACGCTTTAAACCATTTTCAATCTTTGTCATTCCATCAAAAGCGCGTTGGTGATAAGCAACTTCTGGTGTGCGAGAGTCAAGATTGTCAGAGCCAATCGCTCGGGTGAGCATTGACCATGAACCCGGTCCATTAAATCCAAATTCTGCTGCGAATGAAGGTGAGTATTGCTCATACCGTTCATATCCAAGTTCATTCCAGACGTCCCAAATGTGATTTGTTCCAGAATCAAAATTTTTCACATCATCAGAATGGGTAGCAAAAGGGGATCCGGGAATATAAGGACGTGATTGATCTAAATCTGACAAGATTCCAGGAATTGTTCTGCGATAGAAGCTCTCCCCCCAAGGAGTATCTTGAAGTTGCTCTTTCCAACCCCAATATTGATAACCTTCAATACATTCATTGCCACCGCACCAAATTACTAAGCTGGGATGCGAGGAAAGGCGACGGACATTTTCATCAACCTCAGCTGCAACCTCTTCAAACATTTCGGGCGTTTCTGGATATGCCGCACACGCGAAGAGAAAATCCTGCCAAACGACGATTCCTTCTTCATCGCAAAGATCATAAAAGTCATCCGATTCGTAGAGTCCTCCACCCCATACTCGTATGCCATTTATGTTGACTTCAAGCATGTCATTAATGCGTTGGCGGTAACGCTCTTTTGTAACTCGGGTAGGAAATGGATCATCTGGAATCCAATTTGCACCTCGAATCCATAGTCGCTCGCCATTGACTTTAATTGCAAACATATGTTTTGCTTTTTTACCACTAATCGATTCTAGAATTAATGATGTATCGAGTTCGACTTTTCGAAAACCTATCCGTTTTTCACCTTTTTCAAGGAGTTTATTCTGAGCATCCAGCAACTCAAAGGTGACGTTATAGAGAGTTTGTGAACCTCTACCTCTGGGGTTCCAAAGTTCCGCATTGGGTACATCTTCGATTAAACGAAGCTGCGAACTTAGTAGTTCCGAAATCTTCTCGAAAACCACAGTACCTTCAGAACTTGTCACCCTGACACGTACCTTCTTACCATGGTAATTGCCACCAACCCGGACCTGATAGTTCAGGGAAGGTATTCCACTTTCTACAGTGGTTGTAATCGCAACATCGCGGAGAAATGCGTCATCCCAAAGCTGCAACTCAATCTTCTTCCAAATACCAGAAGAAACGGTTATGGGACCCCAATCCCAACCATAAGAACAGGCCATCTTTCGTTGGTAGTTATATGGCATCTCATATGGTCGAGCGTAGAAATTTCCTACTTTCGCAATTTCATCTTCTGCATCTGTTAGCGGAGCTTTAAATGCAATCCGTAGTTCAACATCCCCTTGGGAGAGCTCTCCCGTTAAATCCAATCGATAGGAGCGATGCATGTTCTTTGTATTGAGTCGAACGATTCCATTGACATAGATGGTGCAGATTGTGTCTAGGCCATGAAAAATCAGAGTTTTATTTCCTGTGCGTGAATCACGAGGGATTGTCGTGAAATATTCGGTGTCTGTCTTCCAAATCCAAAACTGGTCCTGTTCTTTACCATTTACCGATATATCTTTAATGACTCCTGCAGAAATTAGATCTGTATGAATGCAACCAGGGACATTTGCTTCAATTTCTGCGGGAACCACGATTGGCCTAATAGCCCCAGGGTCGTTGCGCCACGCATTGTGACCATCTTTAACGGGTGCGACTTGCCAAGCATCTGGACGCGGCAAGATCTTTACCCGCCACTTAGCATTAAGTGTTAATGTTGAATTCAACGACATTTCAACGACCAAAGTCGTCCTCTACACGCTCGATGTCATCTTCTCCAAAATATGTGCCAGTTTGAACTTCAACAAAAATTACCTCCGTTGTACCAACATTGTGAATGCGGTGCAGAACACCAATTGCAAACTGCACAGAATCGCCAGGACCTACTCTTTTGACAACCCCATCAATCGTTACTTCAGCGTCACCTGAAACGATAAACCAATGCTCGGCCCGCATCTTGTGACGTTGATAGGAGAGTCGCTTCCCAGGGTTGACCCAAATACATTTGACCTTATGTGATTCAGCTTCTTGTAGTACTTCGTAACGACCCCAAGGGCGCTCCGATTTTTCTAGCGACATAATCTCCCTTTCATCAGACGAGAACTGAGTTTCCATCTAGAACTCCAAGTGCGGCGCCTATGAGTCCGGCATCGCGATGTAATTCTGCGGGACGGAGAATAATGTCACCTAGAAAGCCAGAATAACGAGATTCGTTTTTCACATGTCTCCGCAACGGTTCCCAGTAAATTTCACCTGCTTGGCTCACTCCTCCGCCTACAACAACGGTTCTAATATCAAGATTTCCTAGAGTGTTGATGATTCCGATCGCAAGAGCTCTTGCACCCTCATCAATCACTGCAAGTGCGATGGGATTTCCATTGCGAGCATCTGCAGAAAGATCAACAAACGTCTCACCTTTATTCCAACCTCTTGCCTTTGCAATTGCCACCATGCGTGGACCGCTTGCATACACTTCAACGCATCCATTACGACCACAAGCACAAAGTTCGCCATCGAAATTTATAGTCTGGTGTCCTATAAAGCTGGCATTCCCAGTATCGCCAGTAAATACCTTGTTATCGATTATCAAGCCTCCGCCAACACCCGTAGAAACCACCATGCCCAACATATTCTCAGAACCTCGTCCAGCCCCAAGTACATGTTCTGCATGTGCCAGCGCCATAGCATCTCCATGAAGAATTACATTGTGACTTCCTGTCAATTCCCTAAATTTCGTGACGATGGGGTACTTACGCCATATAGGAATATTTACTGGACTGATGGCGCCAATTTCGAGATGAAGTGGACCTGCAGATCCGATGCCAACTCCCAATAGATTTCCGTTGAGACCAGAAATCAGTGGCATTGCACTTTCAGATATTGCTTTCCATAGATTTTCAGAAGTTAATTCTCCAATAATCAATTCGTGTTTCTTATGCACGGAAAGATCTCGATCAACAAGTGCAATAGCAACCTTTGTAGCACCAATATCGACAGCCAGAGCCACTTTAGCCATTAGCAACCGCCTGGTGAGAATGGGTACGATTTTCGCGTAAATCGAGTTTCATAATTTCGGTAGAGAATTTGCTCTCAGTCGGATTCTTGATTCTCTTGAGCAAAACTTCAGCGCTGAGTTTTCCGAGGCGTTGTGGATCGTGATCGAGTGACTTTATGCTAAAGAGGTCGGCGCTGGGAAAGTCATCAAAACTGACAACTTTCACAGTGGATTCTTCATTATGGAGAACTTCACCGACTCCCATCGCTATCAGATCATTGGTTGCGATAATTCCATCGATGTGTGGCATTGAACCGAGCAAACTATGTGTTGCGGCTCGAGCTTCATCAGTTGTGTGAATGCCCGTTACGACATGAATATCTCTTTTATCAAGACCCCGCGATAGACATGCTTTCTTAAAGCCTTCGATACGTTCTGAGGCGGTCCAAATACTTAATGTGTCAGCAATAATCGCAATTTTCTTGCAATTCTGACGAATAAGTTCATCAAGGCAGGTAGCAATTCCGCCTTGGTTATCAACTAAGACAGTATCAGCATTTAAATACGCTGCGGGACGATCTACAAAGACAAATGAGTAACCTCTCTTTCGCTCTATATTCAAATATGAGTAGTCTTCACCGGAAGGAACAACAAGCAATCCACGCACTCTTCTCTCCAACAAGGATTCAATGAGCGCTCGTTCGCGTCGCGCATCATCACGCGCAGTAGCGATGATGAGGTCCAGACCAGCTTCAGAGAGTCTCTCTTCAGCTCCCGCAGCGAGTCCTGCATAGAAAGGGTTTGCTAGATCTGAAATGACCATCCCAATCAAATTACTCAATGCTCCACCACGCAACTCTCTAGCAATTCGATTAGATCGATAGCCAATCTGAGCAGCAGCTTGACGAACTTTTTCTGCAGTCTCAGGAGCCACATTGATGGAATCATTGAGTACGCGTGAGGCTGTCTTAATACTGACTCCTGCGATAGAAGCAACATCGGCGAGAGTTGGGTGCGGAGCAGGTATGTTCACCATTATGCATCACCTCTCGTCAATCTAAACGCTACATCACCAGTAAATGATGGAATCCTAATGACTACGTGACCATTATCAGAAACTGCGCTCGTCCTATTAAGCACCTTCCCAGTAATCGTATGCAAGATTTCAATCTGATAGCGGCCTTGGGCTAGAACCGGAACTTTGATTTTTGCGCTTTTCACTTTAGGAGGAGGAAATTCTGTTTGTGGTTTTTTTCCTGTCGCGAGAGCTTTGATTGAAGCCTCCAATAAGAGTTTGCTCTTTGAACTACGATCGTGATTATTATGTCTAATCCAACCTAGAGTACGAAGTTGATCTTGCAAGAGCAAAGTGCTGGTGTTTGCAATACCCGTTATGGTTCTTGGTGCCATTACCGCTGGGTTACTTCCTGCAACCAACTTAGATAAGCCCCTTGTTAAACCCCAAAGATTGAGTGGATCGACATAAAGATCCCACCACCAATATGAAGCAGGCGCGCCAAAGCCAAGGAAAGTTGCCGCCCAGTGCGCGTTGTGAAGGTGTAAGCCTTTAGGATCGGTAAACGGATCCTCCGTGGTGGTGCCAGAACCCATTTCGCCAACCAAAATCGGTTTATTTGGGAGTACTGCTTTCATCGCTTCAGCTTGAACTGAGAGAGTTTTGATTGGATCTTTGTCGTCATACACATGCACGACTCCGTAATCAACTGGGCTCCAATCTTGCAAACTCGCAGCAGTAGACCAAGATGTGGTTGTTAAGGACTTGTATGGATCCCAGGTTTTAAGAATTGAATCCGACCACTTAATCCACTCAGTTAACTCACTTCCACTAAGTGGTGTGAAATTTACTTCATTCCACCATTCCCAAGTAAAGTGATTTGGTTCGCCAGCCCATCGCGCAGTTATATACCTTAATCTTCGTTCCCAGAATTTTCGCGCAACTTGATTACTGGCAAATTCTCCTGGATTTTCTATCGGACCACCATTACCTTTGAAATAAGCATTCGAATACCACTCAGCGTTAGTCGAGACGCTAAAAGCTCCGTGATTCAAGAGAACTAGGTTGATATAGATTCCATACTTTGCTGCAATGCGATAAATCTGGTCGAGAACCCACGCGCGCGGTAAACGTTTTGTGTAATCTCCAAGCCCAGTATCACTCCACTCAATTCCTACTGACCAGGAAGCCATCCACACTCTCGCTACATTCACACCACCTTCAGAGGCGGCCTTAAACCATCGCTCGTACCGATTGATTTCCTCAAAACGATTAGCCCATGCAATGTTGTAAGCAAATGGAATGAATATATCGTCGCCTTGTACAAAGTAATTATCTTTCACTCTTATCGGTTCTACTGTCGAATACTTTGTTGTCAAAGTGAAATCTGGGACTGCTACGACCTTATCTTTAATCTTTGCTAGAACCGAAATGTGATAAGTCCCCGGACTTAGCGAACGAAACTTTAATCGCCATTCTGGATTCCCAACTGCCTTTTCGGGACTTTGAGTAATTCCCGTGACAATGGTGAATTCCTGATACCAAAAGAGAGGAATTTGAATACGAGCCGATTCTGGAGTTGTAATTGTGGCAACTAAATCCGCCTCCGCTGGATCAAAAGCATTGCTTACTTCTGGCATTCCAAGTAAAGCAAGTTGAACCGCCGAATTTGTTGATCCCTCATTTCTAATTACCCACGAAATTTCGGAAGCACTAACTGGTGGCACCATCGTCGAGGTTAGAGTTGCAAAAATCGCGGAGTAAACGAAGAGGCGTTGCGCCGTTAGAGATCTCATTTGATGCCTGAGAGCGCAATACCTCTAATGAAATGTTTCTGGGCTAGGAAGAAGAGAAGTATCGTAGGGATAGATGTGATCAAAGATGCAGCCATAATGATGCCCTGCATTCCAACATTGCCGGCGCCGCTATTCCGTAAGCCGGCAAGAGCCACAGGTAGATTCGCCATCTCTTGAGAGTTGGTAATGATTAGCGGCCATAAGAAATTATTCCATTCACCAATCGCAGTAAAAATCATCATCGCTATCAGCGCTGGCTTAAGTAGAGGAAGAATTATTCGCCAATAAATCGTGAATTCTCGCGCTCCATCAATTCTTGCAGCTTCTACTAATTCATCGGGAATACTCGAGAGATACTGAACCAGGAAAAAGACAATGAAAGCTTTGGGAAGCGCTGGAACTACATACCCAAAGTAACTATTGAGCCATCCTAAAGAATCTACCAGCAAGAATCCGGGAATGAGTCCTACTTGCCAAGGAATCATCATTGAACCAATAATCACTAGATAAATCGCACGCTTTGCTTTGAAGCGATGTTTACTTACAACGTAAGCGGCAAGTGAACCAATGAAGAGAGTGAATAAAGTAATCAAGATATTTACATAAATACTATTAAGCATAAAACGCATAAAACCGAAATTAATATCCGTATAACGCTGAAATAGTCCCTGAAGCACATCCTGTTGATAATTCAGCGGATCGAAACGTGAGTCGTAGTAGTTCCCCACAATTGGCTTATCTGGAAAGAGAGTTGGCGGTACTTGTTGTAACTCCTCCACGGATTTGAAAGAAGATGTAATCATCCAGTAATACGGCGCAATCATGACAACAGTCAATAGATAGATTGGAATGCGGCGTAACTTCTGTGATTTGCTTGATCGCTCGAATGGGGCGTGGAAGTTTCCACTTCTTTCCATAAGTGCTTCATTCCGTTTCTGGGCTTTGCGCTCTGCACGTGCAATTTGACGTGAAGGAGATTGCTTAAGACTCATCGCAAGTCCTCCAAAGATTTCGTTAACTTTATATTGATCATGCTTATAACAAAGATGATGATGAAGAGCACCCATGCGATTGCTGAGGCATAGCCCAGCCTAAACTTTAGGAATCCCATGTCATAGAGATATGGAACAATTGTTAGTGCCATATCTCTCAAACCGCCCACTGAACCCGTGCCGGATGGGAACAATAAGTAAACCGCTTCAAAGATTTGAAAAGCGCCGATTGTTCCTGTGATTCCGACGTACACCATTACCGGACGAAGCAAGGGCAAAGTAATGTTGAAGAATCGTTCACGAGGACCAGCGCCGTCAATGACGGCAGCCTCGTAATACATCGCAGGAATCGCATTGAGACCTGCTAAAAAGAGGATCATCCCGAACCCTGCTCCACCCCACACTGACATAAAAATCAATACGGGGAGCGCTAGAGAAGGGGTGGCTAACCATTCAACAGGTGAAATACCAATCTTGCTGATTAAAGCGTTGAGCAGGCCGACGTCATCGCCTCGAAATACCCAGCCCCAGACCAACACCACAGCAACGCCTGAAGTGACGGATGGGAGGAAGAAAATAACTCGAAGAATTCGATTTGATTTTGTATCAGCTTGAAGCGAGAGCGCTAAAGCTAAAGAGGCGACCATCCCAATAAGGACCGCACCTACAACATAAATTGAAGTATTCAATAATGCTTTATGAAAACGTGAATCATCAAAAATTAAAGTTGTGTAGTTCCCAAACCCGACGGAACCGCACGGGGACTGCTCGGGATTACAAATTGCGTTATATCTCATAAAGGACAAACGCAAACTAGCAAGTACGGGATAAACGCTAAAAATAAGAAAGAGGATTACAAAAGGTGCCAGCATGAGGTAGGAAGAGGCGCCTGCATCACTCCATTTATAAAAACCTTTTTTCGATTGGGAGGGATTAGTAGTTGTTTTTGTTTTCACTGGCTATTGCCCTCCTCCCTAAAACTCATTTCGAAGTAAAACTATTTGGATTCAAATTTCTATAAGTGCTGGGCGAGAGGATTTCTCCTCTCGCCCAGTCGTCCCTAAGGGTGACCCGAAATTCAAGGAATGCAAACTTGAATTTCTTCTTAGCTATGAACTATGCCTTGGCCTTCATTGCGGCTGCGGCTTGATCAAGAGCTGCTTGCGCTGTAGCACTACCGAACAGATAAGTCTGTAGGGCAGTTGTTACATCGTTTTGTGCATCTTCCCAACCATTGCAGTTAGGTGGTCCTTGAGCAGTGCTCAACTGAGACTTAATCGTTGAAAGCACTTCCTTTGGATAGATAGCAATGGTGTCGGCATACTTGATGACAGGTGAGAGGAAGATTGCGTTCTGAGCTGCGCCAACTTGGTTCATAGCCTTAACAACATTCATGTTGTAGAGAGATTTGATGAAGTTAGCTGCAAGCTTCTGCTTTTCAGGCTTTACGTATCCCATTATGGAGATTCCGCGACCGCCAATAAACGCGACGCTCTTCGATCCTGGAGCTGCAGGAACTGGAGCAACTGTCCAATCCTTGTAGTCCTTGTAGTAGGTGTAATAACCAGATGCCTGGAAGTTTCCAGAGAATCCAATACCGTAATTACCCTTCTTGATGTTGTCATTCATTGACCAATCAGCAACGCCTGGTTTTGGAGCAGAGTAATCAGCATAAAGTTTCTTGTACTGAGTGAGAGCTGCAACACCCTTTGCATTGTTGATAGAAACTTGGCACTTGCTGTCATATAGAGATCCACCCATGGAGTAGAGCCATGAGAAGAATCCAAGCCAGTCAGCATTACCCCATTCGTTGTAAACGGGATTCTTTATTCCTGCCGTTTTCAACTTCTCAGCAGCTGCGTTGAAATCAGCAACTGTTTTTGGAGCAGATGTAATTCCAGCCTTTGCCATGGTGTTCTTGTCATAGAACATCATCATTAGCGTTAAATCGAATGGAACTGCATAAACTTTGGTGCTCTTGTAACCAACTAGTGCCTGGAAAATTTTCGCAGGAACTTGTGGTTGAACATAACTTGCTACACCTAATTTGCGGAGATCGGCAAGCGCGCCCTTGTTACCTGCAGAAATACCCCATGAAAGTCCACCAGTGAATACATCTGGACCTTTCTTTGCGGCAGCTGCAGCAAGTACTTTCGCAAATCCATCTCCCCACGAAATTGCTTCAACCTTCACTGTTACATTCGGGTTGGTTAACTCAAAGGCATTCGCTGCTGCCGCTAAAACTGCTGCATCTGCATCGCCGCCGGTTGCCCAGACGGTGAGAGTTTGCTTGGCCGCATTAGCAGGAGCACTGATAGCGATGCCGGCGATCATTGAGATAGCGACAAGAATCGCTCCTAAACGCTTCACCTAGTTCTCCTTACGTTTGTGAACGAGGACCCAATTTGTGCCCTCGATTGGAGGTGAGATTTCCAGCGCATGTCATCGTTGTCAAGCATTATGTATCAGGCTTTTTTGTAACTTTTTACCATGCAATAGGACATAAATGGGACATATATGGACGTGCCGCTTAGGGCTCAGGGGTGAGAACTACTTGATTGAACTCTTAAAGGCCAGGAGGTTGTTATCGGTGACTGTCACATTGAGTGAAACGGGATCTCCTTTATTGGCTTCACACATATAAACCCAATGAAACGTTCGTTCGCCGCCTGCTTCAATCTCAAGATTGTCGGGGGGCATAGGCACATCATCTTGCATCGGAAATAGTTGTTCGCAATACGCGTCAGTGTTGTTATCGATGATAGGAGTGCCTAAGGAAAAACTGTAAGCCTCGAAAATTGAGCTCCCGTTGTTCTTTATTGTTGCAATGACGAGATTTGGAAATTTGCCCGTAGTGTCAATCGACTCGTCCGTTATCTTCAGGGCAACTGGTTCCGAGATTGATACCAGAACATCTCCAACAGTAATTTCTTTGCCAAAATCGGCGCTAGATTCATCCGCCTTTTCTGCCTCCTGTTCGGCTATCGCTAATTGGGATGTTTGATCATTATCCATTGGAACGCGCGGACCAGCAGAAAAATAAGCTATCGAGATAATTGATATCAGCACTGAAGGAGCGACAAAGTGCCACTTTTTCAATCGCGACTTTTTTAATTTCTCGGTAGCCACTAACTCCCTCTCGTTTCTACGCGCAGAATTTCATCAATCTCAAGAGGTTGTCAAGCAAACGACTCTTGTCCCACAAGACAAATTTAGGAAACTCGACTCTCCAGCATTAAATCCAATAATCCTCGATCTATATTGAGGCCTTCAAAATTCTCATACTTGACGCCTGGGCGATTGTGATTTGCTATACCAAAATTGCCGTCAAACTCCCACAACGAGTAACCCCAGCCCGATTTTCGATATATCGCAAATAAATCCTTAAACCACTTGAGGGCGACCTGGTTGTCGGTGTACTTGTAGCAGCCAAATTCGCCAATATGTACAGGACGGCCTTTGCTCTGAACCTCACGCCAAGGTGCATAAAACTCCCATAGCGCGTCGTAATCCCACCATTGTCCGTTGTATTCGCAAGGATAAGTAGGAACCGGCATTCCTTTACTTCCATCCCACCACTCTGCTTTGTAATGAGAGACCAACATAGGCTGATAGCCACGACCGCTATGAACC
>Ga0129336_10002543_pt1 | contig 11256 bp, 11 predicted proteins | sample CPB6_02_DNA_FD_96878 | JGI IMG/M metagenome (GOLD analysis project Ga0129336, IMG submission 96878) | Freshwater to marine salinity gradient microbial communities from Chesapeake Bay, USA - CPBay_Sum_0.6_0.2_DNA | ecosystem: Environmental > Aquatic > Marine > Coastal | place: USA: Chesapeake...
GTCTTCAATCGCAAAGGTCTTGAAGTCGATGAAGTGGTCGATGAATACCTGCGCTATGCCGAGCTCTTCAAGCCATATGTCGATGACACATCGCTTCTACTCAATCACGCTTTGGACCAAGGAAAGAACATCCTCCTCGAAGGCTCCCAGGGCACTCTTCTAGATGTCGATCATGGAACCTACCCATTCGTCACGTCCTCGAACCCAACCGCGGGTGGTGCTTGCACAGGTTCAGGAATCGGGCCGACGCGAATCTCGCGAGTAATTGGCATCATCAAGGCTTATACGACAAGAGTGGGATCTGGTCCTTTCCCGACAGAGCTCTTCGATGATGATGGCGAGAAGTTACGCAGCATCGGAGGAGAAGTCGGAGTTACAACAGGAAGGGCAAGGCGTTGCGGTTGGTACGACGCGCTCATCGCGCGATATGCAGTTCGAGTCAACGGTCTGACAGACCTTTTCTTGACCAAACTCGATGTGCTGACCGGCTGGGAGAAGATCCCGGTCTGTGTTGCTTATGAAGTCGATGGAAAGAGGATTGAGGAGCTCCCTGCATCCCAAAGCGACTTCCACCATGCCAAACCGATCTACGAGTACTTGCCTGGGTGGAGTGAGGACATCACCGCGGCAAAGAGCCTTGATCAACTTCCGGCTAATGCCCGGGCATATGTGAAGTACCTTGAGGAGATCTCTGGTGCCCCCGTCTCCGCTGTTGGCGTGGGACAAGAGCGCGATCAAACAATCGTTGTGAGAGATTTGATCTGATGTCACGAGTACTCGTCATTGGTGGGGCTGGATATATCGGCGCCCATGTGGCTCATGACTTGATCTCATCAGGGTATGAGGTTCGGATCCTGGATGATTTCTCGAATGGACTCGAGAGTCGAGTGGCAGGGATTCAAGATCTTCACCGCGCAGATGTCCTAGACCGAAAAGCTGTATTCGCTGCGATGAAAGGTGTCGACTCAGTGATCCACCTTGCTGCGAAAAAAGCAGTGGGTGAATCAGTCGAGAATCCGCTGAAGTACTACGACAACAATGTCGGTGGCATTCTCAATGTCTTGGCTGCGATGAGTGCTGAAGGTGTGAAAAGAATTGTCTTCTCCTCGACCGCCGCTGTCTATGCGCCTAATGACAAAGATTCCATCTCCGAGGTTGACCCAACAATCCCTCTCTCACCGTATGGTGCTACGAAGTTACTCTCAGAAGAGATCATCACAGCTGTAGGCCGCGCTGAACACTTCTCTTCGATCTCACTCCGTTACTTCAATGTCGTCGGCGCCGGGGCGGATCATCTTGGCGACAACTCCCGCGACAATCTCGTGCCCAAGGTCTTTCAAGCGCTCGAAGAGGGTAAATCCCCAGAGATTTTTGGCGATGACTATCCGACCCCCGACGGCACCTGCATCAGGGATTACATACATGTCTCAGATCTATCCAAGTCCCATCTCGCAGCCCTTACTGCTATCGAGAATGAAGAACTACATGAGGTCTTTAACGTTGGATCTGGTTCAGGCTACTCAGTCCAAGAGGTGATCGGACAGATCGAACAGAGCATTGGCAGGTCGACGCATGCAAAGACCGTGGGTCGTCGGGCCGGGGATACTCCGAAGTTGATCGCTGGAGTCGAAAAGATCAGAAGAGACCTGGGCTGGAAACCAGAGAAGTCCTTGAAAGAGATGATCGACTCAGCATGGCAGGCATGGAACGCATGAACGAAGAAGTGAAGATGATCGCAAATGTCCTGGCTGACCGTTATGCATCTCAAGCTATGCAGCGCATCTGGTCACGTGAGGAGAAGATCCGACGAGAGCGACGACTCTGGGTAGAGGTGATGAAAGCACAGAGCCGACTTGGGATGAAGATCACTCAAGATGAGATTGCACGTTATGAAGACTTCATCGAAAAAGTTGACTTGGCTTCGATAGACAAGCGAGAGCGTGCTCTCAAACACGACGTCAAGGCAAGAATCGAAGAGTTCAACGCACTAGCTGGATTGCAACTCATCCATCTCGGACTTACGAGTCGTGATGTGACAGAGAACGTGGAGTTGGTTCAGACTCGCGATGCGCTCGCACTCGTACGCACTGAAGTCGTAGGAGTCTTGACGCTCTTCTCGAAGCGAATTGAGCGACATAAGGATCTTGTGATGGTGGGTAGATCACATAATGTCCCCGCGCAATTGACGACTCTAGGCAAAAGATTTGCGACGATTGCTGAGGAGCTCCTCTTCGCACTTGAACGCCTTGAATCATTGATCGAAAGGCTTCCACTACGCGGGCTTCGAGGACCAGTAGGGACTTCACAGGACCTAGAGAATCTTCTAGGAGGCGAGTCAGCGAAAGTCGAGTCTGAGATTGCGAGCTCACTCGGATTCGATCGTGTTTTGGACTCCACCGGTCAGATTTACCCACGGTCGATTGACTTCGAAGTCCTCTCGACCCTGGTCCAACTCTCTGCCGCACCTTCGAACCTTGCGATTTTGGTCAGGCTGATGTCTGGAGCGGGACTGCTGTCCGAGGGGTTCAAGGAAGGCCAAGTTGGCTCCTCTGCGATGCCTCACAAGGTCAACGCGCGCTCATCTGAACGAATCAACGGATTGGCAGTGGTTCTCAAAGGGTATCTCTCCATGATGAGTGAGGTCTCCGGTGATCAATGGAATGAAGGAGATGTCTCGTGCTCCGTAGTTCGGCGAGTGGCGTTGCCGGATGCGTTCTTCGTTATCGATGGCATCCTTCAAACGACAGCCTCAGTGATCTCTGAGTTAGAGATCTTTGAGGAGGTCATCGCAAGAGAAGTTGAAGATCAATTGCCCTTCACATCAACCACGCACTTGCTGATGGAGGCAGTGAAGCGAGGCATGGGAAGAGAAAGCGCTCACAAGGTGATACAGCGACACTCTCTGTCGGCCCTAGAGAAGACGAGACGAGGAGAGAGACACTCTTTCTTCCATGACCTTGGTTCTGATTCGGATTTCCCTCTCTCTTCGGAGGAATCACAGTCATTGGCGATCGATTATCGCGACCTTGTTGGAGCGTCGGCGAGCCAGATTGCTCGAGTATTGACTCGTATCGAGAAGTTGTCGCACTCTTCTCCCGTTCTCTTTGAAGAGATTGGATAGGGTCAGGAAATGGGAAAGATGCAGCGAAATGCACGTCGAGGAGTTTCCAGAAGGGTCTCCAAAAATCCTCAGAAGGGATTCTTGTCACGCCTGACAGGCGGTGATTCCTTTCGACGAAATCTACTTCTCATTCCACTCGCCACATTCCTCGTGAAGATCATCTTCATTATTCGTATCCCAGCAATTGCTTGGCCTGGTATCGATCCAAATCAATATCGCTTGGCCAACTTCTGGCTAGGAGCAGACGGGGAGAACTACATCTCTGGCCTGAATGCGCTAGTCAGAGATGGGATCTTTTCACCGGACGGAATCCTCAATTACTGGCCAGCTGGTTATCCGATTCTGCTCTATCTATTCGGTATTCCCTTCCGTTCTCTCACCCTGGTATCGACTGGCCTTATTCAGACGGTGATCTATGCCCTGGCGGCGGCTTATTTTGTTGATTGCCTCGCGAAGACCAGGTTGAAGAGATTTACTCTAGTCATCGCCCTGATTCTTGCCTTCAATCCCACGCTCTCCTTCGGCACTTATTCAATCGGCTATGAGAGTTTTGTCGCGGCATTACTTCTTGTTGCTGTAGGACTTATGGTCAATGAGTTTCAACAAAAGAAGGATTCTTGGTTCAGTAAAGAGGCGACTCTGGCGGCGCTAGCCATCTCGCTCGCCTCGTTCATGCAGCCTCGTATGGTGGTCTCTGGGCTTCTTCTTTTCTTCTTCTGGGCCATCGCGACTCGAACCAGACTTGTTGCTCTCGGCTTCTTAGCAATCACCATGGCTCTCTCGCTTCTCTTTCCAGCGCTTCTCGTTGCCAGAAATGTTGTAGCCACAGATCAAGCCTCCATCTCCACCAATCTTGGTGTGACGATGCGGATTGGTGCTGGACCTGGAGCCTCTGGAGGATATGGAAATGGATCAAGTCAACTAAGGTGCCTTGAAGTTGAGGGAACGGCAGCAGAGAAAGACAATGCTGTTGTCCGATGTGTGATTGATTGGTACTTAAGTAATCCTGCGGAAGCTGCGCCTTTGATGGCCCGCAAGGCCCTTTACTACTGGTCACCTTGGTTTGGCCCTGTTGCGAACGGAACGATGGCTAGAAATCCTTGGAACCAGAAACATCCCTTCAAGTCAACGGTGCAGACACAAGAGGGTTTTGACTTAATCTACGGAAGCGCAGGCAAAGTCGTCTCCTGGGCATGGGTCCTCGGGACTCTTTTCTTCATGGGTTTTGGCTTCTTGATCCTCTGGCGGCTCAATGGCGTTGAGAGATTGCTGGGAATCGTGAGCCTAGGAATTGTCGCGATCAACATGCTGGTCTCGATGGCCACTATCGGGGACCATCGTTTTCGCCTTCCCGCGGCGGGGCTCAGTCTCTTCCTGCAGGCCGTAGGTCTCGTTGGGGCCTTGAAAAAGGGCAAAAAGAGGGTGGTTGGCTCGGAAGAAAAGCTCCTTTGGAAGAGTTTCTCGCGAACGACTAATCTAACGACCTGACAGATACGAAGTGGGGGGTCACGCTATGGGGCGCGGCCGTGCGAAAGCCAAACAGACCAAGGTAGCTCGGGATCTCAAATACAACTCCCAAGATATCGATCTTGAAAAGTTGTCCAAGGAACTCCATGGTGAGGTCAAGAGCGATGACGACTCCGATGATTTCGATCCATACGCTGAAGGCAACTTCATCCCTCGTCGCTAGTTTCACACTGATCTTCTAATCATGCATCCAACTCCGTATGTGGCGTCGCTTCGCATCTACGAACCACTGCAATCCTTCGCCCCTTCGGACCAACTTCGGTGGAAGTCGATAGCTTCGAACATCTATACAAGTAATGACGAGCAAGTTCGAGCACTCGTTAGAGCGATCAAACCTGAACTCCCGTCACTTCGCGCAGATGGTGCACACATCCTTGATGTCGATAGCGAGCGCTACGTCGCACCGTGGTCGACTGCGATGCGGTGTTGGGCTGCCCTAGATTCCTTCAAGGAGTCTTTGCCATCATCCATAACAAGACTCTTCATTTCACCTGCGGAGGAAGATGCGCTATCGATCCAACCTGAATCTGCTGAGGATCGAGTGCCACATATCCTTACTGAGACCTGGGTGGTGCCACCACGTTGGTTCGCGCTCTTCGATCCATCAGAGAGATTGCGCGGCACTGGGCCACATGGCCCATTCACACTTCTTCGTACCGACATTGCGAGAGCGAAGGCGCGCTGTGAGAGTGCGCATAAAGCCGTCGTAACAGCCTTTGGAAATGGTCCGATCGAGGGCGAGATCGCAGCACTTCTTGCTTGGTTGAACGTCTTTCATCCTGCTTCCAAGGTGGAGTTGGATTACGGGGGTCTTGCGCTCTACCTTGATCGAGCGCTCCGCGAAAATGGCGAAGAGGGGATCGAGGCCGACAGCTCTATTGAGGACGTTGCGCTCTCGCTTCAAGGCCTCGCATCAGGCGATGGCGCACTCGCCGGCCAAGGCTATGAAAGGCTCGTTTCGCGCTGGCGTCGAGTGGGCGCCTACGAACAGGCGATGTAGCCGTAATTTTCATCCTCATTTCATCCTCATTTCATCCTCAAAGGACCTTGCGAACCCTCTCGTTTTGCGTGAATACTCCGTCCATAACGGATAAATCAGACAATGGCTGAGGGATTCACCCCGGTTCAAGAAGAGGAGTTTTGCCCGTGCTTCGTCCACGCGAACAAGAGGTCCTGCTGACCCCAGCAGAGGTGGCTGCCCTCTTTCGTGTCGATCCCAAGACCGTGACCCGATGGGCCAAGGCCGGCAAGCTCACTGCCATCAGAACCCTTGGCGGTCATCGCAGATACCGCCAATCTGAGGTCCAATCCCTTCTCAAGACCATCCCAGGTAATGCGTCCGCTGCGAACGTGCAATCATCCTCACAACCAGTTCCACAGCAGCTCAAGCCAGATGAAACTAGATGAGAGAAGCCTGACAAGCCATGATGAGTGATGAGAGCCCAAAGAGTGAAGATGCCAAGGCCAAGTTTCGTGAGGCCTTAGAGAAGAAGAAGAACAAAGGTGCGAATCCCGGATCGCAAGGATCAGCTGGCTCAAAGGTTGGTCAAGGACAACAAGGTGGAGCCGCACCAAAGATGTTTCGTCGTAAGGCTGGCGGTTAGTTCAAGATCTCATACGAAGGATTGAGAATTGTGAGAGTTCCTTCTTGCTCACCGACCATTCCTTCAGCCCTCAAGATCGAACCTACTTCAAGTCCGGCGATCTCACGCCGCCCGAGGAATTGAAGCGTCACTCCGCCGGTCTCATCCCATACTTCAATTTCAACTGAGGGTGAATTCCCACTCGCAGCTGACTTCATCGCAGTCACATGTCCCTGGACATGGGCTCTTCTGCGCCATGTGATCGAGCCGATCGGAGTGATGGTCTCTTCGAAGTGTGATGCTCTCGTCTTATCACTCAAGAACTCTGACTGGGCTCGCAATGGCTTTGATTCCACGTCAACAACTGGGCTCGCCTCCACACCCTGTTTCTCTTCCGTCAAGATACTCTTGCCAGTGAGGATCCGATCGACATCAAAGGGAACGATCGTTGCAACGACACGAGGTAGTTGTGAGATAGGGCGGGCGATCTGTTCAGCAGTCTGATCATGAAGAACTCGGCCAAGGAAGCGCGAGTAAGCACGTCGGGGCAGCAATAGAGTCAATTCCACATCACTCTTCTCTGTCACTCGAATCGCGTAGTCAACCGCCGCACGTGCCAGTCTTCGATCAGGACAATCGATCAATTCCAGTGTCACATCATCAAAAGCAGGATTCTTTGACCACTCCTCAGCCAATGATTTTGCTTTCTGGTCATCAATGACGAAATGGATCGCGGCGATCGCTTGCGGCCTAAGGCTTCGTGCATATCTGATCGTCGCGACCGTCGCTAGGTCGATCTTGTCGACTAGAACCGTTACGTAGTGGTGACCAATGGAGGTGGCCCGACTCTCAATCTTCGAGACATTCAGCGCACTTTGTTCGATCTCATAGCGCTTACGTAATCTACTCAACATGATGATCAGGATTGGTGAGATGGCGAGCACGACCCAGGCCCCTTGAGCAAACTTTACGAACGAGAAGACAATCACGACGATAAAGGCGATACCTCCTGCCAAAGAGTTGATGATGAGATTGAGACGCCATCTCTTTCCTCGGACCTTGAGGTTCTTCTTCGCCATTCCGATTCCAGAGATGGTGAATGCAGTAAAGACTCCAAGAGCATAGAAGGCCACAAGGAATGTGACAGAAGCCCCGGTGGCAAAGACCAGTACTAATGCAGCACCAGTGAGTACGAGGATGCCGTTCGAGAAGTTGAGTCGGTGGCCTCGCTTGGTAAGCCATCGCGGCAGATAACCATCGGCAGCTGCGAAGTTGACCACGATTGGGAATGCATTGAAAGTGGTGTTCGCACCAGCGAAGAGAATGAGCATGGTGCTTGCCTGGACCACATAGAAGAAAATCGACCCCACAACCCCATCACCAAGGATGACATCTGCGACTTGGGAGATGACCGTGGGTGCTTCATCCTCATAGGGAATTGCATAGACACGATGGGCGAAGTACGAGATTCCAAAGACCAAGGAACCGAGGATGGTCGACATGATCACAAGGGTTCTACGGGCATTGACATATTCCGGTGTACGGAAGAGTCCAACACCGTCGGAGATAGCCTCTAATCCTGTTAGCGATGATCCACCATTCGCGAAAGCACGGAGCAAGATGATCACCATCGCAAAAGAAAGAATCAATTTCTCATCACCTAGTTCCAACGCTCCGTTCGCTTCCGGATTCAGACGACCGAGAGTTCCAGTGACCTCTCTATAGATACCAATGATGAAGACGATAAACATCGAGCCGATGAAGAGATAAGTGGGGAATGCGAACATCTTCCCCGCCTCCTTGACCCCTCGGAGATTTCCGTACATCAGGATCAGGATTACCCCAACGACCATAGGGATCTTCCATTCCACGAGCGCCGGGATAGCGGAGAGGATCGCCGTGACACCAGCAGCGGATTGGATGGCGAGTGTGACGACATAGTCAATGATCAAAGCGACTGCTGCGAGTTGCGCAACGATTGGCCGGAAGTTGTCACGAGCGACGATGTAGGCACCGCCAGAGTGCGTATAGGTAGAGATCACATTTCGATATGAGAGCGTGATGATGAGTAAGACCAATAGAACGACGGCTGTCATCGGCATCAACATGGCGAAGGCTGCAATGCCAAAAGCTGGGATCAGAACTACCAATATTTGCTCGGTACCGTAGGCAGAGGAGGAAATCGGGTCAGAGGAGAGGACGCCAAGGGCATAACGCTTCTTCAAGCGCTGATGTCCCAAGGTATGTCTATTCAGTGGATTGCCAAGGAAGAACTTCTTGAGTCGGTACCCGAATGTGTCTCTCATATGTGACGACTCACTCAGGGCCTTGGGCGTGGGCGGATTGTCCGTCCAAGATGGCATCGTCACTTCTTTCCTAGTCGCACGAACTCAACTCATGATTTCGCATTCGTAATTGTACGACTTCGCGTGATCAACCCCTACGCTTTCCTCTCTATGGGGATCTCAAATACCGAGTATTTCTCGCTCTTTGTAACGACCTTTGTACTCGTCGGCTTCCTTACTCCACTAGCACGTCGATTCGCTCTGATAAAGAAAATCGTCGACAATCCGAACCAGGGACATAAGACCCATCGTGAGCCGATCCCATATCTAGGTGGCGTAGCCATCATGGTCGGTGTACTGGTTGTCTCTTATGGGACTTCCCTCATATCTGACTTCACTATCGACACCTTCTATCTTGCCTCTTCCGTCCTGCTCCCAGCGCTGATACTGGGTTTGATCGGTCTATGGGATGACATCAAGAACCTGAGCGCTCTTCCAAGATTCATCGCTCAAACCGTCGCCGGAGTCTTTACTGCGATCCTGCTTATCAATACCAACACTTCAGGTAATCCCACCGGGTCGAATCTCATCGACACCATCGTCACGATTCTTTGGATCGTCGGTATCTGTAACTCCATCAACTTCTTCGACAATCTTGATGGTGGCGCCGCAGGAACTGTCGCGGTGAGTTCGATTGCACTTGCCGTACTTGCCTTGAATAGCGGTCAATCGGTGATCGCTGCTCTCGCGACAGTCATGGCAGGTGGAACCCTTGGATTCCTCATCTGGAATAAGAGTCCGGCTCGGATCTACATGGGAGATGCTGGTGCTCTCTTCCTTGGCCTTGTCATCGCGGTGCTGACGATTCGTCTTGATCCAACAACAGATCAACTAACCGGCTCCTTCGCGACCCCCTTACTTCTTCTGGCTATCCCCATTCTTGATACCACTGTCGCAGTTCTCTCACGGTTACGAAGGGGAGTATCACCTTTTCAAGGTGGACGTGATCACCTCTCACATCGATTGATTCGAAAGGGGTTCTCACGAAGAGTCAGTGCATTCATCCTCTGGGGGCTCTCAGGACTATTCGCGCTTGTCGCACTCTGGGTTGCGGAACCTAATGCCGAATACGAGCAATGGATCGTCTATGGCGCAGGAGGGCTCTGGGCTCTGCTTTTTATCTTCTTCTTCGCTACGGACGACGAGTAGGACGGCGCTTGAAGACCAGGTAGTTGAGCACGAAGTAGTTGAAAGGTGTCACCACCACTACTGGTACGAACTTAGCGAGCCTTGGATCCAGCCCTGCAACGATCACTGCTTTCAGAATGGTCGTTCCTACAAACCACCAGAAGAGAAGCGTCAGAAGATATTTGACCGTAGAGCGCGCGTGCTGCTCCTCGCTCTTGAAGGTCCACCGATGGTGCATGAAGTAGTTGAAGGAAGTGGCGAAGAGTGCCGCAATGAAGTTGGCAATGAATACTGATCTAATAGGACCATCTTCGGCGTCGAAGAGTGTGATGAAGATCGAGTAATCGATGATGAAGGTCGTGACACCGACAATCGCCCAACGGAGCATGCTCCAGTCAAGATGGCGGCGAAGGAAGGTGCGCACCGCGGTAAGTTATCAGCGACCATCCCTCTTCTCTCCGATCCTCTTCCATCCCTGCGATGAGTGAAGGTAGAGTCAGCGTCGTGAAGATCCTCAAGCATGGTGGTAGCCGCATCCTGGTCAGCTTTCTTGTGATCCTTGCGATCTATATCGCGACGATGGTGACGATCTCTTCAAGTGGCAGTGAGAAGACCTACGAGCTTGATGAGGTGATCGCTGAGAATCTCTCGAGTGAACATCTGGGTATCTTCGTCCAACTCACCGAGATCGATCCGTTACGTGGTGAAGCGAAAGCGCGGATCCTGCCCTGGCCGGGTGATGAGGCTGTTGGATACACATTCCGAAGTGGTTGGCTCCCCAATAGAAAAATCTCAATACATGTCGACTCGGTCGTCGGCAATAGTCGAAACGGCGACAACCTCAACGTATATGAAGTGGGTGTTCCGACCGGTGGGTTCGATGTCTCGCTTGATGAATCCCCTGAAAGTGCAGATCGCCCAATCAATCTCTATCCCTTTGATCGCTATATCTACGAGGTTCCCATCAGCGCCTCCTACGAAGAAGATGGCGACACTTATGATCTGGCTATCTTCCCTCAGGACTACACAAAGCAAATCGACACCTATGACGTTCGAATGGATCATGTCCTTTGGACGAATTCCAATCGTGTGATCACTGAGTCGAAGAAGGACATCAATGACGTCGTCGAGGAGTTAGAGCAAGGTCTCTCCTCATCCATTTTCACAGTCCAACGTTCGGATTCAACGAAGGTGCTCGCTTTCATCATCATGATCTTGATGCTCTCTGGACTCGTCTCTGTCGGAACCATGACCTACATGGTCGCGATGCATAAGAGACCACCCACCCTCTCCTCCTTGACGTGGAGCGCGGCACTTACCTTCTCTCTCATCTCCCTGAGAGGTATCTATCCTGGGAGCCCACCAATCGGCATCCTGATGGACAAGGTCGTGTATTTCCCAGCGCTTTTGATGACATTGGTCTGTTCGCTCTGGGTCTTGATCATGTGGTCAAAGCGTGAGGACTACCTCAACTAGCGCGCTTATCGCTAACCTTCGCTTCGATGAAGCGTAGTGATCAGGTCGAGTTTGCGACCTGGCTCCAAGAACGACA
>Ga0129336_10002544_pt1 | contig 11253 bp, 9 predicted proteins | sample CPB6_02_DNA_FD_96878 | JGI IMG/M metagenome (GOLD analysis project Ga0129336, IMG submission 96878) | Freshwater to marine salinity gradient microbial communities from Chesapeake Bay, USA - CPBay_Sum_0.6_0.2_DNA | ecosystem: Environmental > Aquatic > Marine > Coastal | place: USA: Chesapeake Bay...
ATGAAAATTGGAGCGATTTTCATCATAATCCGCAGGTCCGGGGTTCGAATCCCTGAATCGCCACCACTAAATTCAAATATTTCTTTCTCTTTGTTCAGGCTCTCAGCTCGAGGAGTTGCGACGCCATAGCGCCAAACGTTTTACGCAAGACTCCACTCGTACGCGTCGTCAATCAGCGGGTGTGCGTACTCAGACAAATACTTTGGGTGCGACCGGACCGCCCCGACGCCACGGCAACGGAGGGCCATCACGCTCCCGACTGCGTTGCCCGAAGAAAACCCTGCGGCACGGGAACGGTCTCCCGTTGTGCGTAATTGAAAAATACAATGCCGGTCTTTCCGCGTGCCACCTCACGGCCCGTGATCTTTTCAGAGAGCCGATAAATCAGATCGCAGCCCACACGCGAGAAGTCGCCCACCGCATACTCCACGACCAACGCCTCGCCACGAAAGACCTCGGATTTGTACTGCACGGCGGCGTCGGCTACGATGATGCCTGCGCCCTCGGTATCGGCCTCAGTGAATCCCAAGGATTCAAAAAATCGCATGCGCGCTTCCGACACCAGTCCCAGTAATGCCGCATTATCGAGATGATTGCCATAGTTGATGTGCTGCGTGTACACGGTCAACTCGGTAGAAAACAGAAACGAGGCTGGAAGTTCGATTTTTACTCTGGCCATGATGTAGTCCCGCCTGTCAAGTAGACAGTGAAGATGTAGAGTTTTCTGCTTGTTGCCTGAACAATCTGGGTGGCAACTTTCCCAGTGCCCCCGCCAAATTATCTCTTATCGTTAATGCCGCCATCGGCGGGCCGCTCAGTTGGGCAGATCTGCATAACCGAGTAATTTGGTTGGGGATTTAGATCGTGAAGGCTGTCTAAAAAATTCCCGTAGTTTAAGCGTAAACTTTCACTAGGCGATTGCTAATCCGACAACAGCGCCAGTATGACCAGCATCACTGGGAGGAGAATATGGCTAGCATTTATGAGCAGAGTTTAGATAAAAATCCTGCTAACTACGTCCCCCAATCCCCATTAAGTTTTATCGAGCGTGCCGCGGCGGTATACCCAGAGAAGACTGCAGTCATTCATGGCAGTTTAAAGAGCACCTGGAAGGAGACGTATCGGCGCTGCCGGCAGTTGGCGTCGGCCTTAGCTCAAATAGGGATCAAGCGTTTTGACACCGTGGCCGTGATGCTGCCCAACACCCCGCCCATGGTGGAGTGCCATTTTGGGGTGCCAATGTTGGGTGCGGTGCTGTGCTCGCTTAACACGCGCCTAGATCCCTCGGCGGTTGCATTCATGCTTGAACATAGTGAAGCCAAGGCGTTGATCGTAGATAAGGAGTTTTCTCCGGTCATGAAGGCGGCTCTGGCCATGATGGGTCAAAGTGGTAAGGCACTGCCTACAGTGATCGACGTCGATGATCCGCTCTACACAGGCTTCGGTGAGCGTCTTGGCCAACTGGAATACACCGCATTTATCGCAATGGGTAATGCAGACTTTGCCTGGAGCCTGCCCTCCGATGAGTGGGACTCCATCTGCTTAAACTACACCTCGGGCACCACGGGCAATCCCAAAGGGGTGGTTTACTCCCATCGGGGTGCGTATACCAATGCTATTTCCAATATTTTGGAATGGGATATGCCTAAGCATCCGGTATACCTATGGACGCTGCCGATGTTCCATTGCAACGGCTGGTGCTTCCCCTGGACCATTGCCTCGCGCGCAGGCGTGAACGTATGCCTTCGTAAAGTCGATGCACAGACTATTTTTGATGCTATTCGCACGCACAAGGTCACCCACTACTGCGGGGCACCGATTGTGCATGGCATGCTGATTAACTCCCCGCCTGTATTAAAAGAAGGTATCAACCACCGTGTGAATGCCATGGTAGCCGGCGCAGCACCACCCGCGGCGATGATTGAAGGGATGGTAAAAATGGGGTTTGATATCACCCATGTTTATGGACTGACCGAGACCTATGGGCCCGCCGCAGTCTGCGTTAAGCACGACGATTGGACGAATTTAGATGTGGGTGAACGTGCCCGCTTGAATGCCCGCCAAGGGGTTCGGTATCACTTACAGCACGCGATTAGCCTGATTAATCCGGATAACATGCAGCCAGTCCCAGCTGATGGCGAAACCATGGGTGAGATTATGTTCCGCGGCAACATCACTATGAAGGGATACCTAAAAAACGAAAAAGCGACGCGAGAGGCGTTTGCAGGAGGCTGGTTTCACACCGGGGATCTAGCCGTAATGCAGCCTGATGGTTATGTAAAAATCAAAGATCGCAGTAAAGACATCATCATCTCGGGCGGTGAGAATATCTCTAGTATTGAAGTCGAGGATGTTTTGTATCGCCACCCCGCCGTATTAGCCGCCGCTGTGGTTGCGAAGCCCGATCCTAAATGGGGCGAAACTCCGTGTGCGTTTTTGGAACTCAAACCGGGTATGGAGGTGACTCCTGAAGATATCGTAGCCCACTGCAAGAGATTTCTCGCCGGATTTAAGGTGCCGCGCGCCATCGTGTTTGGAGAACTGCCAAAAACATCCACGGGAAAAATCCAAAAGTTTGAACTGCGCAAAAAAGCGGGCTCGGCCACTGCAATTGATGTCTAAAGGTTAAAAAATGGCTGATTACAACGCTCCCGTGCGAGATATGCAGTTCGTGTTATACGAGCTGATTCCCTTGTCTGACATTACGGCACTTCCCGGCTACGAAGAGGCGGACGAAGACCTGGCCGTGGCCATTCTGGATGAGGCCGCAAAGTTCGCCGATGGCGTGTTGGCACCGCTCAATTGGACCGGTGATCAGGAGGGCTGCGTGTTAAATGGTGATACCGTGAAAACACCAAAGGGATTTAAAGAGGCTTATCACCAATACGCGAAAGCCGGCTGGATCGGCCTCGGCTGTGACCCCGAATTTGGAGGGCAGGGTTTGCCGTCGGTCGTAGCCACTGCAGTTAATGAGATGTGGCACGGCGCGAACATGTCCTTTATGCTCTGCCCGATGCTCACGGCAGGCGCGATCGAGGCGATCGAGCACCATGGATCGGATGTGCAGCGCGCCACCTATCTTGGGAATCTTGTGTCAGGGAAATGGGCTGGCACCATGAACCTGACTGAACCTAATGCAGGGTCAGACCTCTCGGTCGTATCGGCTAAGGCCCTACCTGATACCCTAGTCGGCCAATACAAAATCTCAGGCACCAAGATTTTCATCACCTACGGTGAGCATGATTTCACCGAGAACATTATTCATCTGGTGTTGGCACGCCTGCCAGATGCGCCTCCGGGTGTCAAAGGTATATCGCTGTTTATCGTGCCCAAATTTATGGTGAACGCCGATGGGTCACTCGGTGCGCGGAATGATGTGAAGTGTGTCTCCATAGAGCATAAGCTCGGCATTCATGCAAGTCCTACGGCCGTCATGTCCTACGGCGAAGCCGGCGGTGCCATAGGATTCCTAGTAGGCGAGGCCAACCGTGGTCTAGAGTACATGTTCACTATGATGAATAATGCCCGTCTAGCGGTAGGGTTAGAGAGTGTTGGCATCTCTGAGCGCGCTTATCAGGCTGCCGTCAGCTTCGCTTCACAGCGAGTTCAGGGCAAGATCCCGGGTAAGGCCGGCAAATTGCCAATTGCCTATCACCCGGATGTAGCTCGCATGCTCATGCTGATGCGAGCTCAAACCCAAGCTATGCGAGCGTTGGCCTACACGGCGGCGGCCGAAATTGATCGTGCTCAGCGTCATCCAGATGCAGCGGTGCGTTTAGCCTGTCAGGCACGCGTGGATTTGTTAATTCCGATCGTAAAAGGTTTCTCGACAGAGCAGTCTGTCGAGATAACCTCCTTAGGGGTTCAGGTTCACGGCGGAATGGGGTACATCGAAGAAACTGGCGCGGCGCAATACTTCCGGGACGCTCGCATTACCCCGATTTATGAGGGCACTACGGCGATTCAGGCCAACGACTTAGTGAGCCGCAAGATCGTGCGCGATGGCGGCAAGGAAGCCTATCGCCTGATTGACGAAATTCAGTCGCTGGCCAACGAACTTCAAACTTCGTCGGACTTGCAGTTCAAATCCATGGGGGCCTCCCTGAGCACGGCAGCACTCTCCTTGACCACGGCCGTAGGGTGGGTGGTGGAAGTGCAACCGAAGAACCCAGCCGCCGCCTTGGCGGGCGCCTATCCCTTGCTGAAATGTTTCGGGGTTATCACCAGCGCCTGGTTACTGGGGAAATCCGCAGTGGTCGCGGCCAGGCATCTTGCAGATAATTCCGAAGACAGGTTCTATACCCAAAAAATTGGCACTGCAGCATTTTATTTTCATCACGTATTGCCTCAGGCCACCGGACTTTCCCAATCGGTACATTTAGGGGAAGAAGTAATGACCGCGATGGCAGCGGGTTTGAACGATGTGTTGACCGAGGCATAAAGAACAAGGCGTACATGTCGGATTTCATTTTACGTACCGAAGGTTTGAGTAAGGAGTTTCTCGGATTTACCGCGGTGAATCGGGTTAATTTGGATGTCCGGCGCGGCACCATTCATGCTTTGATTGGTCCCAACGGTGCCGGTAAAACCACGTGCTTCAACCTTCTAACTAAATTCCTCACCCCAACCTCTGGGAAAATTATCTTTAAGGATCAAGACATCACCAAGAAAAGTCCGGCCGAGATCGCGCTGATTGGAATGGTGCGCTCATTTCAGATCTCCTCGGTATTCCCCCACTTAAGCGTCCTGGAAAACGTGCGTGTAGGATTGCAACGTCGCCTTGGCATCTCCATGAAATTTTGGAGAAGCGAAAAAACTCTCGAGTCCCTCAATGATGAGGCCATGGGCTACCTGGAGCAGGTGGGGTTGGCGGAATACGCCCATAAGACCGCGGTGAACCTGCCCTATGGCCGTAAGCGCGCGTTGGAAATTGCCACTACCCTGGGCATGAACCCGGAACTCATGCTCTTGGATGAACCCACCCAAGGCATGGGCCACGAAGACGTGAACCGAGTCACCCAATTAATAAAAAAAGTCTCGGCTGGCCGTACGGTTTTAATGGTCGAACACAACATGAAAGTTGTGTCTTCTATTGCCGATACCATCACTGTGCTTCAGCGTGGCGCGGTAATCGCAAGCGGCACCTATGCCGAAGTCTCCAGTGACCCGCAGGTAATGGAGGCTTATATGGGTTCGGCCCACACCGAACTCGCTTCTTCGGCAGAACGTTGATCATGAACGCACTTCACATCAACGATTTGAACGTCTGGTATGGCGAGTCCCACGTGCTGCACGGTGTCAGTCTGGAAGTTGATCACGGCGAGGTTGTCACACTCTTAGGCCGAAACGGTGCTGGCCGGACTTCTACACTTCGCGCCATCTGCGGCCTGGTGGGTAAACGCACAGGCACGGTCAAGGTCAAAGGAGTAGAAACCATTGATATGCAGCCACACATCGTTGCCCGCTTAGGAATTGGTTATTGTCCCGAAGAGCGGGGGATTTTTACGAGCCTGACCTGCGAGCAGAACCTCATGTTGCCGCCTGTCGTAGCCGAGGGCGGCATGAGTGCTGATGAGATCTATGAGATGTTCCCCAACCTAAGGGAGCGCCGTGACAGCCCCGGTGGCCGACTTTCTGGTGGCGAGCAACAAATGCTTGCGATCGCCCGTATTCTGCGTACCGGCGCGAAGATTCTGCTGCTCGATGAGATCACGGAAGGTTTGGCCCCGGTGATCGTGCAGCGTTTGGGTCAGATTGTTACGGCATTGCGTGAACGCGGTTTTACGATCGTGCTAGTGGAACAGAATTTCCGCTTTGCTGCGCCACTCGCCGATCGGCACTATGTAGTGGAACGCGGCATAGTGGTGAAGGTAGTGAAGAAGGATGAACTCGCTGCCAATACTGAGATGCTCAACGAGTATCTTGGTATTTAAATCTTCATCCGGTATTTGATTATAAAGAAGGGAAACAGGAGATGAAACGCAACACCTTAACCAAAGCTGTAGCCGCAATATTTGTTGCTGCCGCAGCCAGCAGCTCTTTTGCTCAAAAGATCAGTGACGATGTAGTAAAGATTGGAGTTTTGACCGACATGTCGGGGACGTATTCCGATCTAGCCGGCAAGGGCTCTGTCGTGGCTGCCGAAATGGCGATTGAGGACTACTCAAAGTCCAAAACTATCCTGGGAAAAAAGATCGAACTGATTTCCGCCGATCACCAAAATAAAGCCGATATTACGGCGAACAAGGCCCGCGAATGGTTCGATAAAGAGAAAGTGGATGTGATCGTAGACTTGGTGACTACCAGTGCCGCACTGGCCGCCATGGAAATTGGTGAGCAGAAAAACAAGATCACCCTGAACTCCGGTGCGGCGTCTCTCGACATCACTCGGTCAAAGTGCACAGCCAATAACGTACATTGGGTATACGACACCTACAACCTAGGTAAATCCCGTGAAGCACTGGTCAAGGCCGGTAAGAAAAGCTGGTTCTTCGTGACGGCCGATTACGCTTTTGGCCATAACCTAGAGCGTGATACCGCCCAGATCGTAACCAGTAATGGCGGAACAGTGGTAGGTTCGGTACGTCATCCCTTCCCGGGCAGTGACTTCTCGTCTTTCCTACTGAAGGCGCAGTCCTCGGGTGCTCAGGTAATTGGTCTAGCAAATGCGGGGCAAGACACGATCAACTCGGTCAAACAGGCTGCCGAATTCGGTATCAGCCAAAAGCAGACCATCGTGCCGTTGCTGACTTTCATCACTGATGTTCACTCACTGGGATTAAAAGCAGCGCAAGGGTTGAGTGTGGCGGAGTCTTTCTATTGGGATCTTAACGACAAGACGCGTGCCTGGTCTAAGCGATTTTATGATAAGCACAAGCGCATGCCCTCCATGGTGCACGCCGGTGTGTATTCCTCGGTCATGAACTACCTGAAAGCCATTGAGTCGACCAAGACCGACGACACCAAGGCCGTGATGGACAAACTGAAGTCCACACCGATCGATGATGGCCTCTTCAAAGGCAACATCCAAGTGAACGGTAAGTTCAGCCACGACTTTTATGTGTTTGAAGTCAAAAAGCCGAACGAGTCCAAAGGCCCCTGGGATTACTACAAGTTAGTGGCGACCATTCCGGCAGCCGAAGCATCGGCACCGCTGGATAAGTCCTGCAAACTGGTGAAGTAATCGCTTGGTTTAAGAACGCCCTTTAGGCTACACGAACATGTTGGAAGCGTTTGGCATTACCCCACAGGCACTGATCGCCCAGTTGCTGGTGGGGCTGATCAACGGATCGTTTTACGCCATTCTGAGTCTTGGGCTGGCGATTATTTTCGGCCTGTTGAATGTCATTAACTTCACCCATGGCGCCCAGTACATGCTGGGGGCGTTCTTTGCATGGATCGGGCTAACCCAGGTGGGCAACTGGCTGGGCATGCCCGATTTCAGCATCAACTACTGGGTCGCCCTGGTGGCAGCCCCCTTGTTGGTGGGTGCGATCGGCATCGTGATGGAGCGCCTGATGCTCAAGCGCTTGTATCACCTGGATCATTTGTATGGATTGCTATTAACCTTTGGACTTGCACTAGTGATCGAGGGGATGTTCCGCCACTGGTATGGCATCTCCGGTGAAAGTTATTCGGTGCCGGAGGCCCTGCAAGGGGGATTTCGCTTGGAGAGCTTCGGGCTCTTTTTGCCAAAGTATCGGATGTGGGTCATTGTGGCGTCGCTCGCGGTGTGCATTGCCACCTGGTACATGATTGAACGCACCAAACTCGGCAACTATCTGCGTGCCGGCACGGAAAACCCAAAGCTGCTGCAGGCGCTCGGCATTAACGTGCCCCTGATGATCACGCTCACCTATGGATTCGGTGTCGCCTTGGCTGCCTTTGCCGGAGTGCTGGCCGCGCCTGTGTTCCAGGTCAACCCGGTGATGGGATCGAACCTGATCATTGTGGTGTTTGCGGTGGTGGTGATCGGTGGCATGGGGTCGATTGCTGGATCGATCGTGACGGGATTGGCCTTGGGCTTGCTGGAAGGGTTGACTAAGGTTTTTTACCCCGAGGCTTCCAGCATGGTGATTTTTGTGGTCATGGCCATTGTGCTGTTGGTGCGGCCGGCTGGACTCTTTGGAAAAGAAAAGTGATTGGGTGAGAACACGATATGAGCGCTAACACCCGAATCCTGTACACCGTTTTGCTGGCTTTCCTGGCGGTCGTGCCGTTCCAGGATTTTGTCTACATCGTGTTTGTGATGAAGCTCTTGTGCTTCGCCCTGTTTGCCAGCGCGTTTAATCTGCTGCTGGGCTATACCGGACTCTTATCGTTTGGGCATGCCGCATTTTTTGGTGGTGCGGCCTATGTCACGGCCCATGCCTCGAAAGCCTGGGGCTTATCGCCCGAGTTGGCCATTTTGTTGGGCATGTTCTACGCCTGCGTGACCGGCTATCTGTTTGGAAGCCTGGCCATACGCCGACAGGGCATTTACTTTGCAATGATCACCCTGGCGCTCTCCCAGCTGATTTTCTTCTTGGCCCTGCAAATGAAATTCACGGGCGGTGAAGACGGCATTCAGGGCGTGCCGCGCGGCTACCTATTCCGCTTTATCGATTTATCGAGCGATACGGCCATGTATTACTTCGTGCTGGTGCTGTTCTTAGTCGGATTCCTGCTGATCCAGCGCACTATTCACTCGCCATTTGGCCAGGTGCTTAAGTCCATTCGTGAAAACGAACCACGGGCGATTTCCCTGGGCTATGACGTTAAGCAGTTCAAACTCCTAGCCTTTGTGATCTCTGCCACCTTAGCTGGTATGGCCGGCTCCATGAAGTCCCTGGTGTTCCAGTTGGCGACACTGACCGACGTGCACTGGCATATGTCGGGCGAGGTGGTGCTGATGACTATCCTGGGCGGTATTGGTACCCTCCTAGGCCCGATTGTCGGAGCTGGTTTGGTGATCGGATTACAGAACTACTTAGCGGGTATCGGGTCATTTAGCACCATTGTGCTCGGTGCAATCTTCGTAGTTTGTGTTCTAGCTTTTCGCCGCGGTATTGTAGGAGAGTGGCTTGCATATTTTGAGCGGTATCAGGAATCCAAAGATCGCCGAGGGGGTTATGAACAGAATAAATAACGAGTTACTTACAGATGCCATCCCTGAATTCAGAATATTTTCTCCGAGTACAGACCATCTCTAAGACCGCTAGGTTCGCTATGATATTTAAGGCCGATGTCACAAGGGTAGAGTTCCAAGCTGCCTCTATGCCTTCTCAACCTGATCGTTGTCTTGACTCGCTTTGAACTTAGCAAACAAGTTTCGCAGCGCTTGGTTTCCGTGGGTTGCAAAATATGTCTTGATCGACACTCATGAATTAGCGTACCCGCTTTCGGGGCCCACACCGTTACTTTAAGTAACGGTTCGATGCCCGCCTAGAGCGCCGAACCCCGATTACACGTTTTATTACACGCTGGGGTTTGGCGCTTGTAACTCATTGATTTTATTTAGGAAAATTGAAGCGATTTTCATCATAATCCGCAGGTCCGGGGTTCGAATCCCTGAATCGCCACCACAGAATTCCATAAAAAGCGGTCCCAACGCATGCTAAGTGCACTAATCTGCATCAAGCAACTGAAAATATTCGCACTATAGTGATCAAGATTGCTTGCACTGATAAGTCTTCATAAAGTCCGTCATAAAGGACGCCAATATTTTTACCTGCTCAATGCTGACGCCGTTATATAAACTGGCCCGCATATACTTACCGACCCCGAAAGGCGTCAGTGTTCTCAAGCCAACGATACCCCGCTCCCAGCCTTGAATCAAGAACTTCTGGGTGACGCCCTCATTGCCACCATCCACATCAAAAGGAATGTTCATGCGGCTGCGGATTGAGAAATCTGCAATCGGAGTGGAGTAGAAACCATTCGACTTGTCAATTAGCTCGTAAAGCCTAGCCGACTTCTCAATGGCCTGCCGTTCCATTTCGCACACTCCACCCTTGGCGATCATCCACTGCATGTAGATGTTCACGACCTCAACATTGAAGGTGGCAATAGTGTTCCACAAGTTACCTTCGCGGGCATTAGTGGTGTAACTGAGAATTCCCGGACAAAGTGCACTTGGCGTTCCGAGTAAGTCCCGTCGAATGATGCATATCGTGAGTCCAGGATGCCCGATATTTTTGGACGCACAAGCGTAAAGAATCCCTACATTGCTGCCCATCCAATCGACCGGCTTCGAGGTGAAGTCCGACGATGCGTCAATAACGAGAGGTGCTTGAATTCCTAACTTAGGCAGCTGATGCCATTCAATTCCGTTGACTGTTTCATTCGAGCAAAGATGCACGTACTTTGACTCCGGATCCAAATGCTCAATGGACGGATTGCGGCAAAAGGTCCCATCGTCTTCCTCAGATGAGACAACAATAGGACGGCAGTATTTTGAAGCTTCAGACGACGCACGCTTGGACCACGTTCCATTCACTACGTATGTCGCTTTTTCATTGCCGTTTGGGCAAAGATTCAGCGGTACGGCAGCAAATTGTCCATGACCACCACCATGCATAAAAAGAACTTCATATTGCTCAGGAATATCCATCGCCACACGGCAGTGTTGCACTGTGCTGGCAAGGATATCTAAAAACTCGAGCGACCGATGTGAGAGGTACATCGAACACATTCGTTCAGCATCGAACAGAGCTTTTACGCGAGCTTGCACCTCCTCTGCTAAGGATGCAGGCCCAGGGCTAAAATTCAACGTAGTTACACCGTGGGGCGGTTGTAAAGAGCCGCGCAGCGCGGGATGAGTTGTGGCTGAACTCGATACGAGTTCGTTAGATTGGGGCATTTAATCTGTTCCGGTACCGTTCGAATCGGCTAATTTTCTTTGCATTTGACGCGAGGTGATAGCTTACCAATGGTTGGTGTTTTTGCTACGGCGATACTGCTTCGATGTACGCATCATCGGCGCCTAACATCTGCCGAAGAAAATCTGGAATTTTCTGCTTAATTTTGAAAAAACCTGCGCTCGCATGCGGCCAAATCCGCATATCCCAATCCCGACGCAATTCACATAGGCGGATACCATGCGCCTCAATAAGCGCCCACTTACTCTCTAATAAATCGCGCGTTGGACCCTGAGTAAGATAGGGCGTGACTACCTGTTTCACTTCACTTTGAAGAATAAAATCAACAAGTGCCTCTGCGGAATTGTTTTTTGAATCTGCTTCAAAGTAAACAGGCATGAGTCTGTTTCTTTGC
>Ga0129336_10002550_pt1 | contig 11236 bp, 10 predicted proteins | sample CPB6_02_DNA_FD_96878 | JGI IMG/M metagenome (GOLD analysis project Ga0129336, IMG submission 96878) | Freshwater to marine salinity gradient microbial communities from Chesapeake Bay, USA - CPBay_Sum_0.6_0.2_DNA | ecosystem: Environmental > Aquatic > Marine > Coastal | place: USA: Chesapeake...
CCCCCCTCTAGATCATCTAAGTCACTATCCCCCCCAAATGCATCCCCGCCATCACTCTCATCCCCTTCTTCTGTTCCTTCATCACTCCCTTCATCTTCACTGCCACCATCGCTAGCAGCCTCTTCATCCGAACTCCCCCCATCTCCATAGAAATCCTCTTGGAGACCACCTCCCTCCTCATAATCCTGTATTGCTTTCTCACTCTCCTTCTGCCGTTTCTTTTGCGGCTCTTTGATGGCACGGGCAATGATCGAAATCTTCTTATCTAACAGCTGGTAGCGCTTGCCAAGAACCTCCACGAATACCTCATCTCCTGTATTCACAGCATCAAGGTCAATGTCAGAGGTAATACCAGCAGACCTCCGCGGGATAAGAACATCCATCACAGGCATCTGCGCCCCATCCATCACAACATTACCCTCTGCCAGGATGCCAAGCTCATTCTTGTTTTTTACAGACACCTTGAAAACCATTCCACGTACAGGGTTACACACCTCCGCTTTACACACCACATCATAAGTTATATGCCCATTAAAGTGTGCCTTCATAAGACAACCAATGGACCGCCGAATAATTTCAATGCTTCCGGAGCGTATGTAACCAAAACGGCTACATACACCTTCCAGATTCTTTTGGATACGCTCAAGGATAAGTTCGTCTATATTAGCTGTTGTAAGCATACGTGGCGGAAGTTGTACCTGCGTACGAAAACGCACAGGCATAAATATATCCATTATCACCTACACTATACTCCTATGTTTATCGTTATATCATTTTTTCAGTTATCACGATGGTTTATACATGGGCGGTAAGAACAAACGCTTCTTCTTAAGCATTACACTCTTAATACCGTCACAGCGTGCCTGTTTCGCCTTAGGAAGGGTTGTCTCAGGTATTCCAAGCGACTTCCATAGCTCCTCCAACTCCCCAGCATACATAGATTGACAGGCAATTCCTGGATTCACCTTCTTTATCTCAACCCCTTTCTTCCATATCTTAAATATCATATGTATATTAGGATCTTTCTTGGATTTGTAAGGCACATAGACACCATAATCCCTATCTGGTGCTATCCCTGTCTCAGGCATGCTCTTAGCACGCCGCTTTGCCTGTATAGCATTTATCTCCGTCTTATTCGCTAAAGCAATATTACCAGACCTCCCTAGAATATACATAGGCGAGTTCTCCTTGAAGAAATCATAGTAACCTATATATTTGAGATTCGTACTTAGGGATGGGTATTCTTTACTCTCTATCAGAGCACCCTCCCGATGAAGAAGCTTTGCAATCCGTGACATCCAAGGAGCCATAGCACTCTCACGGGTATGTATTATCTTATCTGCCAATATAGGCCACATATCGGCATAAAGGGTATCATACACGAAAATGACCGCCTCATCATCGTCCTGAATATTGCTAATGTAATCAAATACATTCAACTGCTCCTCTACGGTTGCCTTCTCTTCCTCCTGCTCTACCTGTATGCTAACCTGAACACCCTTTTTCTTCGATGGATTTTCTACGATATAGAGACTGTCACGATGAATAAACACGCGGTGTTTTGGAAGAAGTCCATCCTTCTCTAAAGAGGCCTCGACTGTAGCCTGTACCACCTCAGGGAAATCGCTCATGCGCAATATACCAGGTAGCTCACTCATGGGTACAATCATTGGCATTTTTGATGCTTTAATGTACTTACGAAGACGAGCCTGTATCGTAGGAATAATGTCCTCATACACATCAGGTCGTATCTTATCTGTCTTTTGTTTTGACTTGGCATCCTGCGCTATATCAGGGCAACGAGGCATATCCTCTGGGTCGTCCCCATAAGAGTAATTGTGTATTACAGTATTCTGGGAGGTCTTCATGTCTATGTTAAAATCAAAAGTGCTCTTTGGCATATAGTTAATGTTTTTCATAAGGGAGCAATCCCATGCGTTGTCCCGTATCAGGTTTATAATTTCATTTATCTGGTTCAACTTGCGAGCACTAATCCTGTAAGAATGAATATCAGCCGTATCTATGGGCGTCCCTGTCTTTGGATCGTTAGCAACTGCAGCATGTAAATATACAGTGACATTACGCTCCTCTATTGGCTTTCCAATGTGAGAGCATGTGCGTATTGTCCTACCAATGACCTGCTCCAAATTGTTGATGTTATACCAAGGGGTCAAAACATGCATCTCTCTAGCATTCTTTATGGTGAGACCCTCACGGGCAATAGGTGTGATAAGAACTACCTTTACTTTCTCACCATTTATGTTGGAAGGATCATTTATGTCCTCTAACAGCTCCGTAATAGACTTCCCACCCTTCATAATGTCCTGATTCCCTGATAGCATAACATACTGTGCGTTGGGTACATCATCATAAGTATAAGGGGCTGGGCGTGGGTGCTTCTTGCTAACAGGAACCCTATGGAGCATCTTTGTACCCCCGTAACGCGAAAATCCAACATGCTCCAGAGCAATAGCTAATGGGATAATACCAGACCAGTTGTGGCTGGAGTATATTACAATTATCCCTGTAGAAGTGCGAACAAACTCACAAATGCGAAGCATCTTTGAAGCAATTGAACCAAGCATATCCTCTGTGGGCGAGAGCCATGGAATACTACCCCTGTATTTGAAGGACATTGTAGGTGATATGTTAATTTCAAAAAGATCCTGGAGACATGCCTTACCTGTCTTGCCGTTATATGCTATACAGTTTATCTGTTCCTGTATCTTCAGCTGAGCGTGTGCCTCCTGCGATTTTACAGTAGCCTTCTTCACAAGCTCAACCTGATGGATGCCAAGAGGTGTTGGAACAAGCCCATCTTTGTAATAACTTGGCCATGTTGGATCGGTCATTTCATCATCTGTAATAGAGCTCTCCAACATGCGAACACCCATAGACCTTGGAGACACACGTATTGGAAATGTAAAAGGGTTATTTCCCCGAATATAAGAAATGTAGGATGATGACAACTGCTGCAATAACTTCTTCGCATCAGGATCTAAGATGCCATTTTTGAATAATACAGGCAAATGGTCAGGGTCTATAATATCCTTGCCCTTAAGTTTCCTCTTGTCATTGATACACAGAAGTGAAAGCAGCCACAAAATCTCATCAGGCTCATTATACATAGGGGTGGCTGATAGGAGCATAAGACGATTGTTCTGGCCTTGCCGAAGCATCTTAATAAGGGGCTGCGTAAGCGCTTTCTGTTGCTGAGGGTCTTTCGCAGTTTCCCTCAGATTATGTGCCTCGTCAATGATAATTACCTTGTCACGGATAGTGTTAAGTTTGCCATCCTTGTCCAACTGTATAAGTTTGTTCGCAAACTTCTGGTAAGTTACAAACTCGTAACGTTGCTTGATTTTGGCATCTATCTCCCGTTGGAGTGCGTCCTTCTGCTTATCAGTGGTAGGAACCTTTAACTTCCCGACAAGTCGCATGTAATAATCCCCCGTACATTGCTCTCGCAATGCCTCTAAAGACGCCTTCTGGGATATAGAGAAAATCTGTCCTTCATAGGATTTATGGAGAGTACCTGTAGAAACCACAATAATAGAAGGCTCATCTCCTTCACGATGATCCTTTAAAAAGGCCTCTGCAACCGTAATAGAGCTGCATGTGTTATGTGTCACTGTAAAATCCCCCAATAGATAGCGGTTGTTGCCATCCAATGTAAAGCCATAATACTTCCCACGACCAACATGCTGTACATCTATACCCGTCACTAGCACATTCTTAATCTGCTTCCGCTCACACGCCTTTTTGTGTGGTAATAAAACAGGTATTTCACATAAATCCCCCGATATAAATATACGGTTATAGATACCCGCCTTCCTCTCACCCTTATACATACACGATTTCTCGCACTTCTTGTTATAGGCAGCAAACCCTAACGACCTCGCGAGGTACAGGATGCCATCCGCAATCTTGTCTGATTTTTGTGTGATTTCATATCCGCCGTTATCATAGTGCCCATCTATATCAATTAGTCCAGCTAATAGTTTCAGCCTATTCTCACGACTGTTTGCCAAGAAAATATGAGGTATATGCTTGTTATTTATAAGATTGTAATCTTTCATAAAATTATAGAATGTATTAGTATATTTTTTTGTGCTTGTGCTTAAAATACGATAATCATACCTACTTTCATAATGTAATCTTAATCCCATTTTTTCAATCTCTTTTTTCACAAAATCCAAGATCTCAGGATCTGCGGTTGTGATCTTTGGGTCACGAGAACCACCATCCCCAAGCCATATACCAAAGAGGTGTGGGTCTATAGGCAGTGGTTGTTCCGGGAAATTAACACCTGTACGATATCCCTTCAAATTACCTCTACTCATTTTTGATAGATTTATATAATCCTTTATAGGAATTTCAATGACTGGATTATTTATGTATATACCATTCCTGAATGCCCTTGCTTCTGCCTCTGTTTTGAAGGATTTTGATGTAACTTTTCCATTTGATTGATAATATGTAACAGCATAAACGCCTCTCTTTTTAATATATGATACTCCAAATGGTGAAGGTTTTAGGCATAGTATATGCTCTGAATTAACCGTGTATTTATCACCCTTAACAGGAACTACATCATACATATCATCATAACCAGTGGCTAGTGATAGAACCCTGCGGGGGGTGCTATCATCCCCCATAAGTAGGTCTCCTACCTGGATATCCTGAACCATCTTGATAGTGCCATCATACATGATAATAGGTGTGTCCTTCGCATGACACTTGCCAGTACCCAGATTATGGAGTAACAAAAGGCTGCGATATGGGGAGCGTATGGAAAGGTAATGCTGCATGAGGTGCTGGTACATCGTTTTCTCGAAACCAGAACATTGTTCTTTAGAGAGCCTATCAAACTCATCACGCGTAAGCATTGGCTGTTTGATACTCTTAAAAAGCTGGTAGTCTGATCTCTCAACAAGCCTATCACGGAAATCATCATCCCCTAATGATGGATACAAGGTTTGGATAATCATGTCAATGTAGATATAGTTGTAACAATTACTTACCCTCTACATGTTAGATATAGATAAATATATCTTATTTTTGTAGATTATCATGCATTTCAACATGCTTGGATTCGTCTTCTTGATGTATGGAATTATCAAAATTATATTGGTAACATCCATCATGTTTATTCCTCCAGAGCTCAAGAAGAAACTATCTACCATAGAGGGTTTTGACATGTTCGTAAGCGGTGATGATACGACTGCTGGTAAGATGTACGAATATGTGCTCTTATCATTCGCCATATTCTCTATCATTCATGGTCTTGCCCTTATGGATGTATTCTCGCAGCGATTCCACAACATTATTGAGAGCAAACTGTTCCAATACCCCTTCTACATCGCCCTTGGCCTATGGCTCATGATTTTCTACATGCTGGTTCTATACACAGATCTACCTATCGAAAAGAAGGAACAGAACAGACGCAACTATAAGATATACTGCTACTTAGGTGGTCTTTCCTTCCTTCTAGTGCCACCCATCTGGGAACTTATAGAGTACTTCAACCCTGGCGTACAGAAGATGCCACAGGATAAGCAGCTGATGTATATGACATTGCTTATGCTTGCTGCTATCTTTGTCATCTTCTTGGTGTATATTGTTTCAAAAAGGCTTTACAAGATGTATAGGCAAAGGCATCCCAAAGAAAAGAAAGAAGACGTTGTTATAGGTAAGTAAATATGGGAGGAGAGTGCGGTATGATAGACAAGCTTAGAAACCCAAAAATACTAGATATGTCTATCTTTGATTGGGTTGCATCCTTGTTTGGAGCATGGCTGATAGGCTATTTCTTGATTGGATTAAGAAATGCTGGCATGTGGGTGCTATTCTTTTTATTGTGGGTTGCTCTAGGTGTTCTCATCCATTGGATGCTTGATGTTCCTACGATGCTTGGATATTATCTCGGCATCTCTAGAAAACCAAAAAGAAAACAGTGTTGAGAGGAGTGTGTAATTATTTTTATCATGATGTTTCTTTATAATACTCTTTTACCTCTCCTGTGGGATATAGCTTAAAGAAGACATCCGCTGTGACACGAATATCCTCATCGGCCTTGTGAAGATCAGCGACTGGCTGATGCCCAAAAAGGCGCTCATAAAGATTACAAAGCTTCGGCCAACGTTCCCCAGGCAGGGTGTTGGTTAGCATCGTACAATGCTTTAGCCGGCTTTTCCACATCGTGTGTGTGCTTGACATGCCTGCCCGTATCAGCTCAGATGCGACGATGCGATCATCAAATGCCATATTATGGCATACGATCAGCCATGTATCAAGTAGGTCCTCAGCAAGTTGTTCCAATGCCTTACGGAGGGGCATACCATCCCGTCGAGCAATCTCTGTAGTAAAACCATGTACATTAGATGCCTCCTTAGGAATAGTAAAACCATCTGGATAGATAAGGAAATCCCTCTTATGAATTAGCTGTCCCGCTTTGGTATAAATATTCCATGCTACCTGAACTAGCCTAGAACACTCCCACGCCTTTGAGTCTTCCACAGGCTTACACTTCCATTTGTCTTTATAGGCATTAGAGAGACGAGGGGGAAGCCCCGTTGTCTCTGTATCTAAAATCATAATATAGCTCATATGGATACAGTTACTGTTTTATATAAAGAGCACCTTAAGCCAATCCTTTAGTTCATGAAACAGGCAGCATCTAGAACATCGGTGAGTACCTCCATGAGCTTCGTTGTATCTATCGCTCCATCCTTGCATACAGCGTTCATGACTGAAACAATGAGGTCTGTCAGGTATTTCCGGAGTACAGAAAGCTGAGCCTCTGTGATATTAGCATTTATGGGAGCAATGGCATTAACAAGTGTATTTATGGGAGTAGCATAGGTTGTTGCCATATTATTACAGTTAGTAGCATTAGCGCTCAAGGTGGTTACAGAAGCCTTGAAAGCATCCTTGTTAGCTGCTGTAAAATTAGTCTTTATTCCTTTGCAGCCCTCTGTCTGGAACTCAAGATATACCTTCTGCACATTCTCAAGGATAGTATTGATATTCTCCTTGTTTGTCTTGTATGACAGACCAATCATGGATGGCTTATTCATGAGATCATCTAGCTGCTTTTTAAGATCCGCATTCGTTGTCTCTAGACCAGACACCTTTGAAAGCAAGTTCTTGTTTTCATTCTGTAAGCGAACAACAACAAACCACCCTGTAACAGCGAATATCACCAAGAATACAGATAAAACAACTACAAGTTCAAGCATCTCTATATTAGAAATACTAAAAAATTTAAAAATGCAAAATGCAAATGCAACCCCCTTATATTTATTAAGTTATTCTCCCAACTTCCACTGTTACCGCCTCTGCTTCTGCTTCTCCCTAGCATTTGCCATAATCCCCTCGTAGATGAGGTTCATCTCCTCCACCTTCGTGTAGCGATAGGCGATCTTGTTCATGTAATACATGGTGTGCATCAGATGCATCTTCTCATCCTCGCTAACTTGCGTTAGAAACCCGTTGATGAGAGAGTTTGATAGCGCGTTCTTGTTGCCCTGGATGACTTGGTCGATCTTGTCAGGGTTGATATATTCCTCCAGACAAATAGCGATGAACCAGTGCATCTTGTCGTCGTCCAGCATCATCTTGAACCCCAATACCACATGGGATGCGCTCTGCATCCACTTTGCAGCCCTCTGCATATAGTGGTCCAGATTGTTTGAAACGATCTTCACCTCCTCGTTCGTGATGCCATCCACCAGGGCATACATCGCGATGGGCTTTGCGTTCATCTTGTTTGGTTGTTTGCTTGCTTGTTTTTGCCTACTAATCAAATTAGTAGGCTGAATATCAAATTTTTCTATTTTTATTATGAAATATATTAAAATTACATGGATAATGAATAGTCCTTGCCTAAATACTTCTTCCCAATCCAGTTACGGTCTGCTTCTAAAATCTTACCAAGCTTAGGTTGACTGTTGCGTGTAAGGACAAACAAATAGTTCAGCCGGCGCATAATCTTTACAGCAGCATCATGCTCACTCTTTGATGAAAATGCCTTTATTGCCTTCTCAAGGGCATCATGACGCTCCTTCACCGTAAGATTGTGAAGGTCTGTGTAACCATAAGAAGACAAGTCTAAATCCTCTACAACAGGAAGACGCTGGCTTACAGGCGTCTTACCAGGCTTCCCAGTATCTGGAACACATGCAGGCCTACGAACAGCCTTGTATCCAACACGCTCTATCATACCATCTGGGCATTTCATGATGTTTCTACAAAAATTAAACAAAAATTAAAAATCATACATCTACAACAGTATTCTGTTTTTCACACAGTTCGCACACATACTTGTGCGCATAGGTAAATAGTTCCTTGCGTTCCAGGTTATGCTTACGAATGTGTTCTAGTACCTCTTGATAATTAAACCAACACGCCTTTTGAACCTCCCTTGCCTGATTGATGTTATGTGGGTCTATTACAACTTCACGCTCACAATTTGTAATTAATTCGGCAATAAAATACACATGTCTATAAAGAACCTCATTTGTTCCATAAAAAACCTCCTCAAAAGGCTTAATATCTTTACATATGCGAACATCATTAGGACTAAATCCCGTCTCCTCGCAAAACTCGCGCACAGCACATCCTACATCTGCCTCCCTTAAACGTCGGCGACCTTTAGGAAAACCCCATTCTGGTTCTGTAAAAGGAGTATTTGTCTCTGTAACAAGCTTCTGAAGATTATAAGACTGTGAAAGGACTTCGATTCCAGCTACAAGTTTCTGGAACTTGTTGCGTGCCTCATCAAAATCGGTTGTGTGCCGTTGAATCGACTTTTGAAACCAAATATGATTCCATAGGGTTTCAAAATTGTTCATTAATAACATGGTGCGCTCTGTCATAGTCATATGAGACAACAACTTTGATACATACTCGATATCCTTCGGGTCATACTTGCCCCTAATAAACTCCATAAAGGACAAACTGTCCTTGCGCTGTATCATAAGGTACTCAGGAACACCGTGGATATATCTGTAACATATAAGACCAAAGCTAACAATAGGGTGAGGACATGCTTTATATACATGACCGTTCATTCCGCAATTTCTACATATATATACCTTCTGTGTATCATCCATAGCATAGGATTGCTTGTATGATGACATACATTACTCGTTATAATTATATAATCATTGTTTTCTTAAGCAAATGATATAATTTAACAGTGTAATATAGATAATAGCTAGCATACCAGAATGGGCGTTGATCCAACCATTTGGGGGCCCAAGATGTGGGCTATGATACATCTTATATGTCTTCAGGCACCAGAGACGATAGATGCCAATGTCAGAAACGCATTCTACACATTCTTCACGATGATGCCCTATGTTCTCCCATGCGACAAATGCCGTGAACATTGGTTAGAGCATGTTCGTGAATATCCCTTAGAGCAGATGCTAGATACACGAGAGCAATTGTTCCTATGGTCTGTAAATATGCATAATCTTGTGAATAAGAGCCTTGGTAAACCAGAAGTATCTTATGAAACTGCTATGGAACATTGGACAAGCATAAGCCGTGGAGACATACCATCTACCCAATGTATAGATACTGGAAACAATGTTGGCATTGTATCCTCATCAAAAAATAATATGGTGTGGAAGATATTCTTAATAATAGCTATCGTAGTTTTAATTGCTATGATTGTGCTTGTCCTTAGCAGGATGTAAGAGAATACTTAGCTTAGAGCATGTACATGCTGGGGCCGGCGCTCACGGGGGCAGCACCAAAGCCATAGTCAGCAAATTCCTCAGTATCCTCATCATTCACAAACTTCTCCTTTTTCTCTCCCTGGGGCTTAGCACCAGCGGAAACAACAGGGGGCTTGGCAACTGGAGCAACGGGCTTAACAGGAACCATTGGCTTCTTGTCAGCAACTACAGGCTTCTTGTCAGCAGGCTTGGGGGCAACACCCTTAGCCTCAAAGGCCTCCTCCTCATCCATATCCTCGAAGCCCTCCTCATCGTCCATGTCCTCAAAGCCCTCTGCGCCACCAAGCATCTTCTTTGCCATCTTGTTGGCATCCTCGTAGGACACGGCGAAGTTCTCGCTGACGGCCACATCCGTTGATTTCATGGTGATTGCCACAACAATCAATAGGACACAGTAGAGGATGGTGAGGGCGGCAACGATCCAGGCGTACCAGCCGCAGAAGGGAGCCTTGGTGGTACCATTAACAAGGCAGGTAATGTGGAATAGAACCAGAGCGATGGTAGGAAGAGCAAACAGGAACATGATAAGTATCACTAGGACGCGCTGACCCACAGGGATCTGGTCCTTGCCGAAGAGGACAGCAAGGGCAACCGCGATGATAGCGGCAAGGATGGCATAACCAGCCCAACGGGACTGGGGAACACCAACGAAGTGATCGCTAAAGGCCATATTATAAAATGGTTCTACAAGAGTAAGCAGAAAAAAGAAAAACGATAATAAAAATTGATTTAGGTTTAAGGTTTTGCATTTATATCCTTGTAAAGGACAGTACCTTATTTTTCAAACTTTGTGGTATTTATCTTGCCACAATGGGTATTCCTCATTATTTCCGTATTATCACCCAGGCTTACCCTGGGATTGTAGGACTCACCATGCCACCTACCGACCACATCTTCTTTGACTTTAATGGGGCTATCCATCAGTCAGCAAAACGTCTTATTGACATCAAAAAGGCGGCAGCGGCAGGAGAAGGAGTGGGTCTTCGGGATCTTTATGAGATAGAGACAGATGATGTAAAAGAGGAGGAAACATCACCTATTGAAAAAGAAGTCATGGAAGCGGTGGAGGAGTATGTGCGCGATCTAGCAAGGCTTGTTAGGCCTACCAAGGGCATCTACATCTATATGGATGGTGTTGCCCCCCATGCCAAGCTCATGCAACAGCGCAAGCGTCGCTACCTATCCATGCTGCGATACAAGCTCCTTGGCACCGAGCCTATTTGGGACACAAATGCAATCTCCCCTGGTACCATGTTTATGGTACAACTAGGAGCTTTCCTTAAGAAGAGGCTACAGCAAAACCCACTGTGTAACGGAGTTGTCACACGCTTCAGCTTCTCTGACGAGAACGGCGAGGCTGAGCACAAGATATTTGCCGCAATGACAAGCATACCTCATAATGAGAGGGTGGTCATTCATGGCCTGGACGCAGATCTAATTATGCTGTCGCTCCTATCACACCGCCCCAATATTACACTTATGCGGGA
>Ga0129336_10002551_pt1 | contig 11234 bp, 8 predicted proteins | sample CPB6_02_DNA_FD_96878 | JGI IMG/M metagenome (GOLD analysis project Ga0129336, IMG submission 96878) | Freshwater to marine salinity gradient microbial communities from Chesapeake Bay, USA - CPBay_Sum_0.6_0.2_DNA | ecosystem: Environmental > Aquatic > Marine > Coastal | place: USA: Chesapeake Bay...
AGTTGGAAACAACGCAATCGTGAGCCAATTAACGCCGGTCAGTGTTCTTGGTGCAATCAAGACATTTTGTAAAATTAATCCAGGACAAAACCATACAGCGGCAATCGACAAGAATGGCAGAGCGTGGTGTTGGGGAAGAGTGGTTTTTGGACAGGTGGGAGATAACCAAATTACAACGGATAGATTGACTCCGGTTAGTGTTCTTGGTGCAATCAAAACATTTTGTGAGATATCTGGTGGAGGAAGTCATACTTTGGCCATAGATAAAAATGGTAGAGCTTGGGGTTGGGGATATAATAATAACGGTCAAGTCGGCGACAATAGTCCATTTACTAACAGATTAACCCCCGTTAGTGTACTTGGTGCAGTAAAAACTTTTTGTCAAATTTCTGGTGGAAGTTTTTTTAGCGCGGCAATCGACAAGAATGGCAGAGCGTGGTGTTGGGGAAGTAATGGCCTCGGACAACTCGGAGATGATACTACAACTCAGAGAGCTACGCCGGTCAGCGTACTTGGTGCAATCAAGACATTTTGTAAAATTTCTGGTGGAGGAAGTCATACTTCGGCAATTGATAAAAACGGTAGAGTCTGGTGTTGGGGGTATAATATATATGGTCAACTTGGTGATAATACAATCATAAGTAAACAAACACCCGTCAGTGTTCTTGGTGCAGTAAAGACTTTTTGTCAAATATTATCAGGAACAAATTTTACACTCGCAATGGATAACTATGGAAAAATTTGGGGATGGGGAGATAATTCCAATGGTGCGCTTGGAATTCCTGTTTATTACAAAACTCCCGTGCAAATCTGCGAAATTTAAAATAAATGAAACAAAAAAAGGTTACAATAATAATCACGCACGAGCGTTCTGGGACACATCTTGTTATAAACGCTATCAATTTTGAAAAAAATGGAGATTATCATACAATTGGTTATATACCAAATATATCAGAGCATAATCTAAAAAATTACAAGCATACGGTATATCGTGATATAATTTCATTCGCATATTTACCAGATGCTGTATGTAAGTCTCATCATCAAGTAGAATTTGTAAATGAACACTTGGACTATCTTTTTGAAAAATATAACGTCATATATGTTCAAAGAAACATAAAAGACACATTAACCAGTTATTATCATTTTGTAAAATCTGCTTGTGATAATAATTTTCCAAATATAGACGAATGGATTTTTAGCAAGCCGAATGAAATCGGAAAAAAATTTCTCACACCATATGCTTCAGACCCGCATATAATAATTGAACCTGAAAATTATATACATCGTTGGCAACTACATATAAATGGTTGGATGAAACATAAAAACAATATGTTAGTGTTAAACTATGAGGATATATTAAATGACTATGCGCAAGAACGCCTACGCATAGAAGATTATATATGTAAAAAAATTTCACCTACCATCCCAGACAAAAACAACAAAAACTTGCCAAATTACAAACCAAGAAAAGGAAATATAGGTTCATATAAAGAGTGTATGAGCGAGGAATTAATTCAAAAGATAGATAATTATATCTTGACGCATTAAAATTTTAAATTAAACTAAAAGGTTATATAAATTATGAGCAACAGCAAAAATCTAGTATTAACAATATCCATTGGTGATTATTACAACGAAGTATCAAAGCTTACATTGCCATCAATCAAAGCATATGCGGAAAAAATTGGCGCAGACTTCATCAATATTTCAGAGTTCAACAAGTATTATATCACACAAAAGTGGAACAAGTTTCATATTCACGAATTACTGAACAAGTATAATCGTATTATTTATTTGGATATAGATATTTTGGTGCGCGATGATTGCCCAAATCTGTTTGATGTTGTTCCTGAAAACAAGCTTGGAATGTTTAATGAAGGTAGATATGTTCCAAGGTTTGAGTTTTTAGAGCAGGCAAGTGAATATTATGAAGAGCCTCTCAAAAAATGGAATGGTACATTCTACAATTCCGGCGTGATGGTTATTTCACGCATGCACAAGCAGATTTTTAAACTTCCGAGAGGACAGGATTTCGTAGAAACGGACCAGCCATATATCAATCTACGAATACTAAACGACAAAGTTGAAATGTTTGGATTGGACTATAAGTACAACCGAATGGATATACTTGATACTATTTGCGGAGTTTCCAGATTAGATTCTTATATTGTTCATTACGCTGGCGCTCCAAAGGAAAATAACATCCAAATGGATGTAATCAAAAAGGATATTGAACAATGGAAGAAAGATAAGGAGAATGGATACAAATATACGCAAAATATATTGATTTCTGTGTCTGCTGGTATGGGTGATCAGATATGCGCCGAACCTGCTATACGACATACTTGTAAAATTTATCCAAACGCAAATATCACCGTAGTATCACATTGGCCAAGATTGTTTTCGCACTTGGGTGTACCAGTAATGAAATACGACGAATGGAAGGGTATAAATGATAGCATCATCACGATGCATACTTGTCCAGAAGATGATAAATCGGAGCATAAACTTTCTCACGTATTATTTCATCCAACTGATTATGCCTCGATGTCTATGATAAAGCGTGCTATTCCTCACGATGAAAAGACTATTCAACTAAAATTGGAGGCGGAGGATGTGGCGTATGTAATAGATTTATTGAAAGATAAAAATCAAGAAAAGCCGACGATTGTTGTACACGCTGGAAAATGGTGGCCGTCAAAAACACTACCGCTTGAATGGTGGCAAGAGATAGTAAATAAGCTGTCTGAAAAACTTACTGTTGTTTTTATTGGTAAAACCGTTGATGATAAACAGGGATATTTGCCCGTGGAAGTACCAAAGGATGGTTTTGATTTTAGAGATTTGACTTCTTTGGGAGAACTAATGGCGCTTATTTCACTATCTCGATGCACACTTACAAATGATTCTTCTCCGGTGCACATCGCAGGAGCATTTGATAATTGGATTGTAACAATACCAACTTGCAAACATCCTGACCATATTCTTCCATACAGAAATGGAACACAGCGCTATAAGACAAAGGCATTGTATAAGCGTCTACTTGTTGATGATTTGGAACTTCGTTCTACCGTATTCAAGGCAGATAGTATCGATACTATACCTGCTGGGAAAACATTGTATGATTATATTCCAGATGTTGATACCGTGGTTAAAGAAGTAATGGACATCTACGATAATAAAAAATGAACAAGTTTAATTCTTTTAGACCGCTCATGAATGAACATGAGTATAGGTTCATAGAAAAATATCTAAACAAAAATGACACATTGCTTGAATATGGAAGCGGCAATAGCACCATATATTTTTCAGGTATTGTAAATAAAGTCATATCCATTGAACATGACATTGATTGGATCAACAGCCTAAAAAAGGTTATAAGCGCATATGATATAAACAATATAGAATTGATATATCAAGCGGCACATACTCCAGACCCAAAGCCTTGTAGATATGCTCAATTTAAGGACTATATTCATTTGCCAGCCACAAAAGGACTAAAATTTACTAAAGTTCTGATTGATGGTCGCGCAAGAAAATATTGCGCCAAATATCTATGGGATATTATTGATGAAAATGTAGTAGTTTTTATACACGACTTTAATCGACCAGATTATCAAATGTCATTAAAGTATTATGATATCATCGAAATAACCGACAAGGGTCAAGGAATAGCAGCGTTAAAGAAAAAAGCAGTAGTGCCAAAAGAAGACTTTTATTATTGATGGCATATATATAAAAACTATCTAGGTTGGGATATTTACTATAGTTGTTTTATATTTATATAATAAACACTATGGCTATTTCACTTCCTATAAAAATGTCCCAATTTGAGAACGTAAGTTCTCTATCCACTTCCAGTTTTTTAATAGGATTGGATATATATTCCGGAGAGTTGTCGAATGTTAAAATTTCTGGTTCTGTTGCTGGTTATGAACTTAGCAGAAAGCGTTGGATAACAAATCCTCCAGTAACATCATCGTCTGATCCTCGCGGTGATGATGGTGCAGAATCATATAATTCAAGTCAATACTGGGTTAAGTCTGGCAGCGTTTGGGTACAACTGACACAATCTGGATCTATTTCTGGCAGTGGAACTATATCCAGCAGTTTTCAATTGTCTGATGGCGGTGGGCAAGCATTTGGATTATCCAATAATGTAACTTTTGGTAAAGTAAACTCTTATATACTAACTGGATCTAGATTGTATGTTATTGATGAAGCTAAAATAGGAACAACTTTATCCGACGTTCATAGCGTTTCTGGAAGCTTGAAGATATCCGGTTCATTAATTTCTGAAAAAGAAACTTATTTTCGTGGAGGATATGTTGAAATTCAATCTCCATCATCCGGAGATGGCTTGTATTTGAAAAGTGGAAGTAGTGCCACAGTAGTTTCGTTGACAAGATCAAACTCTCGTGCAACATTTGGCACAGGAAACGGTGCATCAAATGGATATTCTTTTAACACAACACTGGCTAATGATGTAGTTTTAATAAATTCGGATGGCTCTATAAGATTGCAGGGACCAATCGGAATTGCAAAAATTCCGTCAGGAAGTGCAAAGTTGGATATAGACGGCGATGCGCTAATTTCAGGATCTCTCTTTGTTACATCAAGCGTAGGAATTGCAAAAGCTGGACCGCTTACTGCAACTCTTGATGTGGTTGGTACAGCAACTGTATCCGGTTCTAGTTTTACAGTATTCAATCCTAGTACTTCAGCATACGGATACTTTATAAATGCATTTGGTACAGGAAGAATTGCTACCAGCGGTTTTTACATGTATATGGGCGGTATGTCTGGTATGGGAACCATAATACAAGCCGGTGGACTTAATAATGTAACTATTACCACTTCAAGTTTTAGCATTAGCGGTTCCGTTGGAGTAACTATGGCAAATGGAGCAGGTAATGTTGGAATAGGAAAAACTTCTCCAATAAATGCAAAACTTGACGTTGAAGGAAATACAATTATAACCGGATCGTTGACAGTAACCGGAGAAATACGATCAAAAACAACCGATGTATATAACGTTAAAAATTATGGTGCAGTCGGAAACGGATCAACGAATGATACTGTTGCAATATTACAAGCAATATCTGCATCTCAAGCTGCTGGCGGTGGCGCTGTATTTTTCCCGAACGGAACATATGTCATCACTAGCTCTTTAACTATTCCTACAAATCCACAATGCGACGTTGCATTGATAGGAAACGGAGCAAATGTTTCTATCATAAAACAAACATCAAATACCGATGGAATTTATTTTGATATGAATGATGGAACGACCGGAGATCAAAAATATCAAGTCGTTTTAAGAGGTATTGGGCTACATACTTCCGGAGAAGCATCTTCTTCAATATACATCACATATGGAACTTCTAGCGTGTCTGCGCATGAAAATATATCAGTTGATATAAATGATGTGCACATTTTATCCGATTCAACCAATTATTGGAAACACGGTATTGTTCTTGAATCCGCGTGGAATTTCAGAATTACAAATACAATGGTAGTAGGAAAGCCGACTGGTTCCGGATATTCTGGCACTGGACTAGAAGTTCGAAGAATGTGTGTCAATGGAAGCATAAATCAATCGCAATTCAATTTCTGGCAAACCGGACTGTTTGTTAATACCGTCGATTATACATCAGCTGGAATGAACACAGAAGGATTGTATCTCAATCAAATATACATGGTTCCTGTCAATTATGGCGTTCGTATCAAAGGAAATAAATCATTTTTCTCGGCGCCGTTTAATTCATATGATTGGGCAGGTAGACCAATTGCTGGAAGAATGGCATTGTTTGGAATAAGTGATAGTCATATCGATGCAAGAAATTCTGGAATTCCATTATTACTGGAAAATGTACAAAGCCATTATGCCAACAGCAATTTATTCATAAGTGACGGAACCGGTTCCGTTGTTTATGGTTCTAATGCTCACGAAGGATCTTTGATTGGAAATACATTCTTCAATGCTGGCACTGCACCTTCCGTTTATATCGGAGGATACAGCGGTTCTGCTAATATCATTGCAGGAAATGTATTTCGTGGAGGATCAACTCACGTACTACTTGAATCAAGTTCACTATATAACAAAGTGTATGGTAATGTGGTATATGATGCTTTAAACATAACAATAATAGACAGCGGTTCATATAATTTAACTGGAAGCGTTGGTAACTAATACAGATTCATTATGCCAGCACGTGTAGACGATTTTAACAAAAAGTTTGTTTACACAGACACGAATCCAGAAGGCATCATATCTGCCAAGAAAGGTGCTTTCTTTTATAGAAGAAATACTGAATTTTATCTAAATAGAGATGGTAACCTTGAAGTAGGATTTTGGGAAAAGTTACCATACAAAACGGTTATAATACCTCCGCCACCAGCATCAAAACTGATCAAATATAAAAGACCTCACGAAATTTGGTTAAAAACAACAAATGGTTTTTATAATGACCAACAAGTGTTGATGCCAAAGACAGGATGGAAAATATATTCATATGAAGACGCATTTGCACTACAAGTATTCAGAAATCTCAAATGGATATTTCCGCCTCCGGTTTCTTCATATGATCCAAAGGGTGGAGTAGGTAGCAGAAGCTATGATTTGAATTATTTTTATGCTAAAATTGATGGAATATGGTATAGAACTCCTATTACAACGTGGTATGGCACAGATAATATAGGAGTTCCAGATGACCCTAATCTAACAACATATTTGCCATACGTCGATATGCCAAGATCTCCTGTAGGAGTTGATTGGACTGTTGATGTACATTGTGCTATACCGGGCGATCAATCATATGATAATAGCTTTTTTTATATAAAAGTCGATAACAATACATGGCGCAGAGCAAGGCTCAATATATATGCTGATGCATATAAAATGGCTCTGTTCTGATATTTATATAAAAAGCTATGAGTCTTAATCCAAAAGACATTTATTTTACGCAAAGAAATGCGGCTAATACCGCGTTCGAAGAAGTTTATGTAAGTGGCAGCAATTTGGTCATACAAACAGATTCAAGTGGAAATCTTGTTGGATTACCAACTTTACCTGTCGGATATAGTGTAGTTAGTGCATCATATTCGATAACATCATCACACGCAGCTACGGCGTCTTATATCGAAGGACTGTCTTCTGGTTCTGTTGCTTCTTCTTCATATGCAACCACCGCGTCGTTTGCACTGACAGCCTCTTATATTGAAGGGTTATCTTCTGGTTCCGTTGCCTCTGCATCGTATGCAACTACCGCATCATACGCATTAAAAGCAGAGAGCTTACTTGATGGAATAAACATCAATGTAAGTCAGATTACTGCTTCTGCAATCAAGGTAGAAACGTTGCAAGTCGTAACAATCACCAGCAGCATCGAATATGTTTCTGGTAGTACTATTTTTGGAAATAACCAAACTAACACTCACCAATTTACTGGTAGTGTATTTATCAGCGGATCGATGGTTATCTCTGGTGCAATTACTGGTTCCATAACTTCTGCTTCATATTCGATCACGTCTTCCGCGTCAACAATCAATACTACTATCACGTCAAACCAAACTGTTGGTGGAATATCTTCTGGTACAACAATTTCTCCAGGTAGTACAATAGAACAAATACTCAAGCAAATTTTAATTGCTTATATTCCTCCAACATTGTCTGGGTTGGTGATGAAATTTGAATCGTCAAACATGTCCACGTCAACCAGGGACGTGAATAATTCTTTGCAAGTAAATACTGCATCATTTACGGCAGGTTTGGATAGTCCAAACGGAGTTGGACCTATAAGTTGCAGTTGGACAGCATCTGGTGCAGATATTGGTCTTACAACTTATTATTTTGGAAATTCCGCATTACCTTCTGGCACAAATACATTGTCAATTGGTGGGGTGTATACAATAAATAAGGCAAGTTCTACTGGCACCGTGACATTTACTGTCAACGGAAGAAGATCGGATACTGGTGGAGCTATAACCGGAGCCTCTACAAGTGTTTCATTCCGATTCAGAAATTATTTATGCGCAAGTTCAACGGATATAACTTCAAACGCAACTGCTCAAAGTGTAGTTACCAGCGATGTGGTAAGTTCAAACTTAGATACAGATAGAGCTTGGTCAACCACGTGCACTTCTGCCAACGACACTTCTGGAAGTTACACATATATCATATATCCTGCATCGTATGGAGATTTAAGTACAATTATACAAAATGGAGCATTGCCTGTATTAACCGCGTTTACCAAACTCGGTGATTATACAGTCAACAATGCATATGGCGCATCAATTTCTGTAAGAGTTTATAAATCAAACTCAGATCAGGCTTTTGCAAGCGGAACAACATTAGATATATCATAATATATGGCATTATATTTTCCAGACATTCTACAGCACAATAATTCGAACAATCCGTTAATGGCACAAACAAGCTTGCGCGGATTGGCATATCCAATTGGGCAATTATCTGATACGGGGTCTGTTCCTACAAATAAGCGAGATGTTGGATCTCTTGTATTTGCTACAAGTTCTCAAGAATATTATGCATACTATGGAGCAACCAGCAGCAGCGCGGACTGGAATAACCCGTCGAATTGGAAAACAATTATCAATGCGAGTTCCTACAAAACTGGCTCATTCACTGGGTCTTTTGTTGGTGAAGGTAGTGGATTATTGAGAGTCGGAGAAATAGACAAAGTATTTTATGTCGCAGAGGATGGAAGTGACACTAATGACGGAAAAACACTTAGTACTCCGTTTAGAACAATAAAACAAGCATCTTTAGCAGTGTCAGCTTCTGTATCGCAGTATGGTACAGGATCTAGTCCTTGGAGAAGTACCATAAGAATACAAAGTGGATACTATATAGAAGAAGCTCCAATCACTTTACCATCTTGGACTTCTATTGTTGGAAACGATCTAAGAACCACTGTTGTTCGTCCAACTGACGCCACGAAGGGAGAAAATATATTTTTAGTAAATAACGGATGCTATGCATACAACATTCGTCTTGAAGGTGCGGAAATTGATGATTTGGAAAATCCAAGAAAAGGATTTTTCTTCGCATTTGCTTCAGGCGCATTCATTACAACATCTCCATACATACAAAATTGCTCTTGCATACATACTCCATTCAGTAAATTTTATACACCGTTGGATCCCAACTCCACTCCTCCAAATTCACTCGTAGGAAATGGTCCCGGTGGTATGATTGTAGATGATAGCGTACTTGATGGATATAGTCCATTGCGTTCAATGATTGTTGACGCATATACCCAAGTTGCATTCAACGGCATTGGATTGTGTGTACGTGGTCGTGGATATGCTCAACAAGTTTCATTCTTCACCAACTTCAGCCGCGTCGGTATATTTGCGATGGACGGTGGACACGCCTCATTGCTAAACTCTAATACAACATTCGGCGATTATGGATTGCGTTCTTCCGGATCTAGAATTTTGGTTGTACCAAACATAGACAATATAACTTCTTCTGTAGATTCTGGTGCCTCCGCTTTATTGTTGTCAAATTCAGGATCTATACAAAATTATATGATGACCAACCTACAAACATATGGTTGGTATAGTTCATCATATCTTGATACAAATTCAGCGGCATATGCTTCTACTATAAAAGATAGTGGATTGCTTATTCAATCACTTGCCGCCGACCTTCTCGTACAAAAAGCCGCCAGAACAAGCACATTTTTACAAGGTCAATTTAAAGGACAAGATACATCAATTGATAAAAGATATAGTTTACCAACCGCATCAGCTGATTTTAGAATAGGAGCTATAGCAGCATTTCGTGTTAATGATGGTAAAAAAATGGCACAAGACTATACATCATCCTACAAATATATAAAAGATTATATTATAAACGACCCTGATACCTTGTTTGGTTCAATGACATCTGGCGCGAAGACTAAAATAGGTCAGATGCTCGATCTTGCTGTAGATGTTATAAGAAGTGTCGCAATAGATGTTGAACCTACATATCTTCAGGAATTTGGCTCATTAATTACTTCTACATCGCACGATTTATCATATGCAGGCTCGGGGGTCAATTTCCTTGGATTGCCCGTTAATCAAGGCGGAATAGGCCAAACAAACTATGATATACGTATATATGAAGAAGGTGGCGGAAGAGTATATCATACATCCGGTGATGAAACTGGAGACTTCTTTGCTGGTTCTGGATTTGTTATAAGACAAGCGACGGGAACAATTGAAGGTAGAGCTTTTGATAAAGCAACTGCTGCTAGAATTGTTCCGTTAAATCTAGCACTTGAATCAACTTAACTTCATATTTATATAATAATATGGCAGAAACTATACCACTAAACAAATTTAGATTATTGACGGCAGAACTGCAAAGCGGGAATAATCTTATATATTCATCAAGCTTGGACGTTGCTTCAATCTTGTTATCCACTCAAATTACTAATGTAACAAGCAGTAATCAGATTGTATCTGTTAGCATTCAAAAAAGTGGTTCTGCGTCTTTTATTGTATTGATGAACAGTGGGTCGGTTCCTCCAGAAGAATCTCTTAACCCATTGGCCGGAAAAGTAGTATTAGAAAAACACGACAGTTTATATATGAATACTTCCGAAAATGGAAAATTGCATGTAGTATTATCTGTATTGGAAAATGCAATAAACTAAACTTTAAAAGGTTGCAACCAATATGGCAAAATTAATAGGCAGAGAACCAGTTGAAATCAAGTTAACCGATAAGATACACGGTTATGTTCCTGTCTATGATAGTGCTTCTGGGTGGTGGGCTGCTGCCAATTTATACAATCTTACTGCATCCTTACAAGGCACGGCAAGTTTTTCTGTATCGTCCTCATACGCTATTACCGCTTCATATGCTCTTAGTCAATCCGGTACGAGTGGATTAGATGGAACTAGTGGCACATCTGGTAGTAGCGGGTCATCTGGAACCAGTGGATCTAGCGGAAGTAGTGGTTCAAGTGGCACGAGTGGTTCATCTGGTACAAGTGGTTCAGATGGATCGTCTGGAACATCTGGTAGCAGCGGATCATCCGGTACAAGTGGATCAAACGGTTCATCCGGAACATCTGGTAGTAGCGGGTCGTCTGGAACAAGCGGGTCTTCCGGAACAAGTGGTTCATCTGGAACAAGTGGTTCATCTGGAACAAGTGGCTCATCTGGTACAAGTGGCTCAGATGGTTCGTCTGGAACATCTGGTAGCAGCGGATC
>Ga0129336_10002555_pt1 | contig 11229 bp, 8 predicted proteins | sample CPB6_02_DNA_FD_96878 | JGI IMG/M metagenome (GOLD analysis project Ga0129336, IMG submission 96878) | Freshwater to marine salinity gradient microbial communities from Chesapeake Bay, USA - CPBay_Sum_0.6_0.2_DNA | ecosystem: Environmental > Aquatic > Marine > Coastal | place: USA: Chesapeake Bay...
AGGTAAAGACGGTCCCAGCAGCGATCAAGGTGAGCGTCAGAAAGCCCGACGTATGTATGACAAGATGGGAATTAATCGCAACGGTAAAGACATTGATCACATTAAACCGTTACGCAAAGGCGGCACGTCGGCTAAAGGTAACCTACGCTTGCGTGGCAAAAAAGCAAATCAAGGAGACAACAAGTGAATACCATATCGCCACAGGAACTTGCGAACCTGTGGTACTTGCATTTTGGAAACGCGTGGGTTACACGTGAAGGGCTGGACGCAGATTGGAAAAACATTAGCAGAGAACTGATGAAAAACAATCTAGCGGATTACGATTTAGTAAATGATCCGCACCGTTCAACAACAGTTGAAATTATAAAGTTGAAAGAGACATGCAGATAATCGAAAACAAAGCGCTATTACTGCGCACACGCAATCCTGACAAGTACAGCATCATTCCCAAGTCAAAGATTGTTAATGAGTTTGATGATGGCATCTTTGAAGTAGCAGTTAAATGGGGGTTGGATGAAGTACGAGTGCTTAAAAACCTTGGCGTTAAGAATGTTCCATCGCCAATCACGGCACGCTACGACTGGCCCGGGCGGTTCAAGCCTATGTCGCATCAGATCGAAACGGCTGCGTTCCTCACGCTACATCGTCGTGCGTTCGTATTTTCAGAACCCGGCACGGGTAAAACACTTTCGGCGTTATGGGCTGCTGATTATTTAATGCGGACAAAACAGGTCAGGCGTTGCCTGATCCTGTGCCCCATATCAATCATGCACTCAGCTTGGATCGCAGATTTACAGAACAGCATCATTCACCGCTCCGCGATTATTGCGCACCATCAGCAAGCCGCACGGCGTATTGAGATGGTTCAGGGCGATTACGAATTTGTTGTAACCAACTACGACGGTCTGAAGCTTATAGCCAATGAGATTAACAACGACGGGCGATTCGATCTCATCATCGCGGACGAAGCCAACGCATATAAAAATGTCAGCACCGAAAGATGGAAGGCTCTTCAAAAGATACTTCGCCCTGACGTAATGTTGTGGATGATGACCGGAACCCCTGCATCGCAGTCCCCCCTAGATGCGTATGGCTTAGCTAAACTTGTTAACCCTAACGGCGTACCTAGATTCTACACAGCTTGGCGCGACTCTACGATGAACAAAGTAAGCATGTTCAAGTGGGTTCCTAAACTTGACGCTCAAGATAAAATTCATGTTGCACTGCAACCAGCAATACGGTTTACGAAAGCACAGTGCCTAGACCTACCGCCTGTAATTACCGAGAACCGCGACGTACCGCTGACCCCGCAACAGAAAAAATACTACAACCTACTCAAAGAACAGATGCTTGTTCGTGCGGCAGGGGAAACCATTACCGCAGTCAATGCTGCCGCAGAGGTCAACAAGCTACTCCAGATCAGTGCTGGCGCGGCTTACACAGACAACGCAGAAGTTGTAGAATTCGACTGCACGCCAAGACTCTCTGTGCTTATGGAAGCATTAGAGGAGACGGATCGCAAGGTCTTGGTATTTGCCCCGTACCGACACAGCATAGATACCATCGCAACGTATTTGGAGCAAAACCAAATCGACTGCGCCCAGATTCACGGCGATGTATCCCCCAATAAACGAACCAAAATCTTCAAGCAATTCCAAGAAGAAGCAAGCCCCCGCGTGCTTGTAATTCAACCGCAGGCTGCATCGCATGGCGTAACCCTAACGGCGGCTGACACGGTTGTGTTCTGGGGGCCGGTTATGTCAACAGAAACCTACATCCAATGCTGTGCTCGCTCTGACCGTAAAGGGCAAGACAGCGATAAGGTAACGGTCATACATATACAAGGTAGCGATATTGAGAAGAAGATGTTTAAACGCTTAGCTGAACGCGTTGAGGATAACAATATGTTGGTGAAATTGTACGAGGAGGTACTTGACAAAAAGTAAAAGATTGGACAAAATTGTAAAACATAAAAAGGAGCATACAAAGATGGAAAACATACCCCTTGATAAACTTGCAAAGGTTTATCGAAAGATTCGTGACCGCGTCGGAAAGCTAACGCAAGAGTACGAGACGCAAGTCGAGCAACTCAAAGAGCAACAGGCTGAGATAGCGAACGCGATGAAAGACATTCTGATGTCCACTGGGCAAAAGAGTGCTAACACCGACGAAGGAACAATCATTCTGGGTACTAAAACAAGGTACACCACGAACGATTGGGATTCGTTCAAGAAGTTTGTACTTGAGCATGAAGTGCCTGAATTATTTGAGCAACGTATCGCTCAGCGCAACATGACTCAGTGGTTGCAAGAAAACCCGACCTTGATTCCCCCCGGACTAGATCAAGCGACGGAGTATACAGTTACAGTCCGCAAACCAAGTAAGTGAAGGAGAAGTACATGAGTAATGTAGTCGCATTTAACCCATCGCAAGTCCCTGACTTTGCAAAAACAGGCGCTCTGTCAACGCTGGCTAAAACATTGGCTGGTGGGGGTGGACAATCTGGTAAACGTATTAGTATCAAGGGCGGTGTGTTTCGCCTGATCTCTGATGGCAAAGAAGTAGCCGCCATTGAGGATCGCTTCCTTGATGTAGTAGTCGTTGCTGCCGCATCTAAAATTAGCCGTACTTACTACGGCGAAGCCTACAACCCCGATAGCCCTGCACCCCCAGCATGCTGGTCAGCAGACGGAGAAAAGCCCGACGCATCGGCTAAGGAACCCCAACACGTAAACTGTGCTGGTTGCCCTCAGAACATCAAAGGATCTGGTGCTGGTGAGTCTCGTGCTTGCCGGTTCTCTCAGCGTCTAGCTGTGGTGCTGGCTAACGATGTAGAAGGCGATGTGCTTCAGTTAACCCTGCCTGCTACTAGTGTGTTTGGTAAAGAAGAAGGTGAGAATCGTCCGCTTCAGGCATACGCAAAGTGGCTAGCTGCTCAGAGCGTTGGCCCTGACATGGTAGTTACCCGTATGAAGTTTGACACCAAGGCGCAGTCACCCAAGTTGTTCTTCAAGCCGATGCGTTGGCTAACCGACGACGAGCATGAAACCTGTGCTAAAAAGGGGCAGACACCGGAAGCCATCAAGGCAATCACCATGACCGTGTCGCAAACCGACAAGATAGTAGAGAAGCCTATCGCTCTTGAAGGTAAAGCGCCAAAAGCCAAGGCTAAGCCCAAGGCCGAGGAGTCCGAGGAAGAGATTGATGAACCCGAAGTGCGTAAGGAAAAAGAAGCACCTGCACCCAAGGCCAAAAGCAATTTGGCTAACGTGGTTGCAGATTGGGACACAGACGATTAACCTAACGGACGGGGGAAAGCGGAACAAACGGATTCCCGCAACGTTGGGATTCGGTTGTTGTACACACCGCAAGTACCCCCCATGGATACTATGCCCTACTCACAAAAAATAATTGAAACAATTAATGAAGCGCCGAAGGGTCTGGGAACAGAACTTGGGCGTTGGGCTGTGCGCCGAGATGTTTCTATGCAGCGTATTAGCCTGATCGTTGGCGCTAGCCGTCAGACGATTTACAACTGGTTTACCGGTGTGACCGAAGTAGCCCCGTCTTTCAAAGAAAAGGTGGAAAAGGTCATTGCGGTACTTTCTAAAACATCACAAACAGAAGACGCGTGGAGGACTTTATGTACGACTTTCAACCTAAAGCTTTGACAGATCGGGAACTAATTAAGTACGGCATGCTTTGGTTGGATGACGAACCTCTACCCGAAAACTACCAACGTGAGTTGTTATTACGCCTTGAAGAACGGTGTGATGAACTTGAAAAAGCTCTAGAAAAAATAAAGTCCAAATAAAGGGAGCACTCTATGCAACCGTTAGATTTTCTAGCGGCGGTTCTTCCTTCCTCTGGACCGTACTGCGTCGCTGAATTCACGACGCCAAAGAAGGAACATGTATTCGTCGATTCTTTCGAGGAACTTATTACTACTGCTGACTTATTTGCAGTAGCTGGCTCTGAGAAAAAGGATGCGTACTTTGCGTTGGCTAACTTCAAGGAAAAAGGCAACCGCACAGCGGACAACGCCAAGTCCCTGAAGGCACTATTTATCGACATCGATATTGGTGAAGGTAAAGACTATGCAGATCGCGCAACCGCAGTCGCCGCGTATGAGAAGTTTATGGAGAGCACCGAGATGGCAGGGCTGGGTCAGCCGATTGTTGTGTCATCAGGCGGCGGCTTTCATATCTACTGGCCTTTGGATGAGGAAGCCGAAGTTGCTCAGTGGAAACCTGTTGCCGAGAATTTTAAACGCCTGTGCAAGCAGGAAGGTTTCAACATCGACTGGAACTGCACGGCTGATGCGGCTAGGGTTCTGCGCGTACCGGGAACGTACAACTACAAGAAAGGTAAATCACGCGAAGTCAAAGTAATTCAGACGGGTAACATCTTTACTTTGTTCGCGCTTGACACGCACATCAAATCCAAACTTAAAGCACCAACTTACGAGAGCACGCTGGCTAGCCTGCCGGGACAGAAACCAAAAGCCACTTCCACGACTTCTCTGAAACTTCTTGCTGAGAACAATCAAACCTCGTTTAAAGTAATCGCTGATAAAACCAAAGCTGGTACAGGGTGCGGTCAGCTAGCGCACTACATTGAGAACGCGGCTAGCGATGGCATGGAACCGTTGTGGCGTGGGCTGTTGTCGATTGCCCAAAAATGCGAGGACGGTGGCAAGGCTGTGGTTTGGCTGTCTGAGATGCACCCTTACGATCCAGACCGCATGGCGCAGAAGTTACGGGAGATCAAAGGTCCGTATCCCTGCCTGAAGTTCGACTCTGAGAACCCCGGCATCTGCACAAGCTGTCCCCATTTTGGCAAGATAACCAACCCCCTAGCCCTTGGGCGGGAATTGATTACCGAAACACAAGCCAAGGAGATCGAAATCCCGGCTCCACAAGCGGCTGATGAGGGCGAGGATACCCCAACCATTACTGTGCAGCGTCCTCCCGCACCACGGGGCTTCTCGTACGGCAAGAACGGGGCGATTTTTAAGGAAACCAAGACCGAGGATGCCGACGGGAACGAGATCACTAAGCAGTCCATGGTGCTTCCCTTTAGCTTGTTTGTGGTAAATCTGCTCCAACTAGAGGGTATCCATACCGTCCACATGCTAGCCCTGCGCCCTGAAGGCGCAACCGAGGTCATGATGCCCCAGCGTGCGGTGGTATCTAAGGATGACACGGTCAAGCACCTAGCCGAACAGAACATCGTAGCTAGCTACGGGCAGGGTAACGACAAGAACCTATTTGATTACGTGCGGGCTTGCGTTGAAGAAGCATCACTTAGCAAGCGGGCAGTGGTTGTACCTGACCATTACGGCTGGCAAGACGACAACACCTTTGTGTTCAACGAGCATATCTATCGCCCCAACAACACCCCATTACACATCCCTATGCGGGGGTTAGTCAACATCAACAAGGCTTGCGTACCCACAGGATCGCTTCAGAATTGGCAGAAGATAATCAACATGCTGACTGCCAAAAAGCTATACGAAGTATTGGCACTTAGTCTGGTGGGGTTCGGCGCTCCGCTAATGCGCTACTCAAACTACGCTGGCATCACTTTTCACCTTGGCTCAACTGCAACGGGTACAGGGAAAACCCTAAGTCTAGAACTAGCGGGTTCAGTATGGGGGCATCCAAGCCGGTATCGGATAAGCAACTCCACATCAGATGTAGCCATGAAACAGCGTGCTGGTATGTTGTACAGCATGCCCCTGATCTCAGATGAGATAACTTCTAAGAACAGAAATGACTTTGAGTGGGTAGCACAGTTTATCTTTGATATGTCTGAGGGGATTGGTAAAAGCCGTATGGAGTCCGGTGCGGACAAAGAACGGGAGAACAAGACCTATTGGCACAGCATGGCGTTGCTGTCCTCTAATACGCACATCATGGACTACCTGACCGGGGCACGTAAGCACTCATCAGAAGGCGAGACACGCAGGGTTCTGGAACTGACGCTAGAAAAGAAGCTTGCTTGGGAACAGCATGAACTAGAAGCCTTGGAATTGCTTAAAGAAACCTATGGCGTGGCTGGGCATGTTTATGCGCAGTACCTAGTTGACCACGCAGATGAGTTGCCAGCGTTCTACAAAACCGTGCGCAAGAAGGTCAAGGCTGAGTTTGGATTCATTGACGATGAGCGCTTCTGGATCGCAGGGTGTACTTGCCTAGTAGCCGGAGCGTTACTTGCCGCCAAAGCTGGCATCGCTACCTTTCCCATGGAAGGTATCACTAACGTACTAAGAAGTATGGTTAGCAGTGCCAAGGCGATGGTGATGGACAATGTACGTACAGCCGAGGATGTTTTGAACGCCTACACCCGGGAGTATTACGGCAAGATGGTTGTGGTCAAAGCGTTAGAGGGGGCATTGGCTGCTTCTATCGGTGAGGAAGGCGTGATAGATCAGAGCATAACGCGCAGTGAAATCTTCGGGCGGGTAGAGCATAACGTAACCCCCGGGCATGTGGATTACTACATCGAGGAGCAACTACTAAAGAAATACTGCTCCAGTATGAGTTTTGGTTATTCAGACTTTAAGAAGCAGTTGGAAGCTTCGTACAACATAACGTACTTAAAGAAAGACCTGATGAGCAAAACCAAGGGTCCACAGATGCGTGTAAATGCTATGAAAATATCCCGGCGAGTAACCCCAGATGACGAAGCTAGCAATCCAATATCCTTGGTCGCGGCTTGAACGTGGTCAGGGATTTTTTGTACCCAGCCTAGACACAGCAAAGACGCGAGAAGAAGGACTCCGGGCCGCAGTTAGTGCCCGGAGGTTTGACGCCAAAGCCCACGTCGGGGTTATTAACGGGAAGCTTGGCGTTCTATTTGTTCGCGGACCTGTTTGAACTGACGCGAGTAATCAATTTTAATCTTACGAATTTTGTCCAATTCTTCCCGCTTTTTCTCAGGCGACATTTGAGTTTCAGGCGCTGCTTTTATGGCGCGCTCAACTTTGGTAAGGTCACCCATACGCTGCCTGAAAGTTCCAGCAAACGAAGCCAACCCAATATCAGGAGCGTTTTCTTGTAGATACTCCTTGGCTTCTTCCGTACGCCCTTCCGCAATCAACTGCTTAAAGCTTTGTGAGCGTCGGTTAATTTCTTTCATGCTTTCATACGCATCGTCTATCACACGCCCTGCGTCGTTAGGCTGGAACAACCCCCCAACGATTGGTATGTCTGATACACGCTTCTCAACAGCGCCTGCCTCTTTAGTTACCCCCGGTATCGGGCTAACTACACTAAGTAATCCAATCCCCAAAGAAGCTGTGTAGCCACGAATCAAGTGCTCAGCCTGTGCAGGAGAAAGGCCAACCCCCTGCAGTAATGGGCCGATTGCCTTTAACAGTTCAGGAGTCTTGTCTCGGTATTGGAATTGTTTATCCAAACCTTCCATGCGCCCGTCTATAATGTCACGCCCAGTAAAGAATGACTTGTTAGCAGCAAGTTCTATGATTGGTTTGATACCTGCTGGGAGCGGTACGCCGGTTTCCGTAAGGTTTCCGGGCAACGAACGCAGCGTTTGCATCGTCAAATCTTTGGCAATATCTTTACCCTTCTCCTCAGTAAACAGGGCATTAGTTATGCCTTCTGGGATTGCTTTAAAGATCAAACCAAATTCAAACGGAATTGGTATACGGAACGGCTCATCAACGCCGGGTATTCGTACAAACCAGTTGCCGTAACGCTGTTCAGGCGGAGCGTTCTTGTACGCTTCGTCATCTTCCATCATTAAGGCATACGCCATGGTAGTACCGGCAAGCAAAGCGCCACGTATTAACAGCTTACGCTGGACTTTAAGCTTTTCCGCATATGGCATCTGATTGGTAAACGCGCGGTACAGAATGTCAATACCTTGAATACCAGCATTGAAGAATGGGATCAACATGTTTGCGTAGTACGCACTGGGTGACAACCCCCGCCGTGTCATGTTGGCTGCTTCCATGGTGGCAAACTCAGCATCGCGCTGTGATAGCCCTTGGCGTATAAAGGATTCATACAGAGAAACTTTGGTAGCCGTCTCACCAGCCATCGCAAAGTTTTCCAACGCCTCAATAACCTTACCAGCCTTACCTTTACCATACGCAATACCAGACAACCGCTTTGAAATTTCTTCTGGCATACCGCTAATTACGTTACCGCTAAGTACACCGGCTCTTTGTAGTCGCTCAGCCGTAACATTCTTCTCACGGTAAACAGAAACAAGGTTCTTCATAGCGCTAAACAACGGTTTAACATCAGCGCCAGACGTACCGTAGGAGGATAACGACTCACGAAATACTTGACGTACAGCATAGCGTGGGTCAAGCGTAATCATTTTCTTGAGTAGATTGGTCGGATATGCCATCGCCCGGATCACAAACGGTACAGTAACTTTAATACCTTCTAAACCACCAACCAATAAATCTACCGGTATGCCGTCAAACACATCTTCGTTTTTCTGGGGATCAACTTCGGCAAAGCGATCTTCACCGTCAATCTTGAAGCGCAGAACGTTAGGGCTTGCTGGACCTTTTCTGGCATGTATGTTGGCAATGCCCATTTGTTGCAGAGTAAAAGCGGCATTTCGTGTTGCCAGATTCTTCAAGGCCATATCGGTAAGCAACTGGGTATTACGCAGAGAACTTGCAAACACGTCAACAATAAGTTCTTCGCCGCCAACAAGTTCTTTTAAGTAAGGTTGATTTTTGAGATCGCCAATACGAATTGGTTTTTCGTCGCCAATAATTAAGCCAACCTCATCCCCAGCCAGCTTACGATACAAAGGCACATAGTTTTCAAGCTTGGTTAGCTTTGCCCCAAGTTCTTTGGAAATAGCGCCAGTCTGAACTAAGAAATTGATTAAGCCTTTGTTGTACTCGTTGTAGCGCTTACGAACTTCTACAAACTGAGGGATCTTATTGCCTTCGTCAAACCAACGGCGCAGGTCTGCATCCGTCACACGCCCTTTAATATCTACAACGTCAGCGCCGCGCCCACCAGTCAGCACACGGTAGGCTATAAGATATTTTGATAGTGCGTTTGTGGTAAAAGCTTCGTTACCAATCCCAGCTTCTTTAAGCGGTTCAAATACGCTCTTTAAACTTACGCCAGTGCTGCGCAACGCTTTTTGCGTATCGCCTTTAGCTCCCGGCAAATCTACTAACGAAAACGTACCTTTGGTTACAGTCTGGGCAACGATGTTGTTACGCTGATCAGCCATACGGATAAAGTAAAGCGCGTTACCTGCAACTACATCATCAACCAACGGCTTACCTTCAGGGGTCTTGGCAATTTTTGCCCGCTTAATAGCTTCTTCAAATGCAGCGCGTTGATCTACAAACTGGACTCGGAAGTTAAGACCCAGACCGTTCGCTTTAACTTTGTCAATAAACGACTGCTGCTTGGCAATAATATCTGGGCCTTTGAAACCATCAAAACCAGAAGCAGCCTTGGGCTTGCCAGAGGCTAGAGCAATCGAACCATCTTCCGTACGGTATGAAACAGCGCGCCCTTCTTTAAACGCCGTATCTGCTTGTTTCATTAAATAAAACAAGTCAGAGGTAGTAATCTTACTTGGGTCTGCCAACATGGTGAGGCCCATCTTTTTAGCCCACGCACGGAAAGCACCCACTAGTTCTTTTAGCCACATGTTTGCTTTTTGCAAGAAGTTGGCGTCAACACGCTTTTCCATGGTGTACGCAACAATCTCACTTAGCGCTTTCATATTAGCCAAGTCTTTAACTTCGGCTAAAGTTTTCTTTCCTTCCTGAACATCAAGATCGTAGTAAGCCATGGACTGCTGATACGCTGCCGTGGCTTCATCTGTAACGCCAAGTTTTTTAGCCAGAGCATCAACTGTACCAAAAGTTTTCTTTACCCGATTAAACAAACCACGCATACCTTCGGGGCCAAGCAAACCATTGAACGTGTAGTGACCAGTAAATTCGTGGGCTATGGTTTTTTCTAAATCCACCATGTTGTTGTGGTTATTTACAACAACAAACACAGTGCCGTCAGGTAAGACTCCGCCTCGAATCTTGTCCGCATAAATATCCATACCCTGAGCAGTTAGCTTTTCAAGTATGCTTTGCGGTAAGTCAGCAATAGACTGGTAGAAGTCAAACTTAATGTTTTGCTTCTTGGCGTTAGTTTGAATCTGTTCTAAACGCTTAGTGGCTTCAACTGTATCAACAATGTCAGTTTGCTCACCACCCACACGCCAATCAATATCATCGCTTTCTTTACGGTAAGTACTGATAGCTTCGTTAAGTCCCTCAGCGTCTTGCATTTCGTCAAAGTCAAGCAACTTCATGTCTTCAGCCACGGCTTTAGTTGTCCGTTTGGGTAGAGTCATGAGCTTTTTAATGTCAGCTTCAAAGCGATTTTTAACCATGATGGCTTTAATCAAACCATCTTTAGCGCTTAGAACTTTGGCTTTAGCAACCTTAATATCTCGGGTATCTTTAGCCGCTTGCAGTTCTTTCTCAGCCTCTTTAAAGATTTTTGTAGCTTCCGCAACCGCTTCCTGAGCTACGTCAATTGGTGGCTTAGGCTGAGCTTTACGCTCACGCTGAAGAACACGAACTTGTGTTTCAGCGGCAGAATCTGTATCTCGCTTAGTAGCAAAGATCTTAGTTGTTTCGCGCACAGGCACGGATACAAATTCATAGCGCGCAACCAAGTCACGCAGTTTGATTTTACGCCCCCGCTCTAAGTTTAGAAGCCTTAAATCATTTGGGACTGGCTGATTAGCAGCTTTAGCAGCTTCGTTTTCTTCTTTAGCCAGCGCTATGTCAGCATCTAATTTGGCAATTTCTACGTCGTAAATATCTTGCTTAGCTTTAAGTTCACCCTCAACAAGTTCTTTTTTACGCATTACAGCAACTTCTTTGTACTGCGTAGAAACCCTAACTCCGGGTAAGCCAAGACCTGTTTGAGTTGCCGTAACAACATCACGCACCGGTTTTAAAGTAGCTAAGCGATCTATGGTTTGCTGTATACGCGTGTTAAGCGCTTTACGTAGAACAGAGTACTGTTTTGGAGTAAGCCCAATTTTTTCTTCTGCTTCTTCTATTCGGGACAGTACAGCTTCGCCATCTTCTTTAAACGAAGTTTGAATTCCGTTACTACGTAAAAAGTCAGCTAAGTCTTTGTTAATATTTTTCAACTCTGCAATACGTTTAGCTTTTTCTTTGAAGCCAGTTTTAATCTG
>Ga0129336_10002557_pt1 | contig 11223 bp, 9 predicted proteins | sample CPB6_02_DNA_FD_96878 | JGI IMG/M metagenome (GOLD analysis project Ga0129336, IMG submission 96878) | Freshwater to marine salinity gradient microbial communities from Chesapeake Bay, USA - CPBay_Sum_0.6_0.2_DNA | ecosystem: Environmental > Aquatic > Marine > Coastal | place: USA: Chesapeake Bay...
ACTTGCAGCGTCTATGGGTCAGTTCTTACTTTGCGCAGGAGCGCCAGGAAAGAGATATGCACTTCCACATGCCCGAATCATGATGCACCAACCCTCAGGTGGAATCGGTGGAACTGCATCAGATATCAAGATTCAAGCAGAGCAGATGTCATTTACAAAGAAGAAGATGGCCGAGCTAATCGCCTTCCATACCGGACAGAAGATCGAGACAATTACAGTCGACTCTGATCGTGATCGTTGGTTTACAGCAGATGAAGCAAAAGAATATGGATTTGTTGATCACGTTGTTAAATCTGCAGGTCAAGTTTCTGGAAGCGGAGGAACAGCTCGATGAGTAATTACGAATTCCAAAATCGTTACGTTCTTCCTACTATTGAAGAGCGTACTTCCTATGGCTATAAGAGACTTGATCCTTATACAAAATTATTTGAAGAGCGCATCATTTTCTTAGGTCAAGCAATCGATGACACAGTTGCAAATGATGTTATGGCCCAACTCCTTACTTTGGAGTCTATGGATCCAGATCGCGACATCATGATGTACATCAATTCACCTGGTGGTTCATTTACTGCGTTGACTGCAATTTATGACACGATGCAATTTGTGCGACCAGACATCATGACTATCTGTCTTGGACAGGCTGCATCAGCCGCTGCAGTCTTACTAGCAGGCGGAACTGCCGGAAAAAGAATGGCTCTGGAGCACTCCAGAATTTTGATTCACCAGCCGTACAGTGAGGGTGGCGGACAAGGTTCGGATATTGAAATTCAAGCTCGTGAAGTCTTACGCATGCGCGAACTTCTAGAAGTAATGCTGGCAAAGCATTCGAAGAAATCTCAAGAAGAGATTGCTAAAGATATCGAGCGTGACAAGATTCTTACGGCTAATGAAGCAGTCGAATACGGTCTAGTCGACCAAATTCTTGCCAGCCGTAAAGCTTCGCTAAAACGCTAAGCGCAATTACTCTAAGAGCGAACGCGTTCAACCAACCCTGATGAAGGTAGCCGACCTACCATTGGTACCTTCCCTAGTGAAAGTTGGCTAACGTGACTCGCATCGGTGAAAGCGGCGATCTGCTTAAGTGTTCATTCTGTGGCAAAACACAGAAGCAAGTAAAAAAACTTATTGCAGGTCCAGGCGTTTACATTTGCGATGAATGTATCGATCTTTGTAATGAAATCATCGAGGATGAATTAAATGAAGCCTCGGGGCTCGGCTTACAAGAACTTCCTAAGCCTCAAGAGATTTATGAATTTTTAGATCAATATGTCATTGGGCAAGATCGAGCAAAGAAGTCACTATCTGTAGCTGTTTACAATCATTACAAGCGAATTAAGACTGGCGATCGGCATCGTGAAGATGGCGTTGAAATCGCCAAGAGTAATATCTTGTTGTTAGGCCCAACTGGTTGCGGCAAGACATTGCTCGCCCAAACTTTGGCAAGAATGCTTAACGTTCCTTTTGCAATCGCCGATGCAACCGCATTAACCGAAGCAGGTTATGTCGGTGAAGATGTCGAAAATATTCTTCTCAAATTGATTCAAGCCGCAGATTTTGATGTAAAGAAAGCTGAAACCGGAATCATCTATATTGATGAGATAGACAAGGTAGCTCGTAAGAGTGAGAATCCTTCAATTACTAGAGATGTTTCTGGTGAGGGCGTTCAACAAGCGCTACTGAAAATTCTAGAAGGAACAACAGCTTCTGTTCCGCCACAAGGTGGCAGAAAGCACCCACATCAAGAATTTATTCAAATTGATACAACAAATGTTCTCTTTATTGTCGGTGGAGCATTTGCTGGCCTAGAAAAAATTATCGAGGCAAGAAAAGGTAAGGCAGGAGTGGGCTTTAACGCCGCCTTAAAGATTCTTAAAGAAGATGAGAAGCTCGATCCATTTGCTGAAGTAATGCCAGAAGACCTACTTAAATTTGGAATGATTCCAGAGTTTATTGGTCGACTCCCTGTGGTCACATCTGTCGAAAGTTTAGATCGTGCTGCTTTGCTACAAATTCTCACCGAGCCAAAGAACGCTCTCGTCAAGCAATATCAGCACCTTTTCGATATGGATGATGTTGAACTAGAAATTGAAAAGGAAGCACTTGATTTAATCGCCGATCAAGCAATTGCTCGCGGAACCGGAGCGCGTGGCCTACGTGCGATTATGGAAGAAATACTCCTTCCAATTATGTATGAAGTCCCAAGTAAGAAAGAGATTGGCAAAGTTGTCGTAAATGCTCAGGTAATAACTGATAAAGCTTCACCACTTTACGTAGAACGAGGTCCAAATAGCGTAAAACGAAGTGGTAAACGCGGAGAAGAAAAGACTGCTTAGCAATCGGTAGACTCACGCCTTATGTCAGAGTTGCCATCAAATTTCGCACCCAACGAGATTGAATCTGCGCTCTACAGTAAATGGCTTGATGCTGGATATTTCAAAGCGAATCCAAAATCAGATAAACCGCCTTTTTGTATTGTTATTCCACCACCGAACGTAACTGGCAGTCTGCACATTGGTCACGCACTTGACCACACAATTCAAGATCTCCTTGTTCGAATGAAACGAATGAAGGGTTTTGAGACTCTCTGGTTGCCCGGAATGGATCATGCTGGAATTGCAACGCAGAATGTTGTAGAAAAACAACTTTCAGCTGAAAAAAAATCTCGTCACGATCTAGGACGTGCAGAATTTATTAAGAAGGTTTGGGAATGGAAGGCTGAATCAGGTGGCGCAATTCTCGGTCAGATGAAACGACTTGGCGATAGCGTTGACTGGAGTCGTGAACGTTTTACGATGGACGAAGGTTTATCTCGAGCAGTATTAACAATATTTAAGCGACTTTATGATGCTGACCTTATATATCGTGCTGAACGAATCATAAATTGGTGTACCCGTTGTTTAACTGCACTATCTGATATTGAAGTAGATCATCAAGAAATTGATGGTGAATTCGTACAGATTCGATATGGTGATCTTGACGGAGATCATATTTTTATTGCGACGACTCGACCAGAAACAATGTTGGGTGATGGCGCAGTAGCAGTTAATCCCAAAGATGATCGATACAAGCATTTGATAGGTAAGAAAGTTAAATTGCCTTACGTAAATCGAATGATTCCAGTTATTGCGGATGAATTGGTGGATCCAGAATTTGGAACGGGCGCAGTAAAAGTAACTGCAGCTCATGACCCAAATGACTTCGAAATGGGACAAAGACATGGTGTCCCGATGATTGTCATCATGAATGAGTCCGGAGTTATGGAAGGTACGGGTACTCAATTTGATGGCATGGATAGATTTAAAGCTCGTAAAGAAGTTATTGAGCAATTACGTGCCGATGGCCTTTTAGGCTGGGAGAAACGTCCATACAAACATAGCGTCGGGCATTGTTCGCGATGCAACACAATTGTTGAACCAAGGTTATCCATGCAATGGTTTGTCAAAGTTGGGCCTCTAGCAAAGATGGCAGGCGATGCTGTTCGCCAAGGTAAAGTAAAAATCTCTCCCGAAGAAATGGAACCCAGATATTTTGATTGGGTAGACAACATGCATGATTGGTGCATTTCTCGACAACTTTGGTGGGGACACAGAATTCCGGTTTGGTATGGCCCAAATGGTGAAATGAAAGTTATTGGACCAGATGAATCCGCACCAGATGGTTGGGAGCAAGATGAAGATGTACTAGATACTTGGTTTTCATCTGCGCTTTGGCCATTTTCAACTCTAGGCTGGCCAGAGGAAACTGAAGAATTGCGGAAGTTTTATCCAACCTCCGTATTAGTAACTGGATACGACATATTATTTTTCTGGGTCGCACGAATGATGATTTTTTCGTTATTTGCGATGGAAGGTAAGCAACCATTTAACGTAATTGCACTCCATGGTCTAGTAAGAGATAAACATGGCAAGAAGATGTCAAAATCCAAAGGAAATGTAATTGATCCGCTTGAGTTTATGGATAAATACGGTTCAGATGCTCTTCGTTTTGCCTTAGCGAGAGGTGCTAATCCGGGGACTGATCAAGCGCTCGCCGAAGAATGGATTGCTGGTGCCAGAAACTTTGCAACTAAAGTCTGGAATGCGACCCGTTTTGCAATCATGAATGGGGCAAATACAAAAGGGGCATTACCAGATCGAAATGAACTAAATCATGTTGATAGATGGATTCTTGATCTACTTAATCAAACTATAAACGAAGTAGATTCACTATACGAAAATTTCGAATTTGCTAAGGCAAGCGAGGCTCTCTATCACTTTGCTTGGGATGAAGTATGCGATTGGTATTTGGAATTAATAAAAGACACATTTGCAAAAGGTGGCGTTAAAGCTCAGAAAACTAGCCGAGTACTCGGTCATGTACTCGATCAATTGCTCCGCTTGATGCATCCAAATATGCCATTTATTTCTGAGGCGCTCTGGACCTCTCTTACAGGAGGCGAGTCTCTTGTAATTGCAGAATGGCCAAAGGTTTCAAATTCTGATTTAGATACGGAAGCTATTGCTGTAGTTGAAGATATGAAACGTCTTATAACTGAAATCAGACGTTTTCGTAGCGATCAAGGAATTAAGACTTCCGCTCGAATTAAGGCAAAAATCGATGGATTATCTGGGGCGATTTCCGGATATGAAGATGCAATTAGATTCTTGGTGAAGCTGGATTTACCAAGCGAAGGATTTTCTAGCAGTGCCAGAATCGAAATTGGAAATTTTGTCGTCTCTTTTGACTTAACGGGTGCAATTGATGTTAAAGCTGAGCGGGCCCGATTAACAAAAGATTTAGCCACTGTGGAGAAAGATCGCCAAACTGCAGAGGTAAAACTAGGAAATGAAAACTTTATGGCAAAGGCCCCTATGGAAGTTGTTGCCGAGATTCGCGAAAGACTGGTCTTTTGCGATAGTGAAATTGAACGGATCAAGACTTTATTGAGCGCTTTGCCAAGCGAATAAAAGTCCATGTTTTCTGAGCGAATGCATGAAGTAGAAAACGAGCTACTAAGTAGGTGGCCGGAAACAAGGATTGATCCAACGTTGGATCGAATTGCGGCTCTGGCGGATATCTTGGGTTCACCACAACTTTCATATCCCACCATCCATATCGCAGGAACAAATGGGAAAACTACAACTACTCGTCTGATTGATTCTTTGCTATTTGAACTTGGACTTCGAACTGGAAGATTCACTAGTCCACACTTGCAGAGCATTTTAGAGAGAGTTGCCATTAATGGTTCACCAATCTCCGAAGGAACTTTTATTAAAGCCTACGAAGATATTTATCCATACCTGGGAATGATTGATGAAAAAATGTCGCACCCAATTTCATTTTTTGAAGCAATAACCGCCTTATCTTTTGTTGCTTTTGCGGAGCATCCAGTTGATGTTGGCATATTTGAATGTGGAATGGGCGGCGAATGGGACTCGACAAATGTAATTGAAAGTAAAGTATCGGTGGTAACCCCAATCGGTTTCGATCACATGGAATATTTGGGCGATACATTAGAAAAGATTGCTAAGACAAAGTCTGGAATTATCAAGGAAAATACTTTTGCGATTTTGGCAAAACAAGAGCGCGAAGCTGCTCAAGTACTTATAGATAAATGTTTAGATACAAACTCGACTCCGATTCGAGAGGGAATTGAATTTGAAGTGGTAAAACGATCTCTTGCAGTTGGAGGTCAATTGTTTTCAGTAAGGGGAGTCTATGGAATTTACGAGGACCTCTTCCTGCCACTTCATGGTCGACATCAAGCAAGTAATGCAGCAACAGCGTTAGCGACTGTCGAAGTATTTATGGGCGAACAGGCGCTAGATCACGAACTAGTCCGGTCGGCATTTGCGGGCGCGACTTCTCCTGGTCGGTTCGAAGTTATTCATCGAAACCCAACTGTAATTATCGATGCCGCACATAATCCGCATGGAGCAAAGTCCCTAAAGGAGACAGTTAACTCTGAATTCAATTTTGATCTTGTGATTGGCCTTGTCGCGGCGATGGGAGATAAAGATCTTTCTGGCTTGCTCGAAGAGCTCGAACCAATCATGAGCAAGATTATTGTTACCAGAAATTCTTCTAAGCGCTCTGCCACGATTGCTGAAATTGATACTTTGGCAAAGAAGATTTTTGGATCGAATCGAGTAATTACGGTGGATTCACTTAATGATGCAATTGATCAAGGATTGACACTGGCCAGAGATACAATTGCGGTTCAAGATAAGAGTTGTGCGTTATTGATAACCGGTTCTGTGGTAACTGCAGGTGAAGCTAGAACTTACTTTTCTAGAGAAAGAGATCCTGAACTATGAGAATGTTGTTGCGCAGTGTGCTTTCGATGGAAATTATTTTGGTCGGTTTTGCTCTCTTGCTTGCTAAGAATTTAGAAAATACAAGTTCAATCTGGGTCGGAATTGGAATTATGACTCTCACAATTATGGCTCTAGGAACAATCAAAAAAAATACTGGATTGATTCTTGGTTGGATTGTGCAATTCAGCTTGGTTCTATACGGATTCTATGTATTTGCAATGTTCTTCATGGGATTGATCTTTCTCACCTTGTGGGTGACGGCCATAATCGTCGGGCGTAAAGGCGAGGCGATTAAGCGGGCCAATGAGGCGAAAAAACCTGATTAAAATCCCAATAGACTTACCCCATGTCAATCGAGCAGACCCTCGTCCTGGTGAAACCAGATGGTGTTCGGCGCGCCCTTGTCGGAGAGATCATTCGACGAATTGAAGCCAAAGGTTATGAGATTAAGAACCTTAAGATGCTAAGTGCCAACCTCTCAACTTTGGAAGCACATTACGGCGAGCATAAAGGTAAGCCATTTTACGAACCGCTCTTGGAATTTATGCAAAGCGGTCCGATCGTTGCGCTGATAGTTGAAGGAAATAGAGCAATTGAAGGTTTTAGATCTTTGGCCGGCACAACTGATCCCACCGTTGCAGCACCCGGAACAATCCGTGGGGACCTTGCTCGTGATCAAGGAACTAAAGTTGTTCAGAATTTGGTGCACGGTTCAGATTCTGTTGAATCTGCAAAGCGAGAGATTTCAATCTTCTTCCCCGAATCACAAGGAGCAAAATAATGGCATCGATTAATGGCCGCGGTGGTTTCTTTGGTCGCGATATGGCAATTGATCTTGGAACAGCTAATACGCTTGTTTATGTTAGAGGTAAAGGAATTGTTCTAAATGAACCAAGCGTAGTTGCAGTTAATCAAGAAACCGGAGCCGTTCTTGCAGTAGGTGCTGAAGCAAAGCGAATGATTGGCAGAACTCCAGGAAGTATCGTCGCAATTCGTCCACTCAAAGATGGTGTTATTGCAGACTTCGATACCACTGCTTTGATGATCAAATATTTCATACGTCAGGTGCATAAACACACCTATCTTGCGAAACCAAGAATTGTGATCTGTGTTCCGTCAGGGATTACTGGCGTAGAGCAGAGAGCAGTTAAAGATGCCGGATATGAAGCTGGCGCTCGCAAGGTTTACATAATTGAAGAACCAATGGCTGCCGCAATTGGCGCCAATCTGCCAATTCACGAACCAACGGGAAATATGGTTGTAGATATTGGTGGCGGAACAACCGAAGTTGCTGTGATATCCATGGGTGGAATCGTTTCGGCAGGCTCAATCCGAGTCGGTGGTGATGAACTCGATCAGGCAATTATTAATTGGATTAAGCGAGAATATTCAATGTTGCTGGGCGAGCGAACAGCAGAAGAAATCAAGATGGCAGTTGGCTCTGCATACCCACTTCGTGATGAACCAGATGCAGAAATTCGTGGCCGAGATGTTGCTACCGGGCTACCAAAGACAATTGTTATTTCTGCAGAAGAGATTAGAAAAGCTTTAGAAGAACCAGTGGCTGCAATCGTAAATGCCGTGAAAGCAACATTAGATAAGACGCCACCAGAGTTGGCGGCAGATTTAATGGATCGAGGAATCTTCTTAACTGGCGGCGGCGCCTTGCTACGTGGTCTAGATGAGCGCCTCCGTCACGAGACGAACATCCCGATTCATATTGCAGAAAGACCATTACTTGCAGTTGTCGAAGGTTCCGGAAAGTGCGTGGAAGAATTCGAGGCGCTAGAGAAAGTACTTATCTCCGAACCTCGTCGATAGGAAGTCATGGCTAACAAGCGAAGTGGCCGCACCAGGCTTTTGTTGGTCTCGCTCTTGGTGACTTCGCTCTTCCTGGTCACTTTGGATCTACGAGGCGTAAGCCTTGTGACATCGCTTCGGAACGTTACGCAAAGCGTGCTGGCGCCATTTCAAAGTCTTGGTAGTTCAATTCTAAATCCAATTAGCGATTTCTTTGGTGGATTTTCAAATCTACGAAATTCAAGTTCTCGTATTGAAGAACTTGAAAAAGAGAATGAAGAACTAAGAGCTAAAGCTATTTTGAATGAAAATATCGCTGCAGAACTTAAACAGCTAAAGGGCGTTTTGGATTTGGCAGGTAAAGGTCGTTATAAAACTGTTAGTGCTCGTGTCATCAGTAAAGGTGGCACTGCGACAATCAGTGAATCAATTGTGATTGATCAAGGTTCACAAGCAGGTATCACGAGAGATATGACAGTAATTTCAGAAAGTGGCCTAGTCGGAGTAGTTAAATCCACGACAGCAACCACTTCAGTCGTAATGTTAATGAGCGATCCAGCTTTTCGAATAGGCGTCAGAGTTGCTGGCACTCAATTTATGGGAATTTTATCTGGCGAAGGTGAAGGTCGTTATTTCGTACAAATGCTAAGTGCCGCTGGCGAAATTAAATTTGAAGACTCTCTTTTAGCTAGAGGCAGTTCTGGTGATAAACCATTTGTGCCCGGAGTTCCCGTGGGTCGAGTTATCTCTGTAGAAAACCGAGTTGGACAATTGACGGCCCGGGCTAGAGTTGAGCCGTACGTTAAATTCGATTCTCTTGGCGTTGTCAGTGTAGTTCTTAAGTCTGCAGGTGGAGATCCTGGAGATGCCTTAGTTCCACAAGCTCCAAGGCCAGCACCGACGGTAACTGTCTTTGTTACCCCTAGCGAATGATTTAAAGCGATCTCATGCGATTAAGTCGATTACCACTTGTTGTAGGAGTATTACTTCTTATATTTATCCTGCAAGAATCATTCGTCAACCGGATTGATTTTTATCTTGGCGGTTTCTCGCTCTACTTGGTCTTCGTGGTGGCTTGGGTAATAAATGAAGAGCCAGAGAATGCAATGTTGATTGGTTTTTTCGCAGGCCTAATTGCCGATCTTTCTCCAACACTCGAGGCTCCCTTTGGACTATGGACATTTGTTTTAACTGGTTTTTGTTATCTCTTAGTTTCAACTATTAGAGGCAATCTGGAACCGCAAATCAGCCCAATTCAAATGTCGCTAGTTACATCACTTAGCGCAACTTTCCTATTAATTCTCTTCGTAATTTTTGGAGCAATTCTTGGTCAAGATGTAGCTTCTGCAATCGTATTAATTAAAGAATTAACCGGAAATCTACTTTGGAGTATGGTGTTAGCTCCAATTTATATTCCACTAACGCAAAGAATTCATAAGATTTCACTGACAGCCAGGGAACGTTAGATGCGAGATAGAACTTCAATTGCGATTGTTGTAGCTCAAATTTTTGTAGTTTCCTTGATGATGGCGCTATTCGGTAGACTTTTTTATCTACAAATAGCAGATGGTCCTCGCTATCAAGAGGCAGCCTTAGATATTCAAAGCAGAGATATTGTTACACCGGCTTTACGAGGATTAATTGTTGATATGTCTGGTGAACCTCTGGCTACAAATAAGGCTGGATTAATGGTTTCTGCGGACCGCTCAATATTGGATCAACAACCTGATAAAGGTAGAAATATTCTCTTTCGTGTTTCGGAGGTTTTAAATCTCAATCCAGCTGATGTATATGCCAGAACTAGGCTTTGTGGAGAATTACAGAAATCTGAGCGAAATGGCTGCTGGACTGGAAACAGATATCAACCAATTCCAATCACTAAAGAAGCCACTGAAAGTCAGGTGCTCCGAATTTTGGAGAGATCTGATTTATACCCAGGAATTGGGGCCGAACCAGTTTCAATTAGGTATTACCCTGCAAAATCGGGAGAGCGCGCAACACATGTTCTTGGATATATCGGTCCAGTTACCGAGGCAGATCTAAATAACGAAAAAGGCAAGCGTTATTATCGCAATGAATTGATTGGAAAAGCTGGAATTGAAGTTCAATATGACGATTTTCTTCGGGGCACTACCGGTATACGAACAGTCATAGTTAATTACAAAGAATCAGTAACGAGTGAATCTCGAAATATTGAACCAGTTCCAGGAAATCATCTAGTTTTGAATATAAATGCGAAGTTGCAGAGTGTGACTGAAGAAGAGTTACGGAATGCAGTTCAGCGCGCCCGTGGTAGCGGCTATCGTGGAGATTCGGGCGCCGCAATTGTTATGGATTTAGATGGTCGGGTACTGGCCATGGCTTCATACCCAGACTACGACTTAAATATTTGGGAGAACGGAATTACTGTCAAACAAGCAAAGGAGCTTTACAGTCAACAAAGTGCAGTTCCCGCTTTATCGCGCGCGATTCAGGGAAGTTTTGCGCCGGCTTCAACCTTCAAAGTAGTTTCCCTTTCAGCTGCCGCTGCCGCCAATTACAACTTAAAAAGTACCTATGACTGCCCAGCGCAAGTTGAAATTGGAAATCGAATCTTTCGAAACTTTGATAGTAAACCGGCTGGTCGAATCTCAATGACTACCGCAATGGCAATTTCATGTGACTCTATCTGGTATCAAATTGCTTATGATGAATGGGTTCGTGATGGAGGTCTTAAACCAAAGAGCAATCCCAATGATCATTTCTTCAAGATTGCAAAAGGTTTTGGAGTTGGAAAGAAAACGGGAGTCGATCTTCCATCAGAAGTATCTGGTCGATTACCTGATCGCCAGTGGCGAAAAGATTGGTACGCAGGGAATAAAGATTTCTATTGTAATTACAAAGAACGTGCCAAGAAATCTCAACTTACTGAATATTTGATTGCCCTGGCGGTAGAAAACTGTATCGATGGCGATAAAGTCAGAGCTGGAGATATGGTTAATTTCTCGATCGGACAAGGCGATGTTCTTATGACACCAATCCAGATGGCTGTGATGTATGCAGCCATTGCTAATGGTGGAGAACTCGTTAAGCCACAATTACGACGTGCAATTGTCACGCCAACTGGAAAAGTTCTTGAGAAATTTGA
>Ga0129336_10002558_pt1 | contig 11223 bp, 18 predicted proteins | sample CPB6_02_DNA_FD_96878 | JGI IMG/M metagenome (GOLD analysis project Ga0129336, IMG submission 96878) | Freshwater to marine salinity gradient microbial communities from Chesapeake Bay, USA - CPBay_Sum_0.6_0.2_DNA | ecosystem: Environmental > Aquatic > Marine > Coastal | place: USA: Chesapeake...
ATACGTTTGGCAAGGTTCGTTCTCCTCCTTTCCAGAAAACCCCACGATTCGGCAGATGTCGTGGGGTTTTTCCTTGCCTATGCCACAACAAAAAAAACCCCCGCATAGCGGGGGTGTGTAATCACACAGTCAACTGCACAATGTCAATGGAACTATATCGGATGGAATTCTAAAAGTCAACCAACAATATGCCCCCAAACTGACCAAGTTCGTTCCAATATCGCATCTTGGCAAATACACCATCCCCATCACGTTCCACTTCATCCGCATCTTCCGGCTCAGGACTGGTATTGCCTTCCACGGTTGACAATCCACGCTTTGATACCTTGGTGATGATTCCAATATGGCCGATGCGACCTAGCGTCGGAATATAGAACAGGGCCAAATCACCGGGCAACACATTCTCGTAAGTATCTCCGGATTTCAGATCCAAAGCGGAAATCCATTTGCCGTTGTTCTTTGCCCATCGACTCCATTCCGGAGTATAGCCACTACGCGGAAAAGATGCGTCGTATGTCAATCCAAGGCTATGGGCAGCATGTTTCATTCGATAACGAACGAATGCGGCACACCAAGGAGAACCGGGAGGAATGGGAGGAACGCAACTCGCCTGATATGCCTCGATGTACTTTCCACGATTCTCGCCTTTTTCCTGAACGCCAATGTTTGCAATGGCACCAGACGCAGTTGCTTCCGCTATGGGACGATACGACGCACGACTCATTCTTTTATCTTAATGCCTTTCTTATAAGAGCCGGATTTAATATCAGGCGTCATATAAGTATCATGTATCCACTTTTCTCTTTGCTCTGCTTCCTGCTGATTTTTGTATATTGGAAACTTCATGCCTTTCGATTTGGCTTCGTCCATTGCCGAGTTGATTTCTTCTTGCGTATTCAGAATCCGTCCATTCCACCACGATGGAAACAATTGCGTGGAATTATCTTCTTTATTCTTGCCAACGCCCATCAATATTCCACGAAAGGTTGTCACATCGCCTGTCTCTGGATTATGCCCGTATGTATTGTCTTTCAGCATCTTGCGATGATACGCAATGACATTTTTTTCGAGTAAGGAAAGAGGTTTGTTTTTTTCCATTTTAGTTGGAAGTCTTCCTGAACTTCGCCGTCTTCTTGGCAATGGATTGCGGTTGTGCTACAAACTGTTTGCCAGCGGCATTTCCCTTGGCCTTTGCAGCGTTGGTTGCAGCCTTCTCGGATGACGAAAGGGCAGACCATGCCTTGTCTGGAAGATAACGCTTCCTTCCCTCGCTTGGAGAACCATCGCTTGTTCGCCACTTTTCTTTGGTCCACTTTGATAGGCTATTGTCTGATTCCTTTGGCCCGGAATAGCCACCACCACGTTTCTTGTATTCCAAAACGGCTAGTTGCGCCTTTCGCGCCGACCATTCACCGGGATCTCCACCTTTGCTTCCAGCTTTTGTCGAGGCAACTATTTTGGACCATAGACCTTGATTGGAACGCTTCGCGCTGCTCATGGCAAACCTCCACGAAAAATAGGGTATCAAAAGATATACCGGGAGAGTGTCGTTTTATATATGGAGGAGGGTATCAGTTTGTATACCCCTTTAACTAGAATCATAACTAACTAGACTAAACCAATCCTATTGGATTGGTTGGCACGAAATTCTCTTGGGGTATGGATCATTGGGACAACTGCCAAGGTTGCTGGTATCATTGTCACGAGGGAGACGATGATGGATCTTGTGGTTGTATTCTTTATCGCGTTCTTCTTTGGATACTGGATTTGTTTTGTCCAGCATATTTCCAATCGAATCGATGCTGGTGGATACTGCGTGTATCTGAACGGGCGCGATAAATATAGGCTTGCGCGAACTGCAATGTCACATTACATGACAGATAAGTACATAGTGCTCAATCTAGTCACCAGTACGGGAGACAGCACGGCATTCAAAACGCCGTTCGTTGTCGATGTCAACAAAGTTCGTTTTTTCACAAATGATGGAGAGCGAATAAACAACGTCAATTACAAGACGATTGCCAGACACGAACAATTCGAGGAGAACGAAAAGTGAACAGCATTTGCATTGTTGGACGACTTACGGAAGATCCACAACGCAAGGACATCAATGGAAAAGTCGTGGTTGAATTTTCCGTTGCCGTGAACAGGTTCAAGAAGGATGAAGCCGACTTCTTTCGCGTAAAGGCATGGGGGCAGACTGCAGAGTTTGTCTCAAGCTATTTGAGCAAGGGAAGGCTTGTATCCGTTCACGGACGAATGGAATCGCGCAAAGCAGAACGAGATGGTCGATCCACGACCTATTGGGATCTTGTAGCTGATTCTGTCAATGGACTGGACAAGAAACCCGATGGGGATACAATGACGGCAAGTCCTCAACGAAACAGGACGCGCTATAGTCCGGAACCTGCGCCGCCTCCTCCATTGCCGGGAGAACTCGACATAGAGGATCCGTTCGCATAACGACTTGATGGGTGTTTATTCCTTTCTACCATCAAGACGCAAACCCTCCGCATCAGGGTGGTGCTCGGAGGGTTTGTCGTTACTGGGACTGATATTTTGCGATTAGTTTTATGTTTCTGTTCTTCCCTGCAGGAATTCCATATCGGGCGTACAGCAACTGCAACCGAAAATTTACAGTGCGCACTTTCATGTGCAATTCGTCGGCAATCTCCTGAGCGGTCGCCCCAGTCGCAAGCAACCTCAGGATTTCGTTGTCGTCGATTCGTGTCATATGTGAAACCTATTGACAGTTGTCTTAGTAATCATACCACTTGCAAATAAATATCCACATACTGGATACTGTAAACCATGGGCGTACTGAAAAAATATCAAGATCCACAAGGTGGATTGAACGCTGCTGGCAGAGCGTATTTCAAACGCACGTCAGGAAATAAATTGAAGCCCCCTGCGCCGAACCCGCGTACCAAATCGGACGCCGGTCGGCGCAAGTCTTTTTGCGCTCGCATGAGTGGAATGAAGGCGAAGCTTACTTCGGCCAAGACTGCGAACGATCCCGATTCCCGCATCAACAAATCCCTGCGTGCATGGAACTGCTAGGATACTCAAATGGCTGGACAGAAGAAGACTTCGAAGAAAGCACCTAGTGCTGCACAGGAAATGTACAAGTTGCGACAAAGTGAATGGAGGGAAGCAGAGGGTAGAAGGACATTCGACAACGATAAACAAAAATTTTCATACAGCCAAGTCGGGCGCGGCCTCGGTCAACCGACCAAAATTCGCTTCAGCGACGCTAAACAACGTGCCCATTTGCAAGCCAAATATCCCGATATGCCCCAATATCGTGAACCGCAACTTCAACAGTACTTGGAAGCAAAAGAATATCTGCATCAGCAAAATGTTGCTGTGCCACGGCCTCCTATACCTTCTAAATCTGGAGTCCTATTGTCAACAAAACCATCAGGTGAGTTGCGAAAACCAAGGGTGTTGTTGCCTATGCGCAATCCGGAAACCAGTAGGTTGCCACCGCTATGGTCAACAGATTCTTTTGCTCAATACATGGCATTGCGGGACAAAAAAGGAATGAAACGTCTTAAGCCATTGAAGCCGGCAGTAAATCAAACTAGGATTCCACGAACCAAACAGGCGCGTGGCGGCCCCGGCCTTATGAGCATTGCTGGTCCTGCACTAGCTGCTGGACTGGGAAGTCTTACACGTATGATCCGAAATAACAACAATCGTGAGATGAAAGATCGCAGGTAAACAAAATGCCTAAGCCAGATACGAAAATGGGTGGTTCCGGTTATCCGGACGAGATGATGAGTTATGATCCGCGAACGCGAAGGTACGTTCCGAATAGGACTCAGTGGCGACGACAGCGTGGATATTCGGATCCTGCTGCTGAACTTCGTGGTATTGCAGCGTCTCAAGATAATAGCCTTGATCCATACTATTTGGAAATGCGCAACGAAGGACGAATGTCTGATACGCAAGATTATGTAGACTGGCTTCAAGAAAAACTGCGGGATAAGCATGAAATGTTGCAAAGCCGCATGAAGGCTACGAGGAGTTCCATGGCCGATGCGGAACGAAAGATTAGGGGCATGACTCGAAATGGAATGTCGATTCCAGCTAGTCGACCACAATCCACTCTGACGAAACAGATCATGGCTGAGAACAAAAAGCGCAAGAAGTAATAAGGAATACTTCAATGCCTAAACCCCAGAAGACATCAAAGAAAAAACCATCTACGGCGCAATCATACTACAGACAAACAAGTAGTCGGATTCGTGGAAATGAAGCTTTGGATCGACTTACGGCAGGAGAATGGAATTCTCCTGCCAGAGGGTTTAGTCATAGCGCATCTGGACGTACTGGTTATATTCCAAGTGTTCCAAACGAAGATACAACATATTCTGGAAGTGCTAGAAAAAACAATAATCGTAATCCTAACAATAGGATTGATTTGACGGAATACCTTACTGAAAAAGGCGAACTGCGAGAAACTAATATTGCGGTTCCAGATGCTCTTGGTACACGGTACCGACAAATTGGACGACCAGATTTAAATCCAAAAAATGGTCGTCATGGATCAGTTTTGCTGCAATCTTCGGGACACAATCAACCTCGTATTCCTCGTAACACAAGAGCGCGTGGTGGTCCCGGTCTTATGGGTATTGCTGGTCCTGCGCTTGCTGCTGGACTCGGAAGCCTTACACGTATGATCCGAGATAACAATGCCAAAGAAATGGGAAAGCGTCGTTAGGATCAAACTATGATCAACCATATGAACAAACATATCAATAGGTTGTCGCTTGACACAGTGCTTGGAATAGAACAATCAGAACATGGATTGAAAAACAAGCCGAGGGTTTCAGAACTGCAATCTATTGAGATGGGAGAGCATGGTTTGTCAAAGAAACCTACCCTACGTCAGATGCTCAAGATTGAGACCAAGGAGCATGTCAAATCCAAAGATGAAGAAGACGATGACGAAGAAGAAAATGACGACGAAGAAGAACCCAAACCCAATGCTCCTCAATATGTTGGTATGGGTAAGTTGATCATTGGAAGGTCACGTTGATGCTGTCTAAACTTCTTGGCATAAAACGTGGCAAGATGCAGAAAGTAATGCATGAGTTCAAGGCAGGAACCTTGAAGTCTTCTTCCGGACGAAAAGTAATCAATCGCAAGCAGGCTATTGCCATTGGATTGTCCGAAGGCGAATCTGCTGTCAAAAAAAAACGAGGTAAATAAAATGCCGATGGGTATCCCTTATCCGAAGGGGCAGATGGCTATGAAGAAAACTTCTGCCAAGTCGAAGCCGGCCAAAAAAACTCATCCCGGTTTCAAGGCAGTGCAGGAAAGTATTGCACGGAAACAAGTAATTCCGATGGAACGTGCTGGTGCTATCCTTGCCGCTGGTGCTAGAAAGGCATCTCCTGCTGCCAAGAAGGCCAATCCTGCTTTGAAACGTGTTATGGGTGCACGGCGGGGGCGATAATGGAACCCGTCAAAACTAGTCGCAGAACAGTAATGCAACGATCATTGGCAAATCGATATGCACCAAGTGCTCCACGGAAACTAATAGGTCGTGCATATGGATTGGCAATGGTACCTTCACTTATTCCGGAATTTACTAGGGAGTTTGATCCTGAAGGTCAAAATGTTGCACTCCAAGATCTAAGCAATCAAATAAACAATGCGTATAGCAAAGTTCCTCGTCCAATATGGGACGCAATGAATATTGGATTTAGAGTAGCATCTCCTAGCATGGCTTATTTAGCCGATGAATTTTACAACCCTCAGGCAACATCCGAGTATGCGGGTGGAGAGTCCGCTGGATTGAGAGCTGATTTGGAACGTCGCGGACTTGTTTCTTTTATGAATGAACCACCATTATCCGACGCGGAAAAGAAAAAAACGCCAAATTACATACCGGGTCAATCCATGACTGTCGATGCCGATGTCTCTCATCCCGGTGCTATCCATGCTCTAAACAAAGCATATGAACGAGGCACATTGCCATCCAAATATCAACAAATATACGATGCGCGGCGAAGGCAGATACTTGAGCGAATTTATGGAAAGCCTACTCAGGGACAATTTCAAGGCGAGCCACAATTGGATCCACTAGCGCGAATGATCTATGATGCAATGAACTATGGCAAAAAGTAACAATCCACAACAACAACCGAAGTCCATGCCACAACAAGAATCTGTCCCTAAGTTTGGTCGCATGGGGCAGATCCATCAAGCCAATAGGATCCTTGGGCAGATGGGTAGTCCTATGCGTATTGGCAATCTGTTCAACCCGGCATTGCGTCAGTCGGTACATGACACGAGCAATCTTCCCGAAGATTAGCACTAATCTTATCCGCAAGTTCCTTGCGTTTGTCGGAAGGAAGATTGGCGATTCTGGCAGCTTCGTATGCAATGTACCAAGCTGCCTTTGCCATATCTTCAATTGGATCAATTCCGGCTTTTCGTCCACTCCGTTGCAAATATTTCAACGCAGAAAAGATTGCAGGTGAAGAATCCCATTGCTCAGAAACAAATAGTGCGTCGTATTGCGTATCACGATAATGGCTGTACATTGTGTTGACAGATTTGCTCGACATATTGACAGTATACAAAATGAATCAGTTAGTTCAAACAGAGGTTGGCAATGACAGTCGTTATTGCAAGGGAATGGTCGATGGGCGTCAATGTCGTCGTTATCCGATCAAAGGTCGTGACTTCTGTGCCAAACATGGTGGCAAAACGCTGATTGCACACGAACATCCAGCATTTCGAACTGGACTCACGTCCATAAATAGAAAACGATTCAGCAACCTCGGGAAGCAATTGCTATCCCGCATCGAAGAGTTGAGGGAAGATCCTGAACTCTGGTCACTCAAGGACGATGCCGCTTATATGACGGCATTGATCGACATGAGGGCTGAAGCTGCAAGCGAAGGTTTCGGCGTTGAAGTACTTCGTGAGTTGCAAGCTGAATATTCTGCATGCAAACGTGCATATAGATCTGGCGATATTGATATTTTCCAAGAACATTTTGAGTCTCTTGGAAAGTTGTTGAACGATGGTGGAGATGAGGCCAAGGCCACCAACGAAGTCATTGATCTAATTAGCAAACGCGTCGCGATTGTTGAAGCCGAGCAGCGTGTCACGCATGCAAAAGCCTATACGCTTGAAGTGGATCAAGCATATTCATTGGTCATGCAAGTTGTGCAGATAGTAAAGCAATGTGTTCGCAATGCCGATGAATTGACAGCGATCAGGTCTGGCGTAGGTAAACTTCTACGAACATACAAAGATCAAGAACAAGATGTTCAGGATGCGGAGGTTGTGAGTGAAACGGTCATACGTAAAAACGAGCCTGACACCACGCAATTTTCGTAAGTTTGTTCGCCCAGATAAGAATCTGGAACAGGCCCTCCTTGAAGCAATGGAGGAAGAGTTCGACACCATTATTCGCAACGGTGACTTTGATAGTGGATCTGCCCAACCAATGGATGGAGCAGATCTTGAATATGCCCAATGGCTGCGAGCGTATGCTCCACATGCAGCCTCTTCTCCCTTGGGAGAACACCATATCCGCGCTTGGGAATGGGCTGAAGGAATAGACTTCGGCAAGACGCCACCGGCGTTGATCGAATGCTGGTTTCGCGGCGGCGGCAAATCCACCACTATGGAATTGATATCTAGCCGTATTGCCGTCAAGGCAACTCGTCGATTCCTCCTTGATGTATGTGCGACTCAAGATATGGCTGACAGGCACGTTCAGGATATTGCAATGACAATGGAGCGTTGTGGTATCGAACGTGCTGTCAATAAATATGGTTTCAGCAAGGGATGGAGTGCGTCCAAGTTGCGCACAGCGAACGGTTTCAACGTTCTAGCATTTGGTCTGGACACTGGTGCTCGTGGTGTCAAACTGGATTATCTCCGTCCTGATTTCATCATCTTCGACGACATCGATGAACTGGATGATTCAGTTTCCCGCGTCGATAAGAAGATCGCAACCATCACGCAAACGATCCTCCCAGCAAAGTCGACCGACTGTGCAATCGTGTTTGTTCAAAACAGGATTCATGCAAACAGCGTAATGTCCAAGGTTTTGAGTGGCGAGGTGGATATGCTTCAAAACCGCATGCAATCTCCAATTGTTCCTGCGGTAAAGAATCTTTCGTACACAACGGAAGAAAAAGAAGATGGGCGAATAGGCTATCGAATTACTGGTGGAGAACCGACTTGGTCGCACAAGAACCTAGAAGTATGTCAACGGGAAATCGATGACTATGGGTTGATCTCCTTCTTGCGCGAATGCCAGCACGAAGTAGGTGTTGGTGGACTATTCTTCCCTGACTTCAAGGAATTTGGAGCAGATGGACAACCATGGCATATTGTTGATCAGATCAATGTACAGCCATGGTGGCGTGTTTGGGCAAGTCATGACTTTGGCACAGGTGCTCCATGTGCTTTCATTCTGTACGCCTCCGATGACAAGGAAAATATATATGTCATTGGAGAGGTTTACGAAAAAGGTCATGTGTCATCAAGTCAGGCACAACTTGTATTGAACATGCTTGAGTCTCGTGGCATGGCATCTCCTATCGATAGGAGGAATAGGGAAGGAAAATGGAACACGCGGTTGGAAGCGATTGCCTTCGACTGGGCAAACACGTTCCCGCCTGAAGATAAACGACAACGAATTGGTGAATATCCTGTCGAAGTGTGGTGGGAAATGGGTCTTCCTGCTGTGCGCGCTGTAAAGGACAGAAAAGCAGGTTGGCGTCGAGTGAAGGAATGGCTTGCAGGATCTTATATTCACGAGGGCAACTCATATCCTAAGATTCGCATTGCTCGTTCTTGTACAAATCTCATCAACGAACTATCGCGAACAATGGCTGACCCCCGCGATCCAGAAGACATCGACCGTGGAACCAAAAACGATCACGCAATCGACTCTTTCCGATATGGATTGATGTGGCGTGAATATCCTGTCGTTTGCCCTGAAGTCGAGACGCAAAGAAATAACAGACCGTCGTGGCTCAATGAAGACAGGAAAAGGGATTGGCTTTGACCATTACTGATATATTGTTGGTCATATTGATCATTGCAGTGTCTGTCATAGCCTATAGCATGGTCAAGATAGTGAAAATATTGGAATTCATGTCGGACATGCCTAAAACCGCGACTATCTTTCGGGAGTACTTGTAATGGCTATGGAAAATCTTCTGCGTCGCATGATCCAAGCGAGCACAAAACCAAAAGCGCAAATGACTGCAATGTCATCGCCGAATAATGCTGGCACTCCCGGTTCGTTCAGTGTCGAGGATCTTCTTCTGAACAATCCTGACAATATTGAACTTGATCATAACTATCAGGATTGGAAAGAACAGCCGCCTCTCGATGATGAGGAGCAAAAGAAGCTTGTCAAGTTTGTTCGTCAGGCATTTGACGAAGCGTATCGAGCTAGGCAAGAAATGGAATTGGAATGGGCTTTGGCTACAGCCTTCTTCGAAGGACGTCAGTGGCTACGTATTTCCAGCACAACGCGCAATCTTATCCAATTGCAGAATCCGACTGAGCCTAATAGGTACGTCATTATTCAGAAGATGCGACCTCTTATCGATGGCGTTGTCGGGAAGTTGACGCAAGTTTCGCCAGATGCGTATGCCATTCCTCTTTCCGATACGGATCGGGATCGCAATGCTTCCGATGAAGCAAATATCATTTGCAACCATTTCAATCGTAAATTCTCGCGTGAAACACAACTCAAGGAACGTGTGCGTTGGGCATGCGTTTGTGGGACTTCATATCTGAAGATCTATTGGGATGCCAAGGGAACGCAAGTTGTTCCATTCTTCGACATGGAAACTGGAGAAATCAAAGGCTACAAGGAGATGAATGTAGGGGATGTCCGAGAGGAAATCCTTCCTGCTTTCGATGTCTTTGTCGACCCTACTGCAAAGCGTGATGCCGATATTCGTTTTATGATTCACGCTTCCGTAAAGCCATTGTCATGGTTTGTGGACAACTATGGCGAAGAAGGCAAGAAGGTCTCGGCAGATGCATTGAGTGGGCAGAGTTCGTCTTACATTGATGCATATCTTGAAGGTGGAAATGGTAGTGGCAATGGGTGGGTTCCTGCATCTACGGCCCGTCTAGGGCAAATTGAAAGCAGGAAGAAAGCAGCAGTAGTCTACGAGTATTGGGAAAAGCCTAGCGAACAATATCCACAAGGCCGTTACATTGTTGCTACAAATACCGCGCTCCTATATAGCGGCAATTGGCCTTATGAGAAGAAGGATGAATTCCCATTCATTCCCTTGCGGTGGCAACCTCGTGCAGGAACAGTTTATGGGTATGCACTTGGATTTGACCTATGCCCTTTGCAACAAACTTACAACCGTATCTATAGCAGGTTGCTTGAACAGTTTGAAAATCAAAAAGACTATGTTCTGATTCAGAAACTATCTGGTATTGGAGCGGACGCTTACAATAATCAGTCCGACGATGTTGAAGAAGCGAATCGGACATATCGCAAAATTCATTACAACATGGGTTCGCAACCGCCTGTGATCGTTCGTGGTCCCGGCATGGGTGGTGATTTGTTCCCTATGTTGCAGATGCTTGAAAAGGACATGATGGATATTGCTGGTCTCCATGATGTCTCTCAAGGTATGGCCCAAGCTGGAACACCAGCGGAATCTGTGCGGTTGCTGCAACGCGCAGACAATACGCAACACTCGTTCATTCGATCAGACATTGAAATCAGTAATGCCAAGATCAAAGAATGGGAAGTTGCACTTGTTGCTCAGTTTGGAGTTGCTCCATTTATCGGCGAAGTCGAAGAACCAAAGAATCCAATTGATGAATTGCGAACTGGATTGATTTCGTTCCAGCATATTCGCGATGGTGGGCAATACCGTATTGAGTACGTTCCGGGTTCGGCTCAGGATGATTCTCCTGATCAAAAGCTGCAGAAGCTTTTGGCATTCCGTCAAATGGGTCTATTTGGAGATCCAGCCGATCCTGCAACGAACATGCTGGTAATCAAGATGTTGAAGTTGCCAGATACGGCAATGATCCTTGAGCATCTTGCAAACCAGCAACAGCAAATGGCTCAAATGCAAGCAATGATGATGCAGCAAGCCCAAGAACAAGCCCAGCCTAAATCGAATTTCGATCCAGAGGCAGAGGCTATGAAAACGCAACTTGACATTGAAAAGATCCGTGCGCAGCATGCGGTTAAGC
>Ga0129336_10002559_pt1 | contig 11221 bp, 14 predicted proteins | sample CPB6_02_DNA_FD_96878 | JGI IMG/M metagenome (GOLD analysis project Ga0129336, IMG submission 96878) | Freshwater to marine salinity gradient microbial communities from Chesapeake Bay, USA - CPBay_Sum_0.6_0.2_DNA | ecosystem: Environmental > Aquatic > Marine > Coastal | place: USA: Chesapeake...
CCCGTGCGCTATGCCCGCCAAGCTTTGCGCGGGCTTTGGCTTTAGCACGAGCCCACTTTTCGGGGTCTTTTTTCTTGGCAATCCCGTCAGCCATGATCAATACAGGATAAAACAGTGATCAACTGTTGTTGTACCACTAATCTGTACAATCGAAATAGGAATTATACCATTGTCCCTAATGTGATTAAAAGTAAAGGGTGTCTTAGTGTCAGCTAAAGTTACCGTAAGCGTTTTACTTTGATTAGGGTGTTGTGTTTCAACGTAGATTGCTCTGCAAGCTGCAAACGTTACATTTGTGCCCGAAGCATTAACAGAAAATCCACTTGCATACGGAAGCGAAGCCGTCTGTCCGTAAATAGACCCAAAAGCGCGAACGTCCATATTTATTCGAGTGTTTCTAATAGTTTACCTAAATATTCCACGGCTTTCTCAAGATCTTGTTTTCCGTTTTTTTGTTCCCATCGCCATAAATATTTCTGAGCGCAGCCCTCTAGGTAACCTTGATACTTAATCAAACCCATAGATGCTTTCTGTACTTGATAGCATTCAATACCGTCACGAACGTAATAGTCCGGTCGAACGGGATCATGTGCAGGGGTTAAACCAGTAGATTGTTCCGCCTTGGTGTTCAATATGCTTGCGGAGTCTGTAAGCATCCTCTCTAAACAGTGTTTCACACTGGTGTCGTTTTCCGAGACAGTAGCAGATATGGACAAAATCTGCTCCTCTGTGCGCCACTACTAGTTAAAAAATTAGCATCTCCTCTAAACATAATAAGTCACCGTGTTGCTCTTTTAAACGTTGCGAGTACTTATTGTCGTCGTGCTCGATTAAGCCATACTTAAGAATTTGATAATTGTCCCCGCATTTTGCAACCGGAACACAGCGCCGATGCTCGTGGCCCCGAGGAGGATTTTCAAAAGCAATCCCCATGGAGCTTCGATCCGCAATAGGCCAATTTCTTATACCTGTTTTCGGGTAACTTTTTTCCGGGTCGTAACTGTCCGAGCGGATATACTTCTCCCCATCAGCTTGATCCAGGATCATGCCGCAGTAATAAGGGCTTCCTAGTTGGATAAAAAAGTCCACTTCATAATCAACAACAAGCAGTTTCGGAACAGTAAATCCGATATCGTGCCACACGTTTGGGGTCTCCCCCACTAAGGACCAACGTTCATAATTGCCGATCGGTACTCGCTTATTATCAAAATTTTCGTATAGAGCAAACCCCGGCTCTAGACCATACCGACCCAAAACGGGCTTCCACTTCATGTAATAGTCAAAATTATCTGGTCTGAGTAAAACATCGTTTTCTTGATAAATATAAAAATCCGCTTCTCGATTGAGGATGGCTAGCGCCAAATCGAGCTTATGCGCCCACGTCAGATACCAATTCTCGTAGTCCGGTGACGCTACTTTTACGTCAATTTTTAACTTATCGAACTGCTCAAGCACCGACTCCAGTGTCGATACGTCGTCTTGAGCTTCGTAATTAACATAGATATTAACACGAACCTCGTGAGGAAAACGCTGATATTCGTTGAGGACGTTGATCAACGAATTTAGTCGATTTAAAGGGTTGTGCGCGGTGATGGCGACCCAGAGTTTCTTAGACATTTTTTACCGAAACAGTTTTTGGAGCTTTACAAAATCCACACCGGGTTCTCAGTACTCGATTGAGAACTGACCGCGCCTCTGTAAATACTGGATTAACCAGACGTAGGCGTCCAGGAGGTCATCGTGCGAGGTGGCGCCGACGTTGATCAGCTGATCGAACAAAGCGTCAAACTTTCGGTATTTATTGAACGTGATTTTCTTGTTTTCTAGCAAACCTAAAGTTCCACGGAAGCGGGCCACCTTGTCACCTCGGAAACCTTTAACTTCGTGAATGTGCAGGTTACCTAATTCCCTTTCGTTTACCAAAACGCGTCTCAAGTCAGCAGCGAGAGACGCCTGGTACGCAACTGATTCGACTACCAGTGTCACCGTGGAGTAAGTCGGCAAGAAAGTGCCGTCGTGGTTCGTAAGGATACCCCACTCAAGCAGCATGTCGCATAGAAGGTCGATTTTTTCCAGATTTCCGATGGACCGGCACTGGTGCGAATCGATGATGTAGTACTTATCTTTAAGCCTTCCCCCTAAGACAAAAGCCGTATAGTCGCTGGTCTCGTTTTTACTTGCCGAGAGGTCAATTCCTACGGCTAAAGTGTCGAATTCAGTAACCACTTCGCCTTTAATCAGCAGATCTGGCGACACAACCAGATCCGAGGTCATAACCGGTTGCTGCTGATACTGGAACGCGAAAGCTACGGGGTCAAGTTCTTTCTGCCCGAGCAAATACTCAACAGACCACTGATTAGGCCAGTAACTAACAGGGTCTCCATTGTTGTTATAAGTAATAGCCTCCTGCGTTACCTGCTTCCACCCTTTTTCGTGGACGAACATCGTTTTATGAATGTCCAATGGGTGGAAACGAGTCCCTAGGCAAATCGAACGACCGCCTTCAAAAATAATCGGCGCAATAACGGAGGACCAGTTGTTGTTCATCTCCTCCCGAATTGTCGGGTTTTTGATGTCCGCACTGGATTTAATAGGGTCATCCACGATCACCAAATGAGCTCGTTTTGAGGTAATTGAACCTCGCAGACCGGCTGCCCTCAACGTGAATTCTTCGTCACCAACGCGGGGAATGCCTGCGTAATCGAAGTCAATAGACCAGCCGATATCCGACTGCATACCCGCCTTAAGTTTTACCTTCGGGAAGATCTTGCGGTACTCCGGAGAGTCGATGATTTGTCGAATAATTCGACTTTTGGGGATAGCCGTCGCGATGTTGTAGGAAACATAAATAATCTGCAACGGCATCTTCGCCGTCGTGTGACGACCGATGATCCACGCGGTGAAAAGGTTCAGCACCGTGGATTTGGCAGAACCGCGAGGAGCCAGGATATCGAGGTTCGGGCCAGCGATATCGATCAGATATTTATTGGATTCACCTGTGATTAAGTGGCTATACCACTCCAGCATATGTCGCTCAGGTGGTTTATCTAGGAGCGTACAAAAGGTCTGGAAATCACTGGTAGCTTTTGAGTAAATTGTATCAATACTGCTCGTTGTATCATCAAGGGCACGCGTCGCCCGAAGTTGAGCGCCTCGCCGATACGCAAACGTTTCCCGACTCGGCATATCAGTAAGTTGACATTATCGCTATATTACTCGTATCTGGATGATACTTCAGGAATGGCAAAAATTCTCTGGTATGGCGATGCGTGCTGTAATACAGGATTCGCTCGTGTAACACACAGTGTCCTAGAGCATCTCTCAAAAGAGCACGAAGTCCACGTACTGGCGATTAACTATTCGGGGGACCCTCACAACTACCCATTTACGGCGTATCCCGCATCCAACGTTCATTGTGACGATCGTTTTGGTTTGCCTCGGATTCCTGAAATCCTTGAAAAAGTAAAACCCGACATTTTTATCTGCCTCCAGGATATCTGGGTTTGTAATCAGGTGTGGGAGCGCTGCCAGTTCCTGAAAGATCAACTGGGATTTAAATTCATCTGTTATTTCCCCATCGACAGCGAAGCCTACTATCCGGACATGCTTCGGAACATCGCCTCGTGGGACATGGCGATTACGTTCACTATTAACTGTGCTCACCGAATCCTTAAGCACGGTGTTGAGGCCACGCGGTTGGGAGTTCTCCCGCACGGTGTCGATACGGGCAAGTTCGCCCCTATGGATCGCGATGAAGCTCGCGAAGCTCTGGGCTTACCTAAAGATAAATTTATTGTTTTAAACGCCAATCGAAATCAACCTCGAAAACGCATCGACTTAACGATCCAAGCGTTCGCAAGGTTTGCTGTGGATAAGCCTGACACTATGCTCTATCTGCATATGGGGGCGAAGGATATGGGCTGGGACATTGTCCCGCTGTTTGACCGCGAGATGAAGAAAAACGGTATTGAGAGTGCTAAGCGACTTGCATTGACATCAGAGAACATTAACTACATGGATGCTCCTCCGGACGACATGTTGAATCTGATTTATAACGCCTGCGACGTAGGGATCAACACGGCTGACGGAGAGGGCTGGGGTTTGATTCCGTTTGAGCACGCCAGCTGCCGTAAACCTCAGATTGTCCCCAACCACACTGCCTGCGCAGATATTTGGGAAGAGGCTGCACTTCTGACAGATATCGCCACGTGGATCACCGATAAGGATCTAGGTGTGGAGCGAGGTCTAATTAACGTCGATAGTGCAGTAGAGCACCTCAATGAGCTGTACATCAACAAGGAAATTTATGACGAGATTGCTGACGCTTGTTTCGCTGTGACTCAGCGGCCTGAGTACCGTTGGGAACATGTGGCTGCGGGCTTCTCGCACGCTATTAAAGATCTGATGGAGTGATCTAATGCAAACAACACACCGCTTTTATCACAGCTATAGCCACGCTCTGTATCCGCTTCAACTTCCTCAACAGGGTATCCCTGACGTATACCAACAAGCTCGAGCTTTAAACGGAACGTTTACACGGATTGTGCGGGGATTGCCGGCAAATGCCGTCGCAAATTTCAGCCCGAGCATCCACAAATTCAAAGGCAAAACCTACATCGCGTGGCGGTCACAGCCAGAACCGTTCGGCTTCCGTCCTGATAATAATTATCAGTACTTAAATAACGCGCCGACAGAGGTATACATCGGTATCCTCCATGACGATGAAACAATCGTTGGGACGAAGAAGCTAAGGTCTAAACCTCATCGACTTAGTTACGAAGACCCTCGTCTTTTTGTCGGTCCAGACGGAGAACTGTATGTTCAATTCGTTGGATCAACATACGCCAGTAAGTACAGCAAAAATAGCAATAAGCTGTTCCACCAGCCGAAAGTTATTGTTTGCCACGTGGATGAGTTCTGCGAGGGCACGAAGGCCGCCATCCCTCCGATTGGACGAAACAGGGAGATCGGCGCCGCTGAAAAAAACTGGTGCTTCTTCAGCCATAAAGACGAACTTCGGTGTTTGTATTCGACACGTCCTCTAGTTATTGAGTGCGAAAACAGCCCGAAGATTCAAGTCGATACTGAAGTCCTTGATGAAGTAACAGGCGGTTCTGCTACTTTTAACTCCCTAGCCCCGATAAACCTGGGGTATGCGCATCTGGTGTTTTATCACTGGAAGCATATGGCGCGGAGTCCTAAGGGTCAGATGTACCTGCTTTATCATCTGAGCGCATATCTGGTGGACAAGGACTTCACCAAAATCACGCATATTATTCGTCGTCCCCTGTTCTCTGGGTCTTTAAACGACAAACTGATCCATTGGACAAACTACGCAGGTCATCCTGTCTCTAACCAACCAGCCGTAATTTTACCGTTCGGCGCGTACGTAGAGCACACGGATCTTGTGATGTCCCTAGGGGTCAACGATGCGTTCATGGGCATCATGCGCTGCCCCCTAGAGAATGTTATGCGTCAGCTTGAAGCAGTCAATTAAGACTTCTCTTCTCGCTCAAGCGTAGACCACACCAGCAATGCAGAGTCCTCTAGCAGATTCTGTATTGCTGGTTGTCCGTCAAAAGTCTGCATTAGTTCCCGCAGGCATCGATCTGCACCAGCCAGTAAAAGGCCGCGACGATCAAGGCCGTCTGAGATAGAACGCACAGCTTGAATGTGGGAGCGCAACTCCTTCTGCAACGCAGAAATTTTTGTTGCCGCCGTAGCGTAGTCCAACATCCCAGTTGTCGTCATCTGACGAACATTCTGAATATCCTGATTAAGCCCATCGATTTCACTAAGAAGAATTTTACGCAAATCCTCCTTAGGGTATTTCTCTTGGACCCACGCTGTTAAATCTGAGATGCTCCCCGCGTAAGGAGGAGTAAGGAATCTTGCGTACAGGTAAGACTCAATATCGCTCGTGGAGTTCTTCGCGTAATAGACAAACGCGTCCTTCTGCGACTTCTCTAAATTGGCTAACCACGTTGCAACCGTCGTGGAGTCGCCTACTTCAGCTTTGATCATGCAAATGAACGTTGACCGGCCAGAGCCATTCCAGCACCAAAACGCTTAAGTGCCAACTGTCCTTCAATTTGCCCGCGCTGGAGAGCTAACGCATTTCGCGTGTCCTCTTGCCGCTCCGCAATCCGTAAATTGCTAGTGGTGAGGTCAGAAACTTGCTTATTGCGTGTTTGCTGGGCGGATAATCCTGCTTGCGCTAACGCTGTTGCTGTCGGTGTTAACAGAGAAGTCTCACCCTGCAACACACGATCTTGCAGAGCTGCGGCTGTTGTTGCGTATTGTTTGGTGAGAGCTGCGGCTGTTTCAGGAGCTAACAGTTCCTGAGACATTTTGGCCTTAGCTCGATCAGTTTCTAGACCTAAAACATTGCTGGCGTATTGCGAAGCAATGCCTGCTTGAAGTCCAGATTGAGACCTTTCTTTTTCGGCAGCAATTTTATATTGATCATACGCTGCATTAGCTAAAGCATTTGTTTTAACTGCTTCTGATCCGCCATACATCGCAGCAAGTTGAGCTAACTCATTACCTGCTTGAGTCAGCATAGTGTTGCCGGGAAGCAACTGAGTGGCATAAAGAGACGCGTAGTCACTTTGATCAGCCCCTCCTCGAAGACCTCCGATGAGACTGCCTGCGCCACCAAGTAAAGTTCCGCCGGCAGCTAATCCGCCTCCAAGACCGGCAAACATACCCGCTGCACCGGCTGCAGCTTTTGTGCCGCCGAGCAGGGAAGGCATAGCAAGGGCAGCAGCAAAACCAGCCATTTTACTTCACCGTAAAATTAGTATAGGGAGCTAATCCTGCCCTATACGCTTCGTTCATTGCTTGAGCATAACTCTGATTAGGAGTCAGTGCAAAAGCAATCGAGTTGGCAGCAGCGACAGTTTGAGCCGTATTAGCTCGGATCTTCTCTTGCTCTAAGTTTCGCCACGCGTTGATATTCTCCAGCTCAATCTGCCGCTTCGTATTTTCTTTTGATTGGCGTAACGACAGAGCACTTGTTACCAAGGAACGGCGTATAGCGTTCTCAGTGTCAATCTCAGCCCGCTTGGCAACTTCCTCGGGGCTTTGCATTTCCCGAAGAGCTTTGATCAGATCTCCAATAGTTGCGTCCTGGGTTTGACCGGGCGGCTTTGTCTCGGGAGGCGGCAGTGTGCGCTCAGTGCTTTGCCCTGCGGGACCACCCGTTGTACCACCAGTTGTACCGCCAGTTGTACCGCCAGTTGTATCACTCTGAGTTCCTGCTCCTGCTTGAGGAGAAGGCGTGGACGCTGCTCTAGCGCGAGCAATATCCTGACGCATCACATTTTGAATTGCCTTAATACGATCTTGCTCGCGAGGATCCTGGGTCGCTGCGGTAGGCGTAAGCTTTAAGAAAGACTCGGGAGTTTGATACCCGTAGTTCTTACCTGCGTAATAAAGCTCACCTAAAGTAGGATCTTTTTTTACATTACCTACAGCTGAAGAATCATCATCACCGCCGAGGAGAGCTTCTATAACAAAAGGTAGACCTACTCCAGCTCCCACGGTTAAAGCCGTAGGTGCCGCGTTTTTTAACAGAGCAGCTGCATTACTAAAAGAGAACATGACTTACTTCCTCAGATAGGTTTAGCCAGCTGAGCCAGCGTGGTGTTATTTTCATAACGCTCGCGGGCTGCAATATCTTTAATAGCTTGATTAAGCATACTCGATGCAGCAGAATAACCAGACTCAATTCGCTGCCGTTGAACATCCCCTAAGGATTTTTCACGCTGAGTAGCTACCTGAGCCTGACTGGCTAAAGATTGGATCAGAGCATCGTATTCACGAGCTTGACCCTGCAGCCGCATTTGGCGATCAGTAGCCTCTTCTTGCTGCTGACTGAGAACGTCAGCACTACGCTGAACAAACGCCTGGGGAGATTCAGGTAAAGGGAGTTCTTCTTGACCGAAAGTCCGAAGAACGGCGTTTAACCCACGGATGCGGGGGAGGACGCTTTCGTAATACTGCTGGTAAGCCATCCCCGTTTCGGGGGACACTAAATACTTACTAGCCCCAGTGGGAGCTGCAGTAGCGTAAGCAGTAGGACCAAGAGCACCAGCAGCGGAGCCGGCTAACTTCTCAGCTACAAAGTTAGCTCCTGTAGCTGCTGCAAAACCACCAATTGCATTTAATAAACCACCGCCACCGCCTGCGGCTGCTGCTGTCCCTGCAATACCTGCTCCAAGACCGCCTGCACCGAGGAGAGTAGGCAGAACCTTGGCTGCGTTATCAGGACCGAGCTTGGTTACAAGATTATCGACAATCTGTCCAAGATCGTCGATTCCGATTACACCACCAGCACCAGGAACTCTAGCCATCAGGACCCTGCCGGGTTATCAAATGATGTGCCGGATAACGGCTTCTTATTATATTTTACACTCTCAGAATCATTCTGCGGAACAACACCCAGGAGTTTTTGTTCCGGAGACGGATGCGATGCAGTCTGAGGGAAGTTAGAAGCTACGTATAAATCTAAAAACGACAGAGGATCTAGGTCAGGCGCCACGCGGCGTACGTCCCTTTCCTTGAGTTGTTGTTCCCGGACGTTCATAACTCACCCAAGCTCCTGATAACGCTGCGAGGCAGGGATCGTGGAACTAGAAGGAGCGTTAAGTACAGAGTACTGACCGCCATAGTTAGGTAGATCGTACTCTAAAGGACGCTGCCGACTGAGGTACTCACCACTATCGAGCGAGTCGGCTTCTAAATTTTGAACAAATTCAATAAACATCTGCATCATTTCGGGATCATTCAAGATCAGTTGAATGATGTCCAGAACTTCTACTTCATCATCTGCGGTAGTAACACCCGCTTGTAAGCGCCTACCGAGTTGAACCCGAGCTTCGGGCTGAGTATTAGAAGGATAAGCATTCAGAGAGCGGGTTGCACCCGTCTGAATTCCTTCACCTTCGTGTCCAGGTACAGGAGGAGCGGCGCGATGAAAATTACGAAGCACCGTAGAAACCATCGGCGCAGCCGCTGCCTGTTCGGCAGGAGTCCGGGGAACAGGAAGTCCCAGAATACGCGCCGCTAACTCATAATCCTGAGGCGAGAACACCAGAACACACCGCTACCGATGCTTCTAGTTTAGGTGCAATCTGTAAAATATCGCCGGGTTGGACTTCTAAAATCAAACAAATACGTTCAAGAACATCAGGAGAAGGTATATACTGCTGATCTGCGTAGATCTTCCGCGTAGTAGTTGGCGAAAGATCAGAAAGTTTGCTTAATTTAAACGAAGATACCCCACGCCCGTCTAAAAGGTCTTTTAATCGGTTAACTAAACGACCGCAAGTAGTATAAGACGAGTAAAAAGGCATCTAACTACAGACTTACTAGTCTAATAACGGGCATCATAAAGGGTTACCTTAAAAAGACACCGGAGTTAAACCAGGCAAACATCAAAAACCTAAGTTTTTACGTCGGACAAAATGCAGATCGTACGTTGTGAAGTCAAGAGGGAGATTAGGGTTATTAAAAGGCGTCTTATACACCTCCCCTTCTACATGAAATTGCCACGCTGGGCTCCACTTAGCGTGGAGGTACTCTTTATTAAGCTCATGAGCCATATGAATAGGTGCAGCAAGTTCAGGTTCACTACGCCAGGTCTGGCTTCCATCGTCGTAATTGCCGCTCTTCTCCCCGTGGTAATACGTTACGCCAACAGACATATGGCGTTTAAGCTCCCGGTGCTTAAAGCGCATTCCGTAGTCCATGTCCTCGCAGTATCCCGGATAGAGATTTTCATCAAAGAGCCCGAAGTTCTGTACGACCCAATCTTTGATCAAAAACACATCCCAGCTCCCATTTTCACCGTGAACAATCCCGGTTTCTGCATCACTGGCGTGTGCAACCATCGCGCTTAGGAAGCCCGGCGTAAACATGATGTCGTGATTAACGATCAACCAATAAGGAGATCGCATATACGACTTAATAATTAGGTTCCACGCACCGGAACAACCGAGGTTCGCCGGCAGATGACAAACGGTGATTTTCTTTACGTGTTTGTGGGGGACTTTCTCAAGAAGATTCAGCTCCTCAGTGATCTGTCCCCTGCCGTTGTTGTTGAAGACAACAAAGTTATCTACAGGGTAATCAATGCTATACAGTAAACGATAAACCCAGTGAGGACCGTTAACGCAAGCAGTCCCGATAACTGGAATCGAATTCATGAGGGCGAGCTCTGTACCCTTGTTAGGGTTAGTATAGTGCCACTATACCGTCCCTCTGGATCATGGCTACCTACTTTTGGGGTCCACATCAATCTCTGATGGTGCCCACCCCTGAGGTTGCCTTTCTGATGCACGACGACGATTCCGGTCGGTGTCAGATGCACCAAGTAGGAATCCCTGAGCTGACCATAATCGAATGGGCAAAACAGTTCGGTAATAAGGAAAAACTCTTTATCGACTGCGGCGCTCACATGGGTGCTTACTCCGTCTTACTGGCAGACAGCTTTAAAGAAGTACACGCTTTCGAGGCTCAGCGTCGAACCTTCCACCAGCTGTGCGGAAACGTATTTATCAACGAAAAAGCCAACGTCACAACTCACCACAAGATCGTCACGGATAAGGTCCACGCGCATAGTCCGCAGACGCTCTCAGTTGTTTCTGAAGACGGGGGCGGTTCTACGGTCCGTAAACCGACTAAACCTGTTTTATCAACTGAACGGGTAGATGCGATAAATCTCGATTGGTATCACTTCGATAATGTTGGTCTAATTAAGTTAGACATTGAGGGTAATGAGCTCGCCGCGCTTAAGGGCGCTGAACTCACCATCAAACGCTCCGGGTGTCCTCCTCTGATCTTCGAAGCGAATAACGACGAATGGTACGCAAGTGAGAAGAAAGAACTTTTCAACTATTTAACTAGTTTAGAATACAAAATCGTCGAGATCCGCCCGTTCGACAACATGTACGCGGCTTTCACCTAAGCTCCCACAGAACCTACCAATTACTGCTAGGGACGCGCGCTCAGTTGAGTCTCATGAGAATCAGCTTGAGACGCGTCCACACTAAAGCGCTTTGTATAACTCCATATACCAACGTACCGTTGCCTCAAGTGCTTCGTCGAACTTATACCGTGGTGTCCATCTCAACTGAGTCTCAATCTTAGACGGGTGTATCGCATATCTGTAATCGTGACCGAGTCGGTCTGTACCGTACACAATTTTCATTTTGCC
>Ga0129336_10002562_pt1 | contig 11215 bp, 3 predicted proteins | sample CPB6_02_DNA_FD_96878 | JGI IMG/M metagenome (GOLD analysis project Ga0129336, IMG submission 96878) | Freshwater to marine salinity gradient microbial communities from Chesapeake Bay, USA - CPBay_Sum_0.6_0.2_DNA | ecosystem: Environmental > Aquatic > Marine > Coastal | place: USA: Chesapeake Bay...
CTTGCAGATATTAAGAGAGTTCCAGCATCACAAATTAGTGTATTAACTGCTGGAATGGGTGGAGACGAGCCAGATGCACCAGGCGGTAATGTTGGTAAATCAAGAAGATTAGGAAGAGTTCGTGGAGCTATTAGCGGAGGAATGAAGCGAGCTGGATCAATGGGTGGAGGATTTGGACTTTCTGGGTTATTCTTTGCATTGTCAATGCTTCCTGGAAAATTTGGACAACTTGCACAATCTTTGATGCCAGTAGTATTTGGACTACAAGCATTAGGAATGATTACTAAAATTTTAGGCGGATGGCCTACATTGCTTATTGCTGTTGGTGCAGGATTATTTATGTTAAATAGAAGTGCTCATAAAGCTGCACAAGAGATTGCTGATGCTGCTAAAATGGAAGCAGAAGCAAGATTAGGAAGCGTTAAATCAATAGAAGAATATGCTGAATTTACTGGCAGAGCTCTTCCAAGCGCACGTGAATTTAGCAGAAACAATAGACAAATAATTTCAGCAAGCGGTGAGGCTGTAAAAAGATTTGCAGAGTTTTATGGACAAAAAGGAAATAGAGCAACACAAGTTATTAATGCTGCAGCAGTAAAGGGTCCAGAAGCTGGTTTACAGGCAGCAGCAATAGATGTTGCACAAAGAGCAGCCATATTTGGTCTTAGCCCAGCAGATATAGCTGCTAATATTAAAGCAGCAGCAGATTTAATTGGAGCAGATCAGGTAGAGCTTAAAGCAAAAATTCAAACACTACTTGCTCCAAATGGTAAAGATATTACTAAAGAGCCACTTACAATTAAAGCTAGAATGGATTTCTTAGCAGCAGAATCAACTAGAAATGTAGAAGGCATTAAAAAAACAATAGAGAGCATATCAAAAATAGACATCGCTGGAATAAAATCTGGTGGCAAAGCAAGTGGGCTTTCTTTTGAAAGACTACAAGAAGCAGCTGGAACACAAAGAAATATAAATAAAGCATATTCTGGAGGATTTTTTGGAAATGCTTTTGGTGCTTTACAACAAGCTGGAGCTCAAATAAGTTCAACATTTTTAGGTCAGGGCAGATTTGGAAGTGATATAAATGTTATAAAAGAATATACAGACATTCAAAATCAAGTTCAATCAGCTGGACTTCAGGTATCTTTAGCGTTCACTGAACAAAAAGAATCACTTGCATTATTAAATGCTCAATATGCAGACGGCACTATAACTGAAGAAGAATATAATGCAGGAATTGATATATCTTTAAAAAACTTTACAAGTCTTAGTGACAGTACAAAAACTTTGGTTACAGAATTAGATAAAATAGACTCCTCTGGTAAACTCTCTGCAGATGCACTTAAAGGTCTTGGCAACGAAGCTTTTGCAGCACTAAAGAAAACAAATCCAGAATTATTTAAGAAAATAACAACGTCTCTAAAAGATCTAGATAGTTCTGCACAAATTGATATTATGATGGGGTATGCAAAGGGTAGCTTAACAATACTTGATGTTGCAAGAATACCAGATATATTAAAACAAATAGATGGCAAAACCGTAGAGTTAGCACTAAAAATAATTGCAGAATCAGATCTGACCACTGGAGCCAAAGGAACTATATCTTCTGGAATAATTAAGGGAAGACTTGCTGCTCTTGACAAACAAATAGAAGCAACATCAGATATGAGCACTAGGGCAAAACTATTGGAGCAACGATCTAAGCTTGCTGCAGATCTTGCTGCTGCACTAAAGGCAGAAAAAGATGCTCTAAAGGTTAATCAAGTTGGAAATTTAGATACAGACAATGGTAATAAGGGCGCAGGAACAGGCGGGGCTGGAAAGTTTATTAACCCATATGAAAAAGAGCTAGATCTTTTAAGAAGAAAGCGTGATGCTCTTAAAGAAATTAATGATGAGTTAGACCGTCAAAATCAGTATCAGATGAAGCAGCTTGATCTTATTAATCAGGCAGCTAAAGCTAAGATGACTGGCGATTATTTACAAGCCGCCAGCTTACAGCAACAGTCAATGCTAGAAGGAGCTAAGTTTGCTCGTGAAAGTAGAATTGTTCAGATGGACAGAATTATTGGCCAGACTGAAGAAAGAAGCAGCATTGTAGCTGATACAAAGAAACTAGCACCAGTAGATCAAAAATTACTAAAGAAATTGCGAGCAGGAAATTATGGAGATATTGCTGCTTTGCCAAAAACACCAAATGTTGGATTTGGGGCAACTGGACCAGGAAATACAGCAGCTGCAACAGCTGGCGGTTCAGTGTATAATGTAACAATGAATGTCACTGGATCTAATGCTGAAGAAATATCAAACAAGGTATTAGCAAAAATTAAGCTTATGGATAGTAAAATGAACAAGACAAATAGGATACCACTATAATGGCATACGCACTTCAATCTGGACTTCATGTTTCTATTAATGGAACTACTTGGTATAAGTTAACAGATCACAATAGAAGAGAAATTGATATTACTCCAACCTTAATAGAAAAAGAAGCAAGAATGGCAAATGGAGCTTTGAGAAAGTTTGTTGTTGCTAAAAAAGATATTATTTCTGTATCTTGGGATTTTTTACCTTCAAAACCATCTGCTACAAGTTTATCTGCAACACCTGCGGTAAATACAGAAAATGATAGAAAGTTTGATATAGTTGATGATAATTATGCTGGATCTTGGATGCAGTCTTTTTATAATGCAAATGTTGGAATTCCTATTTATCTTAAAATAATTGCTGCAAAGCATACAGATCCATCAACGGGGGCGGTACCAGCAGATAATACATATGTTTCTGCTTCAACAGGAGAAAAAACATATCAAGTATTTATGACTGGCTTTTCAAAAACAATTAGAAAAAGAAACCCCGTAACGGACTTCCTGGATATCACTTTAGAGTTTACGGAGATCTAATGCTTAGCAATGTAAGCTCATCAATTTTCTCTGACTCCAGATCGATAAAAATGTCACCAGCAGTATCTGCTGAGTGGAATCAAAATATATTTAATCCGCCATATGCGACGGTAGCTGGAGATGGTTCAATTCAAAATAATTTATCAACATCTACAACATTAACAACAGTTACTGGAGCAGATGCTAAAGCAGGCTTTACAACTAAAAAATATCAAATGGTAGATGATGAAGATAAAATAACATATACAGTTACCCCATCTGCTACTAGTGCTGCATTTAAAATTATTACATATGTTAAAACAAATAAAGATTATCCAATTATGTCTAACATATATGTATCTGGAAGTGCAAGTCAGTTTGGATCATCTAGCCTAGAGGTTAATTCTTTTGGATGGACAAAAGTAGAAACATATATTGGTGGGTCATCATCTTCAGATAATATATCAAGCTTTACATATAATATTATCTTAAATAGATTAAGTTCAGAGGATGATCTACCGCTTGATTTTTTATTTACTGTGCCAGAAGTTTACGCCGTAAGTTATTTTGATTATCAATATAACTCTATGTGGCCATCAGATTCAGTATTTACCAGCTTCCGTCCAGGAGAATCTTATGTCAACACTGGAAGCTCTAAATTTTCATTTCCTACAAACTTTAGAAAAGTAAACACTCCTATCCTTGATGGGTATACTCCAGATGTTTTTATGCCAGTAACTCCAATTATTCATAATCCCCAATTATTTAATATTGCTCCACCAGTACCTTTTTATAAAAATAGTATGCTTAGTGATATTAATAATTACAAATATTTTGTATCAGATATAAACAACACGTCAATTACTGGTCTGTATGACAAAGCTAATATTTATACTAACAAAATAGTAATAAAGTTTAATACATTGATGGCTGTTCCAACTATTAATATTTATATTAATGGATCAATGATTACCGTTGATGGATCAACATCTATTAATTTGTCTACAAATATAAATAAAGAAAATGGCGGAGTCATAGAAGACGCTGGAGTTCTCACTCTATATTGGAGCGGTACTGCATGGACTAGAACACGTTGGACAACTATGCCTGAGTTTACATCATCTGGATCTATAGATAGAATAACTACATTAAATAAAATAACTGTAACTCAGGTATCTAATGCAGTCAGATCAGAGCTATCATCTTATACATCAGATGCGTTTTTAGACGATGCAGATAGAATGCAAGTAATTGAAATATCCCCAAGAATTGAAGTAAATCTAAGTAACTATGTTATTAATTATTCAATTAATAAATCTTTTGATGGTAAGGATACATATCTTCCAGTTTCATCTATAAATGCAGACGATGCAAGCATTATATTGTCTGGAATTCCAATTGGAACTATTTCATCACCAGTTGCACTATTTTCAAGTCAAAGTAACAAGTCTGGTGTAATATTAAAAAATATGCTAAGAAAAAATGTTAAGTTATATGTAAATTATTTTCTAGATAATTATTTTAATAGTACAACAAACTCTTTAGTTACGTCTAATACATTAATACCTGGAGGAATATACTACTCAGATACCTGGGAAGAGTCAGATGTAAATGAGGTAACAATTCAGGCATTTGATATTGGGCGGTATTTGCAATCAACACAGGTATCAGATTATGTGTCAAGCCTAAGAAGTGTTCTAGAGGTAATTACAAATATGCTAGATCTGTCTGGATTTACAGACTATGACTATGACTCTTTATATGCTGTTTGCACTAGCAAAAATATACCACTAGATGTTGCATACTTTTATATTAATTCACAAGACTCAACAGTTATAGAAGCACTTAATCAAATATTTTTACCATACCAAATTAGTGCATATATTGATGAATATGGAGTAATGAAGTTTTTAAGTTTGCCAGAAATTCTATCAAAGAGCACAGCTAATCTTACTATTAATGAATCAACTTTGCTAGACAATGGATATTCTGTAACAAATAAAGCTAAACCAGGAAAGATATCTCTAAGATATCAGGCTCCAAAAATAAAACAGTCACTATCAATGCAAAACCTTTCTCTTGACGCTAATTCTCCGTCATTTATTTTAACAACATCAAATGATATTTTATGGTCTCAACAAAATTCAGACTCTGTTGGAATGAATTATTTAGCTAGCAGCATGAATGATAGTCAAAATTATTTTATGTTAGATCCAAATGATCCATTAGATATATTCCATACATATAGCCTAAATAGTAGTGGTTATGCATTTATTGAAAACGAAATTGTTTCTTTCTTATATAAAGAATATACGCTACAAGATGAAAGCAGCAACACAGCTCTTGTTTCTGTTAAAAACGATATAGACCTATATGGAGAAATAAATAGGTTTAATAGAAAATATAATGTTGGTTTAGCTACTAGCGATGGATCAACAAAGGTTGAAGACAACACTACAGTAACACCAACTGGGAAAATATCAAATATTCAGAGAGGAATGTTTGGAACAAAGGTTGCAGAACATACAGTTTTAACCAGTGGAAACCAGGCATCTAAAAATATCACATGCAAAAATCTTTCGTCGTCATACGATATTACTGGTAATGGAACTTTTAGTTCATCTTCCTATAATCAGTTTACGCCCACTACTCAAAACACTGGAAAGACTATCTTTTATCCAACAACTGAAAGAAGCTCAGTAGTTACTGAATCTGGCACAGAGCCATATAAAACATACTCTACAAAATTTAATTTTAAGAACGGTACACAAAGAGTTTCTGGAGGACTATTCTTTAATATGGATAGTGATGAAACAGATGCTAATGGAGCATTTTTTGTTGAGCTAGTTAGATATAATACTATGAAGATAGATGGATCAGCATTAAACTCTCCACCAATATACAGGTATATGCTAGTATTTTATAGATGCAGTGGAACAAATGCAAATGTAATTTCATACTCTGACGTTACAGCTATTATTAATAATATCATAAATAATTTTGAAATGGTATTAGAAAAAAGCATAGTTGATGGAGAGGTTGTGTATACTCCAACTGTTGATTTTAGATATGCATCATTTAATCTACGTGTCGCATTATACGAATCTACTGGAACAGATGGAGAAGGCACATCAGTTAGAAACCTTATGTCAGTATTTATAAATAATGTTGAGATTGGCGGATGGAAAGTTAAAGATGGCTCCAACTGGATTCCTATTGAACTAAATACAATTACCTCCCTGCCAAAAAAATTACACTTTACCCACACATTAAATACTGGAACAATTTTTGGATCTTTTATATCTACAGATCCAGTTGCTATTGATGGAATAACGTATCCCTCACAATCAGGAACAGATGCGGGCGGTATAAGAGAAATACATGCAACATATAAAACATTAAAAGAAAGAAGTGTTAACTACTATTTCCAAGATAGAGAATTCCTAAATGGATTAATACAAAATCAAAATATTTTTTCAAACTCTAAAACATATTTAATGCAAACAAAACCAGAGGTAATAGGTATAAACACATACGATGTTCAATATACAACTCCAGCAGCAGTAATTGCTGATATTTATCCTGTAGAATATCTAATGAAATATTTTCCAGGTAATGAGGTTGTAGATCAAAAATACCTACAGCAAAAACTAGTAGATGAATATTCTTTATCCTATTCAACTATTCTTAACACTGGATTTAGATCAAAATTTGCAATAGCAAATAATGCATCTCATATGATATTTCTTAAAAAAGATCCAAGCGAAATAATGCCGTTTGATATTTCTTTGAACATTTGGACACATGAAATTATTGCCCCTTCAGATCCAGAGGTACTAGAAAAAGTATTAGACTATACAAATATATCAGAGGTAGTCCAGCTAGATTCAAATTGTATTCAGTCAAAAGATGCGGCAAATAAGCTTATCAATATAATTTCTAAAGGCATAGATATATTTTCCAAAGATGTTTCTATTCAGATTTTTGGAAATCCCCTAATACAGGTTGGGGACGTAGTGCAGCTTTCGTATAACCTAGGAGGGCTAAATAGTCAAAAGTATATAGTGCATTCTGTATCACAAAGCTTTGACAATGGTCTTTCTACTAGCTTGGTTTTAAACATGATAAGTGACGGGGTATCATATTAGGCTACCCCCTAATGATATAATTATATATAAAGGAGAATAAATGGCTTACGTAAAAATATCTGACCCAGCGATTATGGATTTATCTGGGATTCAACAAATTATAAATGTTGTTAATCAACATAGCGATTATTTAAATGCATTGGTAAATAGGTTTGGAGCAAACTATATTCCAGACTGGACACAGCCAAATGTACAGGCTAATTTTGATATAGCAACAAGCAATATTATTTATGGCAAAGTAACAATAACACCAGATGATGATGCTACGGTACCAACTAGTGGTAGAATATATTATTCTAAAAATGTCACATTTGACACAGGTATTTCATTTTCTGAAATCCCAAATGTTGTAATAACAAATAATAATATAGATAATGAAATATATGGAAATGTCGATATTATTCCATCTATTCATAATTGCAGCACCACTGGATTTACTGTTAGAATATTTAGATCTGGAATTAAAACAACAAATAAAGATTTAATTACTACAGACGTAGAACTTAATTTTATTGCAATTGGTAGACGATAGGGTTACACAGTGCAGTCTCAATATAGATCACCGTTTACTGTTGGTAAAAGAAAAACTGTCTATATAGATGCTGCTGACCCACGAGTTCAGGGCTTTAAAGCAAACATTACAGCTGCAAGGCTTGGTGCAGAGCTTGTTGTTGTAGATTCTAGGGTAAATACACTAAGTCAGGCGGGTAGATTATCTAATATTAGATTTTCATCTACATCTCCAAAAGGTAATACTATTGATCCAAAAGGAGAAAATTTTTTAACTCCTTTAGGTCTTAGTAATGTTTCTGTAGCATGGGAAGAGCTTTCAGGTGGTCCAGCACTTGTAATATCTTTTGATTTTGACTTCAACGACCCTGAAAATAAATATGTATCTAGCTTTGGATATACTTTAACTGGTAATAGTGAAACAACGCCGCTTATAGAAAGCATTACCTTAAATAAAGATAGTGCTGCTCAAAGAGTAGAGTTTACATATGCGCTAAATACACAATACTATGGTCTTTTTCAAACATCATTTACAGAGTTAAAAATAGCAGCATATGACAGTTTTGGTAATAATGGTCCAGTTACAACAATTACATCTATACCATCATATTCAAATAGTTTGCCTGCCCCAGTAATTACTGTAACTAGTATTCCAATGGGATATTCTGTTGATTGGAATCCTATTGCACAAACATATCAATATATTTCAATAGAAGAAGTCGTCTCTGATGCTGGAACAGCGCCAACTACTGGATATCAACAAGTATATTTAGATACTCACAAACCTGCAAATGTTATTACACCAACAACAGAATCAAGATGGGTAAAGGCAAGATTTACAGACAAAGCAGGAACCTATGGCCCATACTCTAATGCTGTAAAAGTAACTCCTACCAATCCAGTTTCTGCAGACTTAATTCCACCATCAGAAGTTACATCCGTATCAGCAGCATGGTCTGGCGACAATATTGTAATTAGCTATACATTGCCAGCAACAGATGCTGGGTCTAGATTTCAAGTTGGTTTAACTGCACCAAACTCTGCTGTAGGATATTTTTATGCATTTCCATCAGGAACCTCTCTTAATCAGACATACACAATAACAAAAGCAGATTTATTTGCACAGTTTGGATCACATTATTCTTCGTACACTGGAGTTTTTAAAAGCATTGATGCTGCTGATAATAAATCTAATGGAGTTGCGTTTACTGTTGCACAAAGAGCCAATCCTCTTTTAGGAATCACTCCAACATTTACAACTACCGCCCTAGTTAATGGCTATAACGTTTCGTATACTCTTCCAGCAGGAGCGGTTTATGCAGAGGTATATCAAAAATATACAACATGGTCTGGCGTCACACCGTATGATTCTTTTAGTGGAACATATTCCTCTGGCGGTGCATCTGGAACAAATACAGTAACATTATCAAATGTTTTATCTAATAAAGGTATTTCTGTAACTCCTCTAGTTGGGTTTATTGTTATAGGAACGGGTATTCCAGAAAATACCTATATTACGGCAGTATCTGGAAATCAAATAACAGTAAATAATAATTTTACATCACAAGTATCTGGATCAATCACGGGATACGGAATAGTATATTCTGGAACAAGTCCAGCAAATATATCTTCTACTTTGTATCAAAATACATATTTGCTTGTTAGATATTATGATGATTTTGAAAACCCTTCCAACTATTCTGCAGAGCAGGTTGTTGTACCACTTTCTCCAGTTACAGTAGATATTTCTGGCCCTGGAGATGTTTCAACAGTTAATACTCCATCTAGTGGAATAGACACTTCTGGAACTCTAGGATTTAATGGATATATAAACTTGACATGGACCGCAGTATCAGATACAACGTTACGTGGATATAGAATTAGATTTACAACAGATACAACAAATCCTGTTTATTCATATGTAGATTATCCTATTGATCAGACTAACCCACCAACTGGAACATTGTCATACAAGCTTGCAGGCTTGGCTGTTGGCGCAACATATAAACTAGCAATTGCTACTTATGATGAATATAATAATACCTCTTCTAGTTATGTCTCTTTTACAGACACAACAATATCTGGTACACCAGCCATAACTGATTATATTACTGCTGGAAATTTTCAGTTTGGACAAGGAGTAGATCCAACAAATACAACTGGAATTACTGGTACAAAACGTGGATTGTTTTTTGATGATAGTAACTACTGGTTCTTAAATGCATCAGATAGTGCAAGATTAAAAGTTGGTGGCTCAACAAGCAACTATCTTCTTTGGAATGGTACTAAGTTTACTGTAGATGGAGATATAACTGCAAGAGGCGGATCATTTTCAGGAAATATTGCACTAACTACATCAGGCGCATCTATTTATAGCGGTGATGTAACAACAAGCCCAGGAAATCTTACAGGCGATGGATTTATTTTTAATAAAGATGGACTTTTAATTCGCAAGGGCACTAATCAAGTATCACTAGATACAACTAATGGAGCAATAACTGCCAATGCTGGAAATATTGCAGATTGGGTAATCCATACAAGCAAGATAGAAAAGCTAGATCCAACTACTACAAAATATGCAGGGCTATCTTCTACAGGATTTTATAAGTTCTGGTCTGGAAGCACTTCTGCTGGTGGAGATGCAACACAGTTTGCAGTAGACAGAACTGGAAAACTTTATGCAAGTTCTGCACAAATATCTGGAGGAACACTAGATGTTGGACCAGCATGGCCTAGCGGATTCCATGTGGATAGTTCTGGAAACCTAAAAGCCGCAGGCGCAATTATTAATGGAGAAATACAGGCAACATCTGGAGAAATATCTGGCAACTTCCAAATAAAATCTACTGGGTCTTTTTATGCAGGAAATGGAACAACCTCTTCTGTTGTAATAAATACAAATGGAATGGCAGCACTAGACTCTTCTGGAGCGGGTATAACAGAAATATTAACATCTCCAATTACATATGGATCAACACCAAAAGGTAATGATACAGGAGCCACATCGGGAAATCCACTTCCTGTTGCTATTAATTTTTTTACAAAGGGTGGATTAATTGCTGGATGGGTAGTTGGGCCAACAACTATAACTGATAGATCTCAGCAATTTGTTCTGGATTCTACAAATAAAAGAATATCTATAACTGGTGTAATTGATGTTTCAACCAATTATATGGTTAGATTTGGAACTGATTTAACTGGATCTGGAAGCGGTACTACAAATATATTTGAGGCTGGAGTAGATGGACAAACTCCAAATGTTTATATTACAAGAAGTGGTATTTTAAATGCAATAGGTGCAAATCTTACTGGAACGTTAACAGTTTCTGGCGGTAGTATGAAATTTGGTGATAATGTTAATGGTACTAATGATGGTATTTATATAGATTCAAATGACTACTGGTATGACAATGGCGCAGCAAAATTTGGTAATGGTACAATAGAGATATTAACAGACAGCACTGTAAAATTTGCAACTGGTAATATTGAATTTAATAATGTTGGTGATTTTTTAAGTGATGATAATAATTATGCTGGAGATCCAACAATAACATTAAATACATCAAATAAGTTGACACAGGGCAGAAGGTTGATATATAATACAACTGTTACTCCACAAGATCCATTTTCTTGGAATAATACTACAAAAACGGGGGATTTTCTTTGGAAAGGTAC
>Ga0129336_10002563_pt1 | contig 11214 bp, 7 predicted proteins | sample CPB6_02_DNA_FD_96878 | JGI IMG/M metagenome (GOLD analysis project Ga0129336, IMG submission 96878) | Freshwater to marine salinity gradient microbial communities from Chesapeake Bay, USA - CPBay_Sum_0.6_0.2_DNA | ecosystem: Environmental > Aquatic > Marine > Coastal | place: USA: Chesapeake Bay...
ACGGTGGAGTAGCACTCCACCTACAAACGATGGCATACCTGCACTGGCTACTGCTGCCGTTTTCGATCCTCTGGTTGCTGCTCGCGATCAAGCCGCACGATCGTTCCGTCTGGATCGCCGAGAACTCTTTCACGGTAGCCACCGTTGTTGCGTTGCTGTGGACGTTCCCGAGCTGGCCCCTCAGCGAGTTCTCATACACCTTGGTCGTGATATTTCTCGTCATGCACACAATCGGTGGCTACTACACCTATGTACGCGTTCCTTATGACGACGCGGCACATGCCGTGATTGGCGTCAGGTTATCGAAGTTGTTCGGCTGGGCTCGTAACCACTACGATCGTCTCGTCCATTTCGCCTACGGCTTGTTGCTTGCGTATCCCTTTTTTGAACTATTCGAACGCTATGCGCAGCCCGTCGGATACTGGAGCTACGTACTCTCGCCGATGCTCGTCATGGCGACTAGCATGATTTTCGAAGTACTTGAATGGTGGGCAACGGAAATCTTGGGCGGTGGACAGGGTGCCGCGTATCTCGGGGCGCAAGGTGACGAGTGGGACGCGCAGAAAGACATGGCGCTTGCCACGTTAGGCTCGCTTATCGCCATGATCGCAACCGTTACATATGCGCTTTAGTGCGCGTCGACCACCACCACCTCTTTTGATTTAGTCACAGCGGGTTTGCGAGCTAGCCACACGATCGGTATGAGGAGGGCTGGCAAGATAGCCAATACCAAATGCTGGTTCGCATAAGCTATAACCAGTGATTCTCGGTGCCATTCCTCGATCAACCAAGCCAAGGCCGAAGGATCTTCCAACGGCATGTGGATTCGGCTGGCCTCTGCGATATGTTGTGCCGCTGTCGTCGCGTCATGCGAAATCCCGCGGATCAGTATGGCGACACCGATACCGCTACCCAGGTTTCGAGCCAAAGTCAGTAGTGCGGCACCCTCAGTCCGTTGCGATGCCGGCAAAGTCGCAAAGGAGACGGTGTTGAGCGGCACAAACATCAACCCAAGACCAATTCCTTGAAAGAAAAGCCAGCCGGTCAACCAGTCGGCAGGCGCGTCCGATGGGGCACCACTGACGGCAGCGAGTCCGATGGCATTGATCAAGCAACCGATTGAGAAAACGGCTCGGGCATCGAGTGACACACCGAATCGGCCCAACGCCATCATCGATACCATCAGTCCAAGACCGCGTGGTGCCAGTAGGACCCCGGCGCCTGTTACCGAGTAGCCCTGTACCTCCTGCAGGAATTGCGGCAACAAAACCATCGCCCCCATGAAAGGCCATCCGACCAATATCGACATGACCAGCCCGATCTTCATATTTCGGTCGCGTAATAGCGACGGTGCGATCAGCGTATTGCGGCTACTACGCATGTGGACAATGAACATATACGCCGTGACGATAGCGACGCTTATCTCGATGATGATCTCCGTCGAGTCGAACCAATCGAGGTGGTCGCCTCGATCGAGCGCCAGTTGTAAACAGACGATACACGCGCTGAGTAGAACGAACCCGAGCGAATCGAATGGCCGCAAAGCAGACTGTGATTTCTTCGATAAAGTGCTGGCGAGACCCAGCGCAGCGAGAATCACAAACGGCACATTGATATAGAACACCGCACGCCAGCCAAACTCGTCAGTTAACAGCCCGCCGACCCACGGACCAAGCACGGGTCCAATCATCACGCCTACACCAAGTACTGCGAAAGCGCGCGTCAGCAAGTGCCTCGGGTATACGGTTTGTAACGCAGTCTGTCCCAACGGGATCAAACCCGCGCCGCACAGACCTTGTAGGAATCGCGCGAACACTAATGTCTCGATATTGGGTGCAACGGCACATAGGACGGATGCGATGCCGAATCCGATCACACTCGTCAGATAACTGCGCAACAGGCCAAGTCGCGACTCGATAGACGACAACGCAGGCAGCGCGACCGCACTCGCAATCAGATACGAAGTCAAAACCCAAGACGACTGTTCTCGCGTGATAGCGAGATTTCCTTGAATAACAGGCAGCGCTACGTTGGCGACCGTGGTATCAATCGCATAGAGCAACACTGACAAGAGTACGCTGGCGGTCAGCAGCCAGCGTCGTGCAGGATCAACCTCGGTCGAGGTGGATTCGTTCACCTGTGCTCGTCGGCGAGACGCACTTCGACCACAGCGCTCATACCGACCAAAATCGAATCCGTCGGGTGAGCGTCATCGATGACGATGCGAACCGGGATTCGTTGTACGACTTTGACCCAATTTCCCGAGGCATTTTGCGGCGGCAGCAACGCGAATTCCGCGCCACTCGCTGGTGCGATCGTATCAATGTGCCCACGTAAATTCGTACCCGGTTGAGAATCGAACCGGACTGTTACCGGCTGTCCTGGCTGCAGATGTTCGATCTGGGTTTCTTTGAAATTAGCTTCGACCCAAATCTCGTCATCGCGGACCAGTGTCAATAAGGGTGCAGAACGTCGCCCCATCGTGCCAACTTCTGGCAGGCGTGCCACTCGTCCCGCAACCGGTGCTTTGATTTCACTACGTTGCAACTTCAATTCGCTAGATTGCATGTTAGCTTTGGCAGCTTGCACGGCTGGGTGGGTATCGATTTCCCCGGCGGCTGCGGGGCCCAAGCGGGTCCGCAACTCAGCAATTCGTTGTTTAACGACCTCGACTTGGCCGTCGGCTTGACGGGCGGCATGCTCGGCTTCTTCGAGGCGAATTTCCGCACTCAATTTGCGAGCCACCAGTTCTCGTTGTCGGGCGAACTCTCGCGCAGCGAATGTCTGACGTTCTTGGGCTAACTTAAGCTCCGTTTGCGCTATTTGCCATTGGCTGCGCAGTGCCGACACCTCTTCTCGAGTTCGCTCGACTTCAGCTTCGGCGCGAGCGAACTCGATACGGGCTGCCTCAGTATCGAGTATTACGAGACGCTGCCCCGCTTCGACACGAGCGTTTTCGGTGATCAGCACCTCACGCACTGATGCTTCAACTTCCGGGTAGATGGCGACCAGATCGGCTTTCGCATATGCGTTATCCGTTGTGATGACTTTGTCGCTGAAGCGCCAATAAAGTGCTGCTGTGATGAGGGCAATGAGCGGCACGCCCCACAGCAGGAACAAGCGAGTCTTGGAATCGGACATCGCTTAAATGGTAAGAGTCGATGACGGTGCGGACAAGCGCATTGCGACCGCCAGATGAAGTAGTCAGATGAAGTGTTAGAGTCGCGAGTATCGGCATTTCGTCGAAGCACACCGTGGAGGATGCGATGGGGTTCGATAGTGGCAAGCGTGTACACCCTGTCATTTTGGCTTCGATCATGATTGGCATCGGGCTGGTTAGTACGGTTCGAGCCGAGACAACCCCATCGGCCATCCACGTTTCGGGTTTCGCCGAGCGCCTCGTTCGACCTGACGTAGCACATCTCGAAATCAGCGTTGATATTCGAGATGAAAAGCTAGAGACCGCTCGCCGAGAAGCAGGTTCAAAGACGGTGGCGATCCTTCGGGCGCTCAAGGAAGTCGGCATTGCCGACGAATCCATCGACAGCGGTGCGCTCGCCGTACAACCGGAGTTTTCTTGGGATGCCAAGTCGGGTGTACGCCGTCTGCAAGGCTATCTCGTCGCTCGCACTATTCGAGTACGCTTGCTCGATCTCGATAAGCTCGGCGTCGTTCTCGAACGCGCCGTCAAATTGGGTGCGAATCAGATTACCCCACCGCAATTTGCGTTGCAGAACGAAAACCTGCTCCGACGCGAGTTACTTACCGAGGCCACCCGAGATGCTAGAGAGAATGCTGCTGCGATCGTTCGGGGGCTTGATAAGACGCTAGGCGCAGTGCTTCGAGTGGATGCCATCGAGGCCGATCGGCCGAGGTTCGCATCACCGGTGATGTTACGGGCCTCCGCAGCGCCCGCAGAGGATGCAGCAGCGGCTGAGAGTTACCGACCGGGCGATATCAAGCTACGGGTCGAAGTGAAAGCGAGTTTCGCGCTGAACTGAATCAAGGGTCGAGTGCGAGGTATCCAAGCCCCGCAACGCGATCAACACGGAGATTTGCCGACTCTGGCAACATCAGTGAATGACGAGTTTCTACCGACGCTACATTTTGCCGCCCTTGCTCGATCGCGCGATGAGTGATCGCCGGATTAGCCGTTACCGACGGCCAGTACTAGCTCCGGCTACCGGCCGAGTACTCGAGATCGGTTTTGGCACGGGCGCCAACCTCTCTCATTATCCCGCGTCGATTCAGCAACTTGAGATCGTCGAGCCGGATGCGGCACTCAATGCCCGTGCCGAGCGACGACTGGCGAAGAGTTCGCGCGAGGTTATCGTGCACGCGCTGTCGGCGGAGCAACTGCCCTTTGATGGCGCCAGTTTCGATACGGTGGTCAGCACGTTTACGCTGTGTTCCATTCCGGATGTTGCATCGGCACTGCGTGAGATTCATCGGGTGCTTAAGCCGGGCGGCCAGTTCCTCTTCCTCGAGCATGGGCTGTCACCGGAGGAAGGCGTCGCGCGCTGGCAACACCGACTGACCCCGATACAGAAGATCATCGGCGGCGGTTGTCATCTCGATCGCCCGATGCGCTCGCTCATCGAGCAAGCAGGGCTGGACGTTCAATCGAGTGGTTATGAAGAGCGCTACGCGCCGAAGTTGCCGAAGATCGTCGCCTGGCTGACGAGTGGGGTCGCCAGAAAGACGAACTGATGATGAAGATGACAGCCATGTCATCTTGAGAGGCGTATGATGCCGCTCCACTTCGATGTCCACGATGTCCCAATCCCGAGTGTCTTTGCCACTGCTCATCGGTGCGATGGGGGTGGTATTTGGTGATGTCGGTACGAGTCCGCTCTATGCTTTCAAAGCGGTCTTCACTGCCTCCGAGCTCGATCCAACCAATCTAGAGAACGTCCTTGGCGTTCTGTCACTGATTTTCTGGTCGATCACGCTCGTCGTTGGTATCAAGTACGTCGCGATCGTGCTGCGCGCCGATAACGACGGCGAAGGTGGTGTGCTGTCATTGATGCAGCTCGTTGCGACGCGCGTGTCTTACCGCTGGTCGTCTTTAGTTTTTGCCTTGGGTGTTGCCGGTTGCGCCCTGTTCTTCGGTGACGGTGTGATCACACCGGCGATTTCCGTGTTGAGTGCCGTTGAGGGTCTCGAACTCGTTGCACCTGCACTGCACCGTTTCATTGTGCCGATTGCTCTAGTGATCTTGATCGGATTGTTTTTGGTGCAACGTAAAGGGACTGAACAGATTGGCCGTCTGTTCGGCCCGGTGATGTTGGTTTGGTTCGTTTCGCTTGGGGTATTGGGATTGGTATCGGTGCGGCAGAATCCGCAAGTGTTGGCTGCGATCAATCCGATCTACGCCGAGCACATCATCGCTCAGCACCCGTTTGTTGCCCTGGCGGTCTTCGGTGCTGTCTTCTTGTGCGTCACGGGTGGTGAAGCCTTGTACGCCGATCTCGGCCATTTTGGGCGGCCAGCGATTTCGCGAGCATTCATTTTTCTCGTCTATCCGGCCTTGCTATTGAATTACTTCGGGCAGGGTGCGTTGGTATTGCGTGACGGTAGTGCGATTGAAAGCCCACTGTATCTGCTCGTCCCGGCGCCACTGTTGCTGCCGTTCATTGTGTTAGCAACACTCGCCACGATTATCGCCTCGCAAGCAGTTATTTCCGGTGTGTTTTCCATCACACGTCAGTGTCTGCAAATCGATCTACTACCGCGAATGAAGGTCCAGCATTCATCGGAGGAATCGATTGGTCAGGTATATGTTCCGTTTCTGAATTGGATGATGTGCTTTTTCACACTGGCGCTCGTGATCGGTTTTGGCTCGTCCGAGAGTTTGGCGGGCGCTTACGGCGTCGGCGTTTCGATCACCATGTTGATCGACTCGATATTGATGGTGCTGTTTCTCGGCAGTTCGAGCCTGCGATGGCGTCGTTTGCAGATCACGCTGCTCGGATTCATTGTCTTAATCGAGGCTGCTTATCTACTCGGCAACCTGCAAAAAGTCGCCGCCGGCGGCTGGGTACCGTTGGCATTTGGCGCAAGTCTGTATTGGATCATGCGCACTTGGCAGTCTGGTCGCGATGCCATCCATGCGATCACCAGCCGTGAAGACTATACGGAAGCCGAGTTTCGACGTCTGCTAGCCGAGGTGCAGCCGCAGATCGTCGACAAGACCGTCGTGTTCTTGACGAGTCACAGCGCGCGGATCCCACGCACGTTGGTGCGTAATGTGCAAATCAATCGCGTGCTGCATGCCCGCACGATCATCATGACGATCGGTGTTGCTTCCACACCGAGAGTTAGCGTCGGTACTCGAACCAAAGTGACAGAACTGAGTGCGGGCTTGCTGCGCGTACATTGCAGCGTCGGCTTCATGGAGACGATCAATGTGCCAACCTTGGTTCGCGACGTGCAGAGAATCCACAAGGACATAATCCCGCAGGAAGCCACCTATGTCATTGGTCGAGACGATATCGTCACCAATGGTCGAGCTCGTCTGACGCGTATCCAAAAAGCCATGTTCGCCTTCATGTCGCGCAACGCCGAGTTCGTCGGCGAACATCTGGGTATTCCGCCGCATCGTATTCAGGAATCGGGTGGGCAAGTGGCGTTGTGAACGGGTACGTGATGTCATCCCTTCGGTCACCTTTTCGTCATATCTTCGACAGCTCGGCTTAAGAATCTCCTTCTAACCTCCTGCGCACTCCACCTTACCGGTTGGACTATCAGGAGCTCTCCATGTCGTTTCGTCATTCGCTGAGAACAACCATCACGGTTGCCGCATTCGTTGCCTCCGCTTTGGCTGGTGCTCAAGAGTCTGCAGACCCTAATTCTGTCGACAACCCCGCCGCTGAGTTGCTTGAAGAGGTGATCATCTTTGCGCGTGGAGTCGCTCGTCAGCAGCAATCGATTGCAGCCGAACAAATCAGCTTCCTGCCTGCGGGTACGAGTCCTCTGAAAGCAATCGAGAAGCTCCCTGGCGTGAACTTCCAGTCGGCCGATCCCTTTGGCGCGTATGAGTGGTCAGCGCGAATAGTCGTGCGCGGTTTCAACCAAAACCAGATGGGTTTCACGTTGGATGGCGTGCCGCTCGGCGACATGTCGTACGGTAACCATAACGGTTTGCACATCAGTCGTGCGATTCCGAGTGAAAGCGTCGGTCGCGTGACGCTCTCCCAAGGCGCGGGCGCGGTGGCGACCGCATCGACCAGCAATTTGGGCGGTACGATCGAATTCGAATCTGCTGCACTCGCTGATCAGTTTGGTGCCCGACTCGAAGGTACCGGCGGCAGTGATTCGACCCATCGCGTTTATGCGCGACTCGATTCAGGTGAACTCGGTTCGAGTGGTACTCGCGTTGCCGTGACGGTAGTCGACGGTTCAACAGAGAAGTGGAAGGGCGCCGGCGAACAGCAGCAGAAGATGTATAACCTGAAGCTGGTGCAGCCGGTTGGCGATGCGAGCGTCACCGCATACTACAACTTCTCGGATCGTGCAGAAGCCGATTATCAGGACCTTTCGTACGACATCATCCGCCGTCGCGGTAAGGATTGGGACAATTGGTTTCCTGATTGGTCGTCGGCCGTAAAAGCTGCGACTGCGTGTGCTGCAGCCGGCTTTGGCGATGGCACGGTTTGCGATGACGCTTACTGGAACGCAGCCGGGGTGCGTGAAGACAAGCTTGGATATCTCGGCGCTGACTTGCCGCTAGGCGACAGCGTCGCGCTGAGTACAAAAGCGTATACGCACCAGAACAAAGGCCAGGGCCTCTGGGGCACGCCTTATGTAGCAACGCCTGGCGGTGCCCCCCTGGCGGTTCGCACGACCGAATACGATATCGATCGCCAAGGTTTGATTGCGAACCTGAAGTGGACTCTTGGCGACCACGATCTATCCGCTGGCGTGTGGATCGAGAACAACGATTTCAATCAAGCCCGTCGATTCTATCCAGAGCCGAGCGTCGCTGCGCCGACACAGAAGTTTACGGGTTTCCTCTCGAGTCCACTGCTGACGCAGTGGGAGTATGAGTTCGAAACGAAGACTCAGCAGTACCACTTGACCGATACATTCAAGATTGGCGAGGCGCTGCGCTTCAATGTCGGCTTTAAGGGTATGAAGGTCGAGAATTCGGCGCGTACGCTCGTCGGTCCAAACAAGACCGGTACGATCGATGTGTCGGAAGGTTTCCTGCCGCAGATTGGCTTCAACTGGACGCTGTCTGACTCGCAGGAGATCTTTGGTCAGGCTGCCGAGAATGCTCGTGCCTTTGTGAGCGCTGGTACGGCAGGTCCTTTCAGCAGTTCTGAAGCGGGATTCAACGCCATTCGTGATGTGCTGAAGCCTGAAACCTCCGATACTCTCGAGTTCGGGTGGCGATATCGTGGCGAGTCAGCAACGGCATCATTGACGGCCTATCGGGTCGTGTTCGACGATCGCCAGCTCGCGATTCAGCAGGGTCCGGGTATTGTCGGTAACCCGGCAGTGCTTGCTAACGTGGGTAGTGTCACCACCGAGGGCTTCGAGGCGGCGATCAACTGGCGTCCGATTCGCCACGTGAACTGGTTCACCTCGGCGGCGTGGAACGATTCGACCTTCGATAACAACTACACCACCAACGGTGTCGTAATTCCGGTTGCTGGAAAGACAGTGCCTGATTCACCTGATTTGATGCTGCGCTCTGAGATTGCCTACGATGACGGCAACTTCTTCGTCCGCGCGGATGGTAACTACATCGGTAAGCGTTACTACACTTATCTGAATCAAGGACATGTCGACGCCTACACGTTGTTCAATGCATCGATCGGCTATCGCATGAGCAATCTGGGCTTCGCCAAAACCCTGACTGTCCAGGGGGCCGTGACAAATATTGAAGATAACGTTTATATCGCAACTGTCGGCTCTAACGGCTTTGTTAATGCCGATTCCAACGGTACGACGCAAACCCTATTGCGTGGCGCACCGCGACAGTTCTTTTTCTCATTGAAGGCTGAATTCTGAACCGGCGAGAGTTGCTGCTGACTTCCGGTGCACTGGCTTTGACCAGTGCACCGGCAAGCCAGGCTGTCAGCGATTCCGCGTTTCAACGGGCGCGTCCGCAGCGTCCCGACGTTCGCCACTTACCGAAGCGAATCGCTTTTGGTTCCTGCGCCAAGCAGGACAAGCCACAGCCGATCTGGGACGCTGTGCTAGCTTCCGAGCCGGATCTTTTCATTTTCCTTGGTGACAATATCTACGGCGACACGCGTGATATGGCGGTGCTGCGCCGCAAGTACGCTGAGCTTGCTGCGCAACCGGGCTTCGCCCGCCTCACCGAGCGCACGCCTATTCTTGCTACCTGGGACGATCACGACTACGGCGAGAACGATGCGGGGGCGGACTATCCTTTCAAGGAAGAGTCACGGCGAATCTTCTGTGACTTTTGGGGCGAACCCGAGGGTTCGCTGCGTCGAACTCGTGATGGTGTTTACGATGCCATTGAGTTCGAGCAAGACGGTCAGCGTCTGCAGATTCTCCTGCCTGATCTTCGCTTCAATCGAACGCCGATACGCTCGCTAGCCTTGGGTGGCAAGGACTACGACGCCTGGGCCAAGGAGCTTGAGCGGATGAAGCTTGACGTTCCGGGTCCCTATGAGCGCAACCCTGACGCGGCTGCGAGCATGCTTGGTCAACGGCAATGGGAGTGGCTAGAGCAACAGTTAGCACGACCTGCGGATGTCCGAATCTTGGCTTCGAGCCTTCAGGTGGTTGCTGACTTCCCGGGTTGGGAGGCGTGGATCAACTACGCTGAAGACCATCAACGTTTATTGCAGACGATTCGCGCACGCCGCGCTAACGGTTTGTTCTGTATCAGTGGCGATACCCACTACGCCGAAGTTTCTCGACTGACAACCAATGCGGCCTATCCCTTGTGGGATTTCACTTCGAGTGGCTTGACCGAAGTTTGGCCGGTGACCCCGCCGAATTCGCGCCGGGTCGGTTCGGTCCTTCGAGAGATCAACTTCGGCTTGATCGAATTCGATTGGGCGAGACCGGACGGCGTTGGCATCACCGTCGAGTTCCATGACGTTCGGGGCGAAGTTCGTTCGATAACGAGTCTGACGACCAATGAGCTACGAGTATCCTGATCGGCTCAGCTCGCTGCGCGGAACTGTCGCAGCGTTTGCTCCTCCATGTACTTTGACAACACAGAGTCGGACGTACGTCGGAGATCGACGATTGTCAGACAGTCAAGACAATGCCCAAAGTCGGGGTCAACATTAAACCCGACGACCTCACCACCTAGTTTCAAGTATTGACGAAGTAATACCGGCACCTGCCGCCTGGCATCAGACTCCGGTAAAAGATCCGATAGAGTATCGAGGCCTTCGATGCCCCTAAGTTCGCGGCGTAAATTCGCCAACGTATGGGTTGCGCGAAAGGGAACACGCGGCTTGATCAAAGAGGCGAGTATAGGATTGAAGTGATGCCACTTTAGATACCGAACGAGCAGAGCATGTGAGGCTTTGTCATAGTCGGCGCTGACGCTGACCGGTCCGATCAGTTTCGAGTAACGCGGATTACGGCCCACGTATTCACCAATGCCGCGCCAAAGCGCTAGCAGTGGTGCAAAGCTACGCTGGTATTCGGCTCGAATGAATGAACGTCCGAGCTCGAGCGCAGGCCCCAGCATGACAAAAAACGGCTCACGAAATTCGAATAAGGTCGTCAAATAAAAGGCCTGTCGACCGTAAGAGCGACGCAATTGGTCGATTTTCGCCAATCGATAGGCGCCGACCAAATTCTTCTTTTTCGAATCCCACGCAAAAAGGTGCTCGTAGCGCTGATCGTAGATATCGAGATCCAGTGCTGCGCCGGTTCCTTCGCCTACGGCACGAAAGGTCAGTTCGCGCAGACGACCGATCTCCCGTAATACGTTAGGTATCGCCGCAGCTGTAGCCGAGTACACCTGCAAGCTACCGAGCTCCGTCAGAAGCGCCGATGCCGGTAGATCGGTGATTTCGCGCTCTAACGGATATGCGGGTTGCGCAGCGGCAATCGGCTCCGCGGACGCAAGATTGAACGATCGGTCACGATCGTTCGCTAGTCCCGGTCGTGGCGCCGCCAAGGCATAAAGACGAATTCGCAGGAATTTCTCGAGCTTGGTTGAATCATCCATCGACTGAATTCGTTCAGGCGAAATGGCCTCGCCGAACC
>Ga0129336_10002565_pt1 | contig 11212 bp, 13 predicted proteins | sample CPB6_02_DNA_FD_96878 | JGI IMG/M metagenome (GOLD analysis project Ga0129336, IMG submission 96878) | Freshwater to marine salinity gradient microbial communities from Chesapeake Bay, USA - CPBay_Sum_0.6_0.2_DNA | ecosystem: Environmental > Aquatic > Marine > Coastal | place: USA: Chesapeake...
CTGTTGTTTCGCAGTGCTGACGGGGTGGAGGAAGCGCTGGATCAGGGCGACTGGCTCCTACCCATGCCCCTGTCTGAGGAGCGGCTGCGTGAGCGTGGCTTCAATCAGGCCCTTGAACTGGCCCGGCATCTGTCGCCCACAAAAATCGAACCTCAGTGCTTGCTGCGGGTTCGCCACACTCCTGCGCAAAGCACGCTGGCACGCTCAGAAAGAAGGCGCAATGTCGCCGGGGCCTATGCCGTCGATCCCTTGCGGAGTGATCAGTTGGTGGGCCGCCGCGTTGTGCTGATCGATGATGTGATGACCAGCGGCGCCTCGCTGTTTGCAGCGGCTGCAGAAGTGCGCGCAGCAGGCGCAGCCCATATCACAGGCCTGGTGCTGGCGCGCACCGAATAGAGGGGCTGCTGCCCTGCTGGGCCACAGGACTGGGCGACAATTCGTGAATGTTTCATATCGTTCTGGTGGAGCCCGAAATCCCACCCAATACCGGCAATGTCATTCGTCTGGCGGCCAATACCGGTTGTACCCTGCATCTGGTCGAACCGCTGGGATTTGCCATGGAAGACCGGTACCTACGCCGCGCCGGCCTGGACTACCATGAATACGCCCAAGTGCTGCGTCATGCCGATTGGCATGCCTTTCTCTCGGCCCAGCAAGTCCGTCCAGAAAGAATGTTTGCCCTGACGACCCGCGGCACTCGCAAGGTCCACGACATTCAATTCCAACCAGGCGACTACCTGGTCTTTGGCGCCGAAACCCGCGGCCTGTCCGAGGCCGTGCGCGCCGACTTTGCGCCCTCGCAACAACTCAGGCTGCCGATGCGGTCTGGTCAACGCAGCCTGAACCTCTCCAATGCCGTGGCGATCACGGTCTATGAAGCCTGGCGACAAAACGGCTTTGCGATCTGATTCGTCAAGCCGCTGTGCATTGGCTCGGTTGAATCAGGGATACCGGCGGGTGATCGATTCGGCAATACAGACCGGCTTGTCCTGACCTTCGCGCTCCACCGTCACCAGCCAGGTGATCTGGATGCCCTGGTTATCAATGTCCTGGCATTGCAAGAGGTTGAGTCGGGCGCGCAGTCGACTGCCCACGGGCACCGGGGCCATGAAGCGTACCCGGTTCAGACCGTAGTTGACTGCCATGCGGGTCTGTTCGAACCGCACGGATGACTCAAAAAACTTCGGCAACAAGGACAGCGTCAGAAATCCATGCGCGATTGGCGCACCAAACGGACCGGCTTTGGCGCGCTCAACATCCACATGAATCCACTGATGATCCCCGGTGGCATCAGCAAAACGGTTGATCTGCTCCTGGGTAATGGTTGTCCAGTCGCTGACAGCCACTTCCTGACCCACGAGATCGTGCAATTCGCGCAAGGTTTGAAAGGTTCGCATAAGGGTATTTTGTAATTTCTTAGTGTGTATCAGTTGAATCTTGACTAAGTACCGGTTGAGTCTCGCTTGAGTTTTGTTTGGGCCATAGTTGGGTATCTGGCCGATTGTCTTCGATCGCAAGACAGCAGCGGGTTTCCTGGTTTGTCAAACCTTGCACCTGAACGAGCAGGTTTTGGGATTAACATCTCGCCTGCCTATTTTGCATAACCCTTCTGGAGACCCGTCATGACTAGCCTACCCCGGACATCCTTGCTTGTCTCGCTGCTGACCCTTGGCGGCTTGTTGTTTGCTGGCCAAGCCAGCGCACAGTCGCCCGCGGACTGGCCCAAGGCCAAGCCGGTGAACATTGTTGTCGGGTTTGGACCGGGCGCCTTCACCGATGTGATTGCTCGGGTCGTGGCGCAAAAGCTGGGTGAAACCACAGGCGGTAATTTCATTGTGGAAAACAAACCGGGTGCCGGCGGCAATATCGCCACCGGTCAGGTCAAGCGCGCCACCCCTGACGGCTACACCATCTTGGTACACAGCGTGGCCTACTCGGTCAACCCCTCGCTCTACCCCAATGCAGGTTATGACCCGCTGAAAGATTTTGTCCCACTCGCCCTGGGGCCTCGCACCCCCAACATTCTGGCGGTCAACCCCAGCACCCCGGCCAAAGACCTCAATGAACTGGTCGAGTTGGCGCGCAAGCAAAAACTCACCTATGCCTCCTCGGGCATCGGTACCACCACCCACCTTTCCATGGAACGACTCAAAGCCGCTGCCAAGGTGGATATCACCCATGTGCCCTATCAACCCGCTCAGGCCGTGGGGGCTGTAGTGGCGGGTCACACCTCCATGTCATCGACCTCGATGCCCCCGGCAGTGCCTCAGATCAAGGCCGGCAAGCTCAGGGCGATCGCCGTGACCAGCGCCAAGCGCAACCCCTTGTTGCCGGATGTGCCGTCGATCACCGAGTTTGGCTACAAGGACTTTGATGACTACACCTGGGTTGGGTTCTTCCTACCTGCGGGCACCCCGCCGGCTTTGGTCGAGCGCATCAATGCCGAGATCAACAAGGCCATGGCCCTGCCAGCCTCCAAAGAAAAATTTGTCAGCCTGGGCATGGAATCAGCCCAGAACACGTCTGCCCAATTTGGCGCTTTTCTCAGCGACGAAGTGACCAAATGGGCCGCTGTGGTCAAGAGCACCGGCGCCAAAGTCGAATAACATCCCGAACTTCTTTTTTATTCCCAATTGGAAATCACATGCGTTTGATTAGTTTTGAAGAGCAGGGCCGCGGCAAAATCGGTGTACTCAAGGGCAAGGATGCCAGCGAATTTGTCGATCTGTCATTGGCCGCGCCCCAACTGCCAGGCGATATGGGCCAGCTGCTGGCCTTAGCCGGTGGACTGGAGGCGGCCCAAAAAGCTGCAACTCAGGCGGGCGCCCAGGCCACCAAGCCACTGGCGGGGGTGCGTTTTCTGCCCGTGGTACCGCGACCCGGCAAAGTAGTTTGCCTGGGATTGAACTACGCTGATCACGCCAAGGAAGGTGGCCACGCCAGGCCGGAATACCCGAGCTTCTTCCTGCGCGGCGCAAGCTCCCTGACAGCCCATCAGCAACCCATCATTCGCCCCAAGGCTTCCAGCAAGCTCGATTACGAGGCCGAATTGGCGGTGGTGATCGGCAAACGGGCGCGCCACCTGGATAAGGACAACGCGCTGGACTGCATAGCCGGCTATACCTGCTGTAATGATGGCAGCATTCGCGACTATCAGCGCAAGACCAACCAGTGGACGATCGGCAAGAATTTCGATCAGACGGGTCCGCTGGGCCCGTGGCTGGTCACTCCCGATGAATTGCCCCCAGGTGCAGCCGGGTTGCGGATTCAGTCACGACTGAACGGCAAGGTCATGCAGGATGCCAATACCACCGACTTCCTCTGGAATGTGGTCGAATCGCTGGTCATCATCACCGAGTGCCTGACGCTTGAGCCGGGTGATGTCATCATCACCGGAACTCCAGCCGGTGTGGGCTATGCCCGCACGCCACCAGTGTGGATGGCCCCTGGCGATATTTGTGAAATTGACATCGAAGGCATCGGGGTGTTGTCCAACACCATTGCCGACGAGACGGTCTGACGCCCTCGCACCTCTTTGTTCAGTAAACGGCCAGCCTTGGAAGCTGGCCGTTTTGTTTTGCCCTGGGTCTGCTGCTGCAGATTCAAGGTCTCAGGGTCAGGCAGGCCTCAGGCCTTGAAAAAACCGTCCCAGACCAGCTTGCTTCCAGTCAGGAACAGGCCGGTATAGACCAGCCGGTAAAAGAGCGTGGGGCTGATCCGCCTGGCCATCCGCACCCCGATCCAGACGCCCAGGGGAACCAGCGGCAACAGCACCAGTGAAGACAGCAGGTTGCTGACACTGAAAAGCCCCAACAACGCATAAGGGCCCCACTTGGCTAGGTTGATATAGAAAAACAGATAGTTCATCGTGGCGGCGTAAACCAGGGGCGGCATGCGCAGCGGCAGCACATAGGCACTGATGGGTGGGGAACCGGCATGCGCCACAAAGCTGGTGAAGCCGGTGGCCGTTGTCAGGATGGCGCCGGCCCAACGCGGTGGAGGCGGACTGTCGGGTCGGGGAGGGAAAAAAAAGCGTTGTGCCAGCGCCAGCAAGGTCAGGACACCCACAATGCCCGCAACCAGTTTGGCATCCAGCAAACCAAACAACACCGCCCCAATGACGGTGCCAAGCAAGGCCCAGGGCAACAGGAAATGCAGCAACTTTTTGTCCAGATCCTTGCGCAAGGCCCTGATGCCCAGCAGGTCGATGGCTGATAACAGCGGCATCAGGATGGCGGCAGCTTGCGGCACCGAGACCGACATGGCCATCAGTGGGGTGGCCAGCGCGCCAAAACCCATACCAAAACCACTTTTACTGATACCGACCAACAAGACGGCCGGTATGGCAACCAAATAGAAAAAGGGATCGGTATTGAAGGGCAGGTCCAAGAGAACGTCCACGCGGGCCAGGTTGTTATGAAGAAGTCAGGGCGGCCCGTTGTCGCTGCATCATACTGCTGAACCGTGTCCGTTCAGTCACTGCAAACCGGGTGAATTTTTAGTGGCCAGCCCCCAAGCCTGGCGTTCAGGGCTTGCGAGCCACCAGACCCATCAGTGCCGACATCCCCTTGTGGCGCCCACCTTCGTTGAGCTCAGCCTCGTAATCGCGCAATGTCACGATGTCAAAGTCTGCAAAAGAGGATCGCAACATTGCTTCGGTGTAGAGGTGTGAGGCAATGCCAGGCCCCCCGGTGTTGTACTCCAGTTGCTTGGGGGTGTAGCCCTGCAACACCAAATAACCGCCAGGCTTCAGACAGTTGCGGATGTTCGCAAACTGACGTTCACGCATCGCCGGATCGGCAAATTGCACAAATATGGCAACGACTCCGTCATAGCGCTGCTGACCATAATCAAAGCTATCGCAATCGGCCAGGCTGTAGTTGACTTGCACACCCTGAGCTTCAGCCAGACGCCGTGCCTTGGCCAGACCGAGTTCTGCGACGTCAAAGGCATCAACTTGCAGGCCCTGGCGGGCCAGCCAGACACTGTTGCGGCCCTCGCCATCGGCCACACACAAGACCCGTTGCCCGGGCTGCCAGACACCGGCATGCTCGCGCAACCAGGCGTTCGGCTCAGTCCCGAAAATATAGTCGTCGGTGGCGAAGCGCTGGTTCCAGGTGGCCGCCGCATCGGCAAACCCGGTTGAAGCCTGTTTTGAATCACTCATTGGTTGACAAGTCCGTCCGTTCAAACCCGCTCAAGCACTACCGCAATGCCCTGACCCACGCCAATGCACATGGTGCACAAGGCGTAACGCCCGCCGGTGCGGTGCAGCTGGTTAACAGCCGTTGTGGCCAGACGTGCGCCTGAGGCGCCCAAGGGATGGCCCAGGGCAATGGCACCCCCGTTGGGATTGACCCGGGGATCATCATCTGCAACCCCCAGCAGACGCAGCACGGCCAAGCCCTGCGCGGCAAAGGCTTCGTTCAGCTCGATCACATCCATTTGCTCGATCTTCAGCCCGGTCAGCGCCAGCACCTTCTGGGTGGCGGGCGCCGGGCCAATGCCCATGATGCGGGGCGCCACCCCAGCGGTCGCCATGCCCACAATGCGGGCACGAGGCGTCAGGCCATGTTTCTTGGCAGCCTCTTCACTGGCCAACAGTAGGGCACAGGCGCCGTCATTGACCCCTGAGGCATTGCCCGCCGTAATGGTGCCGCCTTCGCGCACAATGGGTTTGAGCTTGGCCAGGGCCTCGAGCGAGGTTTCGCGGGGGTGCTCATCCTTGCTGACCACCAAGGGATCGCCCTTGCGTTGGGCGATCGTGACTGGAGTGATCTCTGCATCGAAGAATCCGGCCTTCTGGGCGGCTACCGCCTTGAGCTGGGAGGCCAGCGCCATCGCATCCTGATCCTGGCGGTTGACCTTGTAATCATCCGCCACATTTTCTGCCGTCTCGGGCATGGAGTGGGTGCCATACTTTTGCTTCATCAACTTATTGACAAAGCGCCAACCGATGGTGGTATCAAAAATCTCGGCACTCCGACTGAAAGCGGTCTCGGCCTTGCCCATCACAAATGGCGCACGGCTCATGCTCTCCACACCGCCAGCAATCATCAGGTTGGCCTCGCCCGACTTGATCGCGCGCGCGGCGCTGCCCAGGGCATCGAGACCCGAGCCACATAGACGGTTGACGGTGGACGCAGACACCTCCTGCGGCAGACCCGCCAGCAGACTGGCCATGCGACCCACATTGCGGTTGTCTTCACCGGCCTGATTGACGCAGCCATAAATCACATCGCTCAGTGCAGTCCAGTCCACCTTGGGATTGCGTGCCATCAGGGCAGCGATCGGGATGGCCCCAAGATCGTCGGTCCGCACCGAGGACAGCACGCCGCCGTAGCGACCAAATGGGGTGCGTAGGGCATCACAGATAAAGGCTTGGTTCATGCTTGTTTACTCCAGAAAATTAAATGCCGAGGACACCGGTCACCACCCAGGGGTATAGGTATCACGCAACCGGCAGAAGCCGTTGGCCGCTTGAACTCAGGCTATGCCGCAATCGGCAAACCAACCAGTTTTTCGAGTTCCTCATGGCTTAGGCCGTCCACCTTGTCGATCAGGCGCAACCCCTGCGGGGAACATTCGAAAGTGGCCAGATCGGTATAGACCCGCCTCACGCAGGCAATGCCCGTCAGAGGGTAGCTGCACTGGGCAACAATTTTGCTCTCCCCTTTTTTGGTCAACAGGTCCATCATCACCCAGGTCTGCCTGGCACCCACGGCCAGATCCATCGCGCCCCCAACGGCAGGGATGGCATCTGCCTCACCGGTGTGCCAGTTGGCCAGGTCTCCCTGAGGCGATACCTGAAACGCGCCCAGGACGCAGATATCCAGATGGCCGCCGCGCATCATGGCAAAACTATCGGTGTGGTGAAAAAAAGACCCCCCTGGCAACAGAGTGACCGGCTGCTTGCCCGCGTTGATCAGGTCGTAATCCTCCTGACCGGGTGCGGGTGCCGGGCCCATGCCCAGCATGCCGTTTTCGCTGTGCAGCAGCACCTCGCGGTTGGCGGGAATATGGTTGGCCACCAGAGTTGGCTGACCAATGCCCAGATTGACCACGGCGCCCTCCGGAATGTCCTGCGCGATACGGGCGGCGAGCTGGTCCTTGTTGCGTTTTGTGTAACTCATGCTCATGCAGTTTTCTTGAACCCGCCTGCCTGGGTGGCCTGACGAGGAATTTTCACGATCTGACTGACAAAGATCGCCGGCGTGACGATGGTCTCTGGATCCAGCGCCCCGAGCTCGACAATTTCGTGAACGCTGGCCACCGTGCGCTTGCAGGCCATGGCCATGCTCGGGCCAAAATTGCGGGCGGTCATGCGATAAGTCAGGTTGCCCCAGCGATCGCCAGACTCGGCCTTGATCAGGGCGACATCACCCTGGATTGGGTACTCCAGCACATAGTGCTTGCCATCGATCAGCCGGGTCTCCTTGCCCTTGGCCAGTTCGGTGCCATAGCCGGTGGGCGTGAAGAAAGCACCGATTCCAGCGCCAGCAGCGCGGATGCGCTCGGACAGGTTGCCCTGTGGCACCAGTTCCAGCTCCAGCTTGCCGCTGCGATAAAGCTCGTCAAACACATAGCTGTCAGTCTGGCGAGGAAAGCTGCAGATGATTTTGCGGACGCGCCCGGTCTTGAGCAGGCCAGCCAGCCCCTGCTCGCCGTTGCCCGCGTTGTTGTTGACAATGGTCAGGTCTTTGGCACCGTGAGCGATCAGACCGTCGATCAGCTCGTTGGGAATACCGGCCGTTCCGAAGCCGCCAATCATGATGGTGGCGCCATCCTTGATTCCGTCCAGCGCTTGGGCGACCGAATTGGCAATTTTGTTGATCATGGCATTCGCTACAGGGAAAGCAAGCCGCAAAGTGTAGGCGATTTTGCTGCCGTCATTGGCTGCTCTTTCCTTCTTTAAACACCCTCAAAGCTGCCTGCGCAAGGTTGACTGGCGTATGCTTGGGGTCATGTTTGAACCCTCGCAAGCCGATGTCAGGCGCTTTTTTTGCGCTGTCTATGCCAAAGCCCAGGCCAAGCAACCCATGCAGGCCATCGAAACCCTGGCCAGCGGCTGGATTGCAGAGCATCCTGAATACCATGCCGACCTGGCTGACCTGGAGGGCGCACTCAACAGTATGTCCAGTGCCAGCGAACAGCGCGAGAACCCTTTTCTGCACCTCTCTCTGCATCTGTCCATTAGTGAACAGTGCAGCATTGACCAGCCCCGGGGGATTCGGCAGGCCGTCGAACTGCTGGCCTCGCGGCATGACTCGCTGCACTTGGCGCACCATGCAGCCATGGAGTGCCTGGGTCGCATGTTGTGGGAAAGTCAGCGGTCCGGGCGATCACCTGACGGGATGGCCTATATCGACTGTGTTCAACGCAAGGCCACACAGGCATAAAAAAAGCCGCTGTAAAGAGCGGCTTAGTTGCTGGAATGAAGCTCAGCGGAAACGACTTTGCGGAGTGGTATTGACCTCAGCGGGCAAGGCACTCAGGTAGCCCGCGATTTCCTTGAGCTCGGCGTTGGTGAACTGCTTGACCATGCCGCCCATGATGGCGTTATTTCGGCCCCAGGTGGCATGGTTTTCGGCTTTGTAGGATTTCAGGGCGACAAACAGGAAGTCAGCATGCTGACCGGCAATCTTCGGGTAGCTGGGGTCAATCGGCTTGTTGAAATTTTCGCCATGGCAGGAGGCGCAAGCCCCTTTCTTGACCAGTTCAAGACCTTTGACCGAGGCAGCTCCAGAACCCATGCCAGCTTGGCCCTTACCATGAGTCTCGTAGAAAGCGGCTAGGTCGGCCATATCCTGATCGGTCAGGGAGCCGGAAATGGCACGCATGCTGGGGTGCTTGCGCTCGCCCTTGGCATAGGCCTGGAGCGAAGAAACAATGTACTTGGCGTTCTGACCGGAAATCATGGGCACCTTGTAAACCTCGGGGAAGCTGGCCTGATAACCAGGAATGCCGTGGCAGCCAATGCACATGGCATTTTTCTTCTCGCCAGCCTTGGCATCACCCTTGATATCCTGAGCCTGAACGGCAACAGCCGTGCCAGCAGCAGCGAGTGCAGAAAAAATCGTCAGCAGGAATTTGTTCATATTGCGAGGACAATTAGCCCATGATTTAAAAAGATCAGCCGCGAATTATATCGAGTGCAAAATAACGATTTAGCCCTAAGCCCATGAGTATGAAATTTCAAGGTTCCGAACAGTACGTTGCCACCCAGGACCTCAAACTGTCCGTCAATGCCGCCATCGCCCTCAAGCGCCCCCTGCTGGTCAAGGGCGAACCCGGCACCGGCAAGACCATGCTGGCCGAAGAGGTGGCCATGGCCCTGAAGATGCCGCTGTTGCAGTGGCATATCAAGTCCACCACCAAAGCCCAGCAGGGGCTGTACGAATACGATGCCGTCAGTCGGCTGCGTGACAGCCAACTGGGGGATGACCGGGTCAAGGATATTCACAATTACATCGTCAAGGGCGTGCTGTGGCAGGCCTTTACCGCCGATGAGCCGGTAGCCCTGCTGATCGATGAAATTGACAAGGCCGACATCGAGTTTCCCAACGACCTGCTGCGTGAACTCGACCGCATGGAGTTCTACTGTTATGAAACCCGCGAACTGGTGCGTGCCAAGCACCGGCCGCTGGTGTTCATCACCTCCAACAACGAAAAGGAATTGCCCGACGCCTTCTTGCGCCGCTGCTTCTTCCACTACATCAGGTTTCCGGACACTGCCACCATGAAACAGATTGTGGATGTGCATTTCCCTGACCTCAAGGACGAGTTGCTGAGCGCGGCCATGAAGGCCTTTTTCGATATTCGCAACTTGCCCGGCCTCAAGAAAAAGCCCTCCACCAGTGAATTGCTGGATTGGCTCAAGCTCCTGATGGCCGAGGACATCCCGCTGTCAGCCCTGCAAAGTCAGGACGACAAGGTCAGCGTACCTCCGCTGGTGGGCGCCCTGCTCAAAAACGAGCAGGACATCACCATGTTTGAAAAGCTGGTCTTCATGAACCAGAGGAACCGCTAAGGTGACCGATCGTCTCTGGCCTGAAACCGTCACTCTCCAAGGTGACCATGTCCGGCTGGAGCCACTGAGCCTGACCCATCTGGATGAGTTGACCCAGGCCACCCGGGATGGGGAACTCTGGCGGCTCTGGTACACCAGCGTGCCGTCGCCCCAAGGAATGGCTGCCGAGATCGAGCGCCGCCTGGCCTTGCGAACTGCAGGCAGCATGCTGCCCTTTGCGGTGATTTCAACCATGCCCGGCCCCCTGTCGGGCCAGGCCGTCGGCATGAGTACCTATATGAACATCGATGCCGCCAACCGGCGGCTGGAAATTGGCTCGACCTGGTACCGGCGCGCAGTGCAACGCACCGCCCTGAATACGCAAGCCAAGCGTCTGCTGCTGTCGCACGCCTTTGAGGTGCTGGATTGCATCGCGGTCGAATTTCGCACCCACTTCATGAACCATCAAAGTCGGCGCGCCATCGAACGACTGGGTGCCCGGCTTGATGGGGTGCTGCGCAGTCATCAGATCAATCGGCACCCGGATGCCGGGGGCAGCCTGCGTGACACCTGTGTCTACAGCATCACGGCCGCTGAGTGGCCCATGGTCCGAACGCACCTGGACCACCAGTTGCGCCAGCCTTGCCCTGCAGAGGAAGCCGGTTCATGCTGATCGATTTTTTCTACACCCTGCGCGCTGCCAAGCTGCCGGTCTCGGTCAAGGAGTACCTGACCTTGCTCGAGGCCATGAAGGCTGATGTGGTCGGGCCGCGCAATCCCCAGGCCTGCAACCTGGAAGATTTCTACCATCTGAGCCGCGCCACCTTGGTCAAGGACGAAAAGCACTACGACAAGTTTGACCGGGCCTTTTCTGCTTACTTCAAGGGTGTCGAGATACTGGCCGATTTCAGCAAGGAGATCCCGGCTGACTGGCTGCGCCAGGAAATGCAACGGCTCTTGTCCGATGAGAAAAAGGCCAACGCCCCGCGCCTGGATTGGGACGAATTGATGGAAACCCTGAAGAAACGGCTGGAGGAGCAAAAGGGGCGCCACGCCGGGGGCAGCAAATGGATCGGCACCGGTGGCACCAGCCCCTTTGGCCATGGTGGCTACAACCCGCAGGGTATCCGCATTGGTGGTAAGGGCGGCAACAGAAGCGCTGTCAAGGTCTGGGACCAAAGGGCCTATCAGGACTATGACGAC
>Ga0129336_10002566_pt1 | contig 11211 bp, 23 predicted proteins | sample CPB6_02_DNA_FD_96878 | JGI IMG/M metagenome (GOLD analysis project Ga0129336, IMG submission 96878) | Freshwater to marine salinity gradient microbial communities from Chesapeake Bay, USA - CPBay_Sum_0.6_0.2_DNA | ecosystem: Environmental > Aquatic > Marine > Coastal | place: USA: Chesapeake...
CCACCGACGCAGCTGCGGTAGTAGACATCACCGTTCACGGGCAGCAGCGTCTCGATGTAGCCGCCGTCTCGATCAGTGCGGCTGATTACTTCCGTGCCGAACATACAGCTCACACCTGGCCGCATAACGGCCGCCGCTTCTCTTTGATTCTGGCAACTCCAATCCGCACCGCTGGCGCTGCATCTCCCAATGCTGGCAATCCCAGCACATGATCGGATCATTAGTTGGCCGCAGTTTGGTTCGTGCTGCCTGATAGATGTGCTGCGCCTTGAGCAGCGCCGCCTGCAGTTGTACGGTGCCGGTATCCATCTCCAGCTGATGCTCTGGCTTAGGACCGAGCACCACGCGAGCGCGCCAAGTGCGATCAGCGCGACTGCACAGCAGCAATAATCGGCCGCCGTGCAGGCTGATCATTCCAGTTCACCTGCTGCTGGTTGGTGGTAAATCCGCTCTAACAGCATGGAAGCTGGCTCAGTGACATACGCCGCAACTGGATCAGTGGCATCAGATGCCACAAAAATGCAGGGGTAGCCATAGGGCTTTACCACTACCAACCCGGTGTTGCGGCTTTGCGTGAGAATCCGCAACGCAATGCGTTCGACGAAGCTGAGGCCAGGTAAACGCTGCGTCATGCCTCCAGTTTGGCAATCAGACGGTCGATATACCACCGGCATTTGCGGGCATCCTCCAAGGCATGACCTTTGCACCAGATCCGCAGCAGATACTTCAGCGCCTGACCTTGCAGGTAAGCAGGCACCATATAGGGCGCATCACTGACAGCAGCCTCGATCACATCGATAGCTTCGACTGGGCCGCGGCGGTAGTGGGGTGGGTTGATTGGATCGGGCATTAAGTCACCATTCGCGTTTGATAGTTCGGATCCGATTCATCAAGATGGCATTCAGGACCAAAGCCAGTGGCTAGCAGTTCTTGTGAAAGGTTGGCTTCACTCCCTTGAACAAGGGACGAGCTTGTTAAAGGCTCCGTTGCATTTGGCTGCTGCTCAAAGCTGTTCAGCCATTCGCGGAAGCGATCGCCGGTGGGTGTCTTAGCTGGCCATGCCACGAACTTCAGCAGCTGCTTCCGTTCGCGGAATGCCATGCTCACGTTCGGCTTCCACGCGATGAATAGCGCGCCATTCCACCGATCCCACTGACGCACGACCAGCAGACCGGGCGCCGTGAACGTCTCGGCCTTCATCGCCACTTATCTCCAAGCAACTGCTGGCGGCACACCTCAATGGCCTGCTGCGCTTGCTTCTGCGTCATCACCGATTCAGTGGCATCCATGGCGCGAACCACCTTGGCCAGCAGTTCGGGGTAGTCCGTATCGCGGAAGTTGGCGGCCAGATCAAAGGCAAACTCTTCCCACAATCCGGTCACAGTGCCACAGGTGCGGCCACTGCGCTGGTAGAGCGCCTCCATCATGTCGGCGCGTTGTTGGTCCAATCTTGTCGATTCGTTCATGTTTCTAATAGGTGGCGGATGTGGTCAAGTTCGGCGCAGATTTGAGTGGTGCCCAATACGGTGCGCAGTTCACTGACCCTGATGTCGATCAAATGCTGCAGCCGTTCGCGTTCGTCCTGCCGCCCCTGTTGGTATGCGCCGGAGTCGGTGATCAGCTGATTGATGCGGTCGCGGATACTGCTCACGCTGCCACTTCCACAGCAGAAGCATCAGGCCAGCGGTTGCGGGCATAGGTTTCAGCGGCACGCTTCGATTCAGCTCGCGTGTACCAAATCATGGGGCGGGCACCTTTTAGCGTGATCATGACCTTGTAATCACGCACGCGGGCATTGTGGCGCGGACGGCTGACACCTTCGCCATAGTTGCCGATGGTCTCAACATCAGTGCGCCATTGAAATGCAGCAACTTCAGCCATGGCAGTTCGGGTCGGTGACGGTTTCAGGGTTTAGCCATTCCAGCTCTGACCACCACGGCAGCCAGTTTTGAGCAGCGATGGCCTTGGCTTCGGTCAGGCTATGAGCTGAGATGCACTCGACCACGTTGGCGGTGCGAATCTGGAAGTAGAAGCGGCGTTCAGTCATGGGTCATACTATTTGGTCGGGTCTATAACGTGCGATGCGCTCGCGCAGTTGAAAGAATCCATCCAACTCTGGCTCGTCTTGCATCAGTTTACGTGCGTATAAAGCTGTATAGTTGCTGTTGAGCTTCAGGCCGTCATCAGATGTAGTGATCAAGGCTTGTTCATAGCGCAAAACCTCAAACAAGGCTTTAATGCCGTAATGATCGCGCCCAGCGCGCCTAAGCCGCAAGGCAAGATGCCTGAGCCCTTGATAGACGTGCGGGTTTTCGTGGTGAAACTGTGCGAAGTTTCTGGCGATACGGTCGTTATCCATGAACACAGAAAGCTGATTAAACGCCAGTTCAGTCATGGCGCACCACCTGCTGCGTGCCGGAGTGGGTCATGCCGGGTTGGGTGCCGGACTCGATGCCGATCATGGCGAACACGGCCGCGACGATCAGCAGGCAAATGGCGTTGTTGATGCGGTTGATCATGGCAGTTTCTGATTAGCCCAGCGAATCAGTTGATCGCGGGTGAACGGTCCAATGGGTTCCTGCTCAGGCAGGTAGACGGTGTAGAAGAAATCTTGAGTGCTCACTGTGCCGCCCAGTTTGCGGACGGCATAGGTGATCAACTTGATGGTGCGGAATCTGACCGGCATCAATATTTGCCGGCGATGCAGTCACGCACCTGCTTAGCGGTGGCGTAGTGGAACACGGCTTGATCGGCGGCGCGCTTGAGGATGTAGCGGGGGTTGCCAATCTTGCTAGCAGTGGTGCCGCAATCAACCATGAAGTAGCCGGCTTCAAGTGCTTGGAGTTGGAGAGTCATGATCTGAAAAGCGGTGCCCCTTCGGGCGTGCACTAAGTATGCCCCGTAGACGGGTCACCCTGCCATCTGCTGTGACAGTTCTTCACACGGCTTGGCTGCCAACCGCCAACTCCACGGGCACACGCAGCACCGGCACGCTTTTATGCGTGTCGGGCGTCCGGCCCCAGCCCACAACGGCCACGCTCACAGGCAACTCGACCGTGTACCAAACATGGCGGCAGCTGACACAGCGCCGCTGGCGGGTCACCCTGTCTGTCTCTTTGCCGTTCGTAGCAATCGCCCTAATCTCACCGCAACCGCAGCGCGGGCAGTCCATAGGTAAGCTTCATATGTACCCCGTCACTATGGCACATGAACTTCGGGGAATGGATGGCCGTCCAGCTGACGCCAGAGCAGCAGTTTGAAATCGAAAAACAAGCCCGCACCCTGATCGCAAGCCCGGATGCGGGCGTCATGGCGGCGGCACTCTTGAAACAAGCCTGCTACCAGCAACAGCTATTGCAGCAGGCCGTTAATGAGATCGCCTGCCTTGAGTGCGAGCTGATGGGGCAGCCTTAGAACAGATCGGCCTCGATCACAACGCCATCGGTGGCATTGGCCAGGCTTTGCGCTGCAGCCTGCACAGGTGGCACCCAGTCGCGCGGCGGCTGCGCCACAGCACTCACATAAGCCAGCCCCTTGCTGCTGGTCTTCTTCCAGCCGCTGATGGGCACCTGCACCGAACCATATTGGTCAGGCGTCTCGCTCATCACGAATGCGCAAAACGCATCGAGATCCTCGACCTTCACGTTCAGCATCCCGCTGAAATCGATCTTGCTATCGGGCTTGGTGGACTTGAACAGGCTGAGGTTGAATTTGAAGCTCATGATTGTCCAGGGGTGATGGTGTTGGCCTTTTCGTATTGCTCCACCTCGGCCAGGGGATAGAGCACGAAGCCGGGAGTACGGAAATACGGCGGACCCTTGCCCGCATCTCGCCAGCGTTTCAGCGTGTCAGGGTGCAATCCCCATCGCTGCGCCAGCTGCGTTGAGGTGAGATAATCAGAAGAGTTCATCCTGATCGGCCTCCACTGGTGCTGGCGGTGCAATGGCAGCGTTCAGATCCGCGATGCTGGCCGCTGGCGCTGCCGTCACCGTGACCGGCTCGACATCAACCACTTCTTCCTGGCTCTGCATCCCCAGCAGCATGTCACTGGCATATAGGCGGCCCCAGAACGCAGCAGCTCTGTAACGGATCATCAGCTCCGGCATGGTCAGCCACTTTGATCCCTGTTTCGTGGCCCATCCTTCTTTCTTGGCCATAGCCATCGTGATGGTCGGGCCCTTTAATTCCTGGCCGCTGGCAAGATCCTTGGCCGTGGCATAACAGGCCAGCGAGTCACCGCTGCCGCTCAGCTCAAACCGCAACGGACTGAACCGGCCGCAGCCGTTGACCATCGCAATGATGAAGCTGCTGCTCCAGCTGGGGCGGCCGTGGATCACATGCAGGTGCTGCATCGCCAGAAACGGGCTGATGCCCATCCGCCCCGCGATCTCAAGCGCCACCAAACAGTTGGCGAAACCCTGCTGCCCTTGGAACTGCGGCGGGATCAGCGTGCTGCTGGCCAGTGCCTTGGCGATCCGTTGCGCATCCTCGAATGCCTGGATGCCGGAGAAAACCGAGCCGGTGGGCTGGATAGTGGTGAGTGCTGTGTTCTGATCCATCAGTACATCTCGATTTCAGTGTGTGCCTGCTGCTGGCTTGTGGCGCCCGTCATCCAACCGGGCAGTCTGAGCGTTTCGATCTGTTCGCTGTAGCTCGGCCAGTGATCAGCGGCCTTGCATTCAGCCAGCCTGGCCAGATCGCGCATCGCCTGATCGTGACCGCGCTCGATCATCTCCGTATCGGCGGCGTAAACCGCCACCGCATACGGCGCAGTCGTCTCGACGCAGATGAAGATGAACTGATCGGGGCGCTTGCCGGTGGCCTGCTCAAGCCCGTGCAGATACCAAGCCGCCTGCTTGTGGTAGGCAAAATTGGCCACGCTTTGCTTGAAACCACGCGGGCTGGCGTCCTTGGTGGTCTTGAGATCCGCCACGATGCTGCCATCGGCGGTCAGCCAATCCGGCCGGCATTTGCACTGCAGCCCGGTTGCGGCATCCGTCCACATGTGCGTGGTCTCAGCTTTGCCCGGCAGCCCCAGCAACATCGCGGCAGCAGGGTGACGCAGCACAGCACGGCCCATCGCCATCACCTGCTCGGCATCGTCGGCGGTGATCACCGTCTTGCCGGCGGCATCGGCCTCGAATGCTGCCCATGATTCCTTGCCTGCTTTGGTGCGGCGATCCATGGGAGGCGCCACAGCAATCTCGTCATCCCATCGGCTCAGTTCCAGCACATGCGTGTGCAGTGCAGTACCGAGCCGCATCTGTGGCGTGGGCTCCGGTGCGATGCGATTCGGGTCGAGATACCGCGCCCAATAGTGCAGCGGTGATCTAGCAATGAGATCTAAGTGAGACTTTGAAACTGCAGGATGCGCGTGATACGCGGTGTTGTCCATGAGTTGTGGCAACTTGCGGCACCCTATAGGCTATTGCCATCAGATGCAACCCCATGCAGCTTCGGCGCTATCAGGAGCAGGCAATCAGCGATCTGCGCACCGCTATGCAGCAGGGCGCCAAGGCTCCTCTTCTATGCCTGGCCACTGGTGGGGGCAAAACTTGTATCCTCGCCACCATCGCCGCACAAGCTGCCGCCAAGGGGCGCCATGTGCTGGTCTTGGTGCATCGCCGTGAGCTGATCCACCAGACCGCCAGCAAACTCGCATGGGCCGGCCTACAGCACGGCATCATCGCCGCTGGTCATCCCGCATCCGATCACGCGGTGCAGGTGGCATCCGTGCAAACGCTCGTGCGCAGGTTGCCATCCATGAACTGGCAGCCATCGCTTGTGATCATTGATGAAGCACACCACGCAGCAGCAGGCTCGTGGCGACGCATCCTCGATCACTGGCCAGATGCCTACCGCCTAGGCGTCACAGCCACACCATGCCGCCTTGATGGCCGCGGCCTTAGCGAAGCATTCGATCAGCTGGTGCTCGGCCCCAGTGTTGCCGATCTGGTGTTTTGGGGCTTCCTATCGCCCGCACGGATCTATGCGCCGCCGGTGGTAGCTGATCTATCCGGCATCCGCCGCCGTGCTGGTGACTACGCCAATGATCAGGCCGCAGCTGCCATGGATCGGCCAACGGTCACCGGTGACGCCATCGCCCACTATCAACGCTTGGCCGCAGGGCAACAGGCCATCGCTTTCTGCTGCAACGTCGCCCATGCCGTCTCAGTTTGCGACGCATTTAAGACGGCTGGGATCAACGCAGCCCTGCTGCTGGGCAACACCACCGACCGCGATCAGGTGGTGGCGCAATATGCCGCTGGTGTTGTGCGTGTGCTTGTCACTGTCGATGTGGTGAGCGAAGGCTTTGATGTGCCAGCTGCCAGCTGCGCCATTTTGCTCAGGCCAACCCAATCGCTCGGCCTCTACCTACAGCAGGTGGGCCGCGTGTTGCGCCCTGCCCCCGGCAAACCCCACGCGCTGATCCTCGATCACGTTGGCAATGTCACCCGCCACGGCTTCCCCGATGAAACGCGCGAGTGGAACCTGGCCGAAGGCATCGTGCGCGGCAAGTCCGGCACTGCCGCGCCATCGGTGCGGACATGCCCGGAATGTTTTGCTGCGTTTAAGCCGCAACCGCAGTGCCCGGTGTGTGGGGCTCAGTGCGCCCCCATCCGCAGCACGAAGATCCGACAGCTCATGGGCGAACTGAAAGAGTTGCGCCGCGAGGAAGTCCAGCAGCGCATCGCAGACCGCGAACGCGCCAAACGTCAGCGCCAATCGGCCCGCACCCTCCCCCAACTGCTCGCCTTGGCCAAAGAACGCGGTTACGCTCCTGGCTGGGCGTATCGAATCCATCAGGTGCGTGGCCAACGCTGAGACCACCCTCCAGCAGCAGATCCGCCTCGCACTCGGCACCCGATCCGATCTTCGCCTCTTTCGTAATCAAGTCGGCCAGCTTCCCGATCCACGCACCGGCCGGCCTGTTCAGTTCGGCCTCGCACGCGGTTCCGCAGACCTGATCGGCTGGCGCACCATCGTGGTGACCCCCGAGATGGTTGGCCAGCGCATCGCCGTGTTTACCAGCATCGAGGTGAAGACTTCCACAGGCCGGCTTGCACCGGCGCAGCGCGCATGGCTTGCAGCCGTCCACGGTGCAGGTGGCATCGCAGGGGTGGCCAGATCCGTTACAGATGCCCTCGCCATCCTGAAGGACACCCCATAATGCCCATGCCTGAAAAGGATGGCCGGCGGTGCTCAGAACACCCCGGCCGCGGTCCACAGCCCTTACCTGCAGACATGACAACACTACAGAAGTCGCCTGATTTCAGCGCGATCCGCACCTTCCTGCGCGTGATCGGCAAGCCAACAGGAACAGCACGCCTGCGTGGCTTCTTCCCCAACGGTCACCCCGCCAAAGGCGACGATCGAGGCCGCAAGGCGCCACCATCCCGCAATGTCGTCGAGGAGTGGCAGGCCGAAGGACGCGGCGTCTATGTCGTCATCAATGACGGCGGCGATACCGACGCCGAGATCACAGGCTGCCGCGCCTTCTTCTGTGAATGGGACGATCGCCCAAAGGATTGGCAGCTCAACGCATGGCAGGAGCTGGGCCTGCCCGAACCGACCATCCAGGTGGATACGGGCGGCAAGTCCATCCACTGTTACTGGGTGCTCACGGACCCGATCAGCCCGCAGCATTGGCGCATCCTTCAGAAGCGCCTGCTCGATCATGCAGATGCCGATCGAGCCCTAAAGAATCCCTCGCGCGTTATGCGCCTGCCCGGCACCTATCACGTCCGGGCGGACGGCAGCCTTGGTGAGCTTGCATCAATCGTTAGCTGCTCAGAGCAGACCTACAACGTCGAGCAGATCGAGGCGTGCCTCCCCGAGCCCGAACCGCAGCAGCCGGCGCCAATACCAACAACGGCTCTACTGCCCGATGCCATCACACTTGAGGATCTGCTGCCAAAGGAGCTGCAGCAGCTGGCCAATCAAGGCGCACCCGAAGCCGGTGGCCCTGATGGCGGCCGCAGCAACAGCGCGTTCAAGCTCGCCGCTGTCTCCCTAGCCATTGCTGATGCAGCTCAAGCGGCTGGCTTGTCCATCAACGGCACACCTGAGCAGGTGGTGCTTGCCTTTGCCGCTCGCTGCTCACCGCCTCTAGATCAACGCGAGGCGCTCACCTGTTACCGCAGCGCATCAGAGCAGCCGCGCGTGGCAGATAAAGGCTGGCCCGATCGCCTGCGCTATCACCTCAACCGCCAAGCACGTCAGCAGCGCAGACAACAGCTGCCGCAACCCGTGCAGCCTGCTCCTGCCCCGCAGCCAGCTGTCGCTGAAGTAACGCAGGCCCTTCAGCTCTTCCTAGAGACCAAGAACGCTGACTACCTGCCATTGGTTGAACAGGGCGTCTTCGGCCTTCCTGAAACGCGCTGGATCTGCCACGACAACATCCTTCACAAGTGGAACGGCACCCACTACGAGCCGGTGCCTGATGAGCGGCTTAGCCCGCTGCTGGCGCATTTCCTGCAGCAGCTCCACACGCTTGAACGCAAGGAAGGCGAGCACATCCATCCATGGGGCAGGCCCCGCTATGTCGCGGAGTCCCTCGCATGGGTGCGCGCCAAGCTCGGCACCACAGAAGTCAACCCAAGCAATGCCATCAACTGCCGCAATGGTGTCGTCAGCTGGTCATGGCAAGACGGCCAGTTTCACCAAGAGTTCAGCCCGCACGACCCTGATGTCCCTTTCACCTATGTGACCGGCTACGACTACGACCCCGATGCTGATCCGCAGCACATGCTGCGCCTCTTAGAGGCCGTCGAGGCATCCGATCAGGACACACTCCAGCGCATCCTTGGCTCATCGCTAGACCTCGCCAAATACCGCGCAACACGCGGCCGCCCCAGAGCCATGCTCATGATCGGCTCAGGTTCCAACGGCAAGGACACCATCCGCACTGCCCTGCGCGACACGCTCGGCGCTCGTAATTTCAGCTCCTGCACCCTTGCCGATTTCCGCCAGTACGACCAAGGCCGGAAGTTCCCCATCGCGCCCCTGCGTGATGCCTCAATCAACTGGTCATCTGAGAACAGCCAGTTCGTTCACATCGACAGCCTGCAGGCCCTCAAAAGCGCAATCTCAGGCGAGGAGCTGGCATGGGAGGTGAAGGGCATCCAAGAGGCCAACTTTGTTCCCAACTGCCTGTTCGTTTTCAACCTCAACAAGGAGCCATCACTCACCGGCGAGCAGGCCGCGATCGAGACCCGCTTTCACGTCTTCCAGTTCAACCGCACCTACATGTCGGTGCCGACCAGGCCCGAGCACCTAAAGGCTGACCCACGCCTCAAGGATGATCCTGAGTTCATCCATCGCCACATCTGCCCTGCCTTTTTGAACTGGCTGCTCGAAGGGCTCCAGCTGTCGGTGGAGCACGGCATCGACTACGAGACCGGGCGCGCTGCCATGCGCGCAGTTCGTCGCAAGGGCAGTCACCTATGGGACTTCTGCGATGAGGTTGGCCTGCAATGGGAGGACGGAGCCAAGACACCGCTCCTCCACGTTTGGCTGCATCTGTGCGACTGGTACGCGGCAGAGGGCTTCAAGGACAGCAATGGCCGCTGGGTGATCGACCCACCGAACGATCCGCCTGTGAAGGCGTCGAGGCTGCTGGTGCCGCGCCTGATGGCCGTGTTCCCCGAGCTGAAGGTCGAGAAGGATCCGAAGACAAGAGCCGCCACGGTGATTGGTGTGCGTTTGCCTCCGACGATCGGCTGAGCTGATGCGAAGCCAACTTGCCTTCTGGCGCGCGGAAACCCGTAGCCAAATCGAAGGCCAAACCCCTTGCAATCATTACCCGAAGCCTAATCCCCCTACACATCACACATACATGGGGTAAGGGAGGATCTATACATGTGTGTAAAAGAGAGTGCCTTTTTGCCTCTTTTGCCTTCACCCCCGCAAACACTGGGCTCTTGCCTCCGACTTGGCTTCAGCCCTGCTAGCTTGATCTCGTCCAGCCCTTACCCGGACACCTGACATGAACCTCGCCAACTACATGGAGCCCAGCGACCTCGCTTGGGCTGCACGCGCTGTTTCTGACGCCAAGCAGCGCTTCCCCTTCATTTGCCCTAATGGCCGCAACTGGTACTCGCCAGATCGCCCCGAGGACTGGCGTGACGAAGACTTGGCAATGGTCTGCCTTTGTCGCGTCTACTTCCTGCAGGCCAAGGTCACCAAGCTTCCCCGTGTTGGCTCCTATGGCCTCAAGCACTGCATTGAGCGGCACTTTAAGGTCGATGGTCATCGGAGCTATGTCCACAACGGCTCCTGCATCGTTGCCGCAATGGCACTCGGCTTCCCCGTTCACGCTGTCCGATGGAACGACTTGAACTGCCGCATCGGCATCAGCATCCGCAGCATCAGCCATCTCGGCAGCTTCACTGAGGAGGTGGTTGAGCTGACCGCCGCCTCCCGCTAACTCACGCATCTGGGATGGCGCTCCACCCGGCGCCGTCCCTACCCTTGGCTCATGGCGACCATCTCCCTCGACATCAAGTCAGAGCTGCCCAAGGCCATTCGGTGGACCGACACCATGACCAAGCAGCTCCCCTTCGCCATCAGCCAGGCGCTCAACAAGACCGCCTTCGACATGCGGCAGGCGATGAACGGGGCAACGCGCCAATACTTCAAGGACCCCGTGCCTTTCACCCAGCGCGCGTTCCTCGTCAACAGATCCAGCAAGCGCGACCTCACCGCCGAGGTGTACGCCGAGCGTCGCCGTGCCCGCTACCTGCGCACACTGATCAGCGGCGGTGACCGCGGACAGAAGCCAGTGGAACTGCGCTACCTGGCCAAGGCCGAAGCATCCATGCCAAAGGGTTCGGTGCTCGTGCCCGCAGCGATCAAGCTCACGGCCGCTGGAAACGTCTCCTTGGCCGCTCTGAAGCGCATTGAGACCCAGATAGCCACAAAGGGGCGCAACAGCGTCTTCCTGGGCCGTCCAGAGGGCGCTGGCAGACCTCCTGGTGTCTATCAGCGTGCGGCACGCGGAAAACTCAAGCCGTTGTTCATCGCAGTGCCCCGCGCCCGCTACAGCAAGATGTTCCCCATGGAGCAGATCGGGCAAACCGTCATCGACCGACGCTTCGGTGACTACCTCCGCAGCAGCCTTGAGCGGGCGGTCTCCACGGCCAAGTAAAGGGAGGGGGGGTGGCCTTGCGCGGGTCCTTCCGGGGTAAAACGTCGCGGGTCGTCCAATCG
>Ga0129336_10002569_pt1 | contig 11202 bp, 13 predicted proteins | sample CPB6_02_DNA_FD_96878 | JGI IMG/M metagenome (GOLD analysis project Ga0129336, IMG submission 96878) | Freshwater to marine salinity gradient microbial communities from Chesapeake Bay, USA - CPBay_Sum_0.6_0.2_DNA | ecosystem: Environmental > Aquatic > Marine > Coastal | place: USA: Chesapeake...
AATATCAAACGGGTCGTCCTCAGTTGTTTTATTGACTTGGCCGGGAGGCAACGTTGTCATGGCTTATAGCTGCCTCAAGATCAGAAGTTGGACATCATGCTAGCGAGACCCTGTTGGAAGATGTCACGACGACCTTCCACAGACTTCTGGCGTTGCTGACGACCTTTCGATGCTTCAAGACGCTCCAGGAGCTTCTCAAAGTTGTTAAGGTCAAAATTAGTTGCGGAATCAGTACCGGTATCGGTAAGAGCGTTGGTCATTCTTTATAACCCAATGTGTAGGTATCTAATTATTATAAACAGACTTAACCAAAGGCTAAGCCCAGTAGGCTATACATTCTTGAAGTGTTATCCATTCGAGAAATATCTTTATCTGCTTGCGCCCTGATGCCCATAACTGCTTTATCGGCTTCGCCTTTTGCTTGGATTCCTTTAAGGGAATAGCCGCCTTCAATTTCGGCCACATCTCTTAAACCGGCTGCAACAATCTTTTGTACCTCAATAGCCTTTTCTTTGTCGGCAGTACTGGCAAATTTACGCCAGCGCTCTTCACTGTCGTCCGAATAAAAAGAACGTTTTGTCTCTGCATCTTGTGCATAGTCACTTTGTCCTCTTTGGATCTTTGCAACCTCTTCTAAAGATTTTCCTCGAATTGTTTCGCTTTCAGTTTGGGCTTCTTTTTGGTATTTACCAAGTTGAATGCCCATACGAGCTTGCCACTCATATGGATCCAACCCCGTAGCCGTACCTGTACCTGTACCTGTACCTATATCTGGTAAACCATCCCCATCGTTATCAACTCCAGGGGAAAAAGCTACTTCAGTACTCTCTTCTTCTTTGGGTTGATTTAATACGTCTTTGTTAGCAGAAAAATAATCTTTGGCTTTTTCGTTAAGACGATATCCTTTATCTGCTACAAGTTCTTTTAAATCCTGTAAAGATTTAGTTGGGTTTGCTGTGACAATATCTTTAAAAGTTGATTGACCAACTCGTTGATTTGGTACCTCATACCGCACTCCTCCTATGCGGATTTCGGGAGTTTTTGCTTTCTCTTTTTCTTTCTGTTGATACGTCTTTGATGCAACTGCTGCATTCTTGCCTTTGTCAGGAGTACTATCCTTCCTTGGAGTGTTAACACTCTTGTTAGGAGTGTTGTCTTTACCTTTGTTTCCTTTCTGTGACATAATTAAACCTCTTTATAAAGTCACGTCTTTCAAAATACTCTTTGAAAGATCACCATATTTACCTGTTAGTCTACCAGTAGTAGGATCTCTCTGAGCTGTTCCAAAGATATCAGAAAGCATCTGCTGATTAGGTGACATTACTTTACCGCTGGCAATCATATTAGATTTTAGTAAATCACCAAATGCTGCAGCGCTCCTTACTTTCTGTGCTTTAGCTTGGTCTACAAAGCTGTCGTACTCCTCAGGTGTAAACCCGATGCCTTGTGTACCAAATAAACCTTTTGCTGTAGCTTGGTAGTTATCACCGTAATAGTCAATTGGCTTTTTATAGCTTCTAGCTAAACGTTTGTCGATAAACTCAGGATTGGTGTAACGGCCTTCAAGTCCTTCAAGATATGATTCAAATGCTCCTCGATCACCCCCTTTTAAATAACCCTTGGCTTTGGCAATAGTTCTACGTTTTTCAAGAGGAGAAGCTTTTACTGCATTATACGCATAGTCCTGAAGTGCTTTTTCTCTTGGAGTTAAACCATATTCAAGAGCATCGCCACCGCCACCAAACCCGCCTGTAAGACCACCAAATAAAGCGCCTGCTGCTGCGCCCCAGGGACCACCAATCGCCATGCCTGACGAGGCACCTTGCATAATACCGCTACCAGCTCCCGCAAGGTTAAAGCCTGACATAATAACTACGCTCTCTTTCTCACTATTTTAAGGTGTTTATGTTTAAGTGTTTAGGAAACCGCCAAAGCGCTGGTCTAAAAACTTACCAGCTAAATTACCTAAATTCATCGTTCGAGTTTCGGCCCGTAATTCCGGATTATTTGTACGCAAGCTTCCAATAATAAGAGGGATTCTAAACGAATCAGTAATGTACTTATTACGTTCAAATAAATCAGAACCAAAGGTGGCATCCCGCATGTCTGCCATGTAATCAAGATAGTCTTGACCCGCTTTAGTTCCTTGTTGATTACCAAACGCTTGGATACCCATATTGGCCAAGTTACCAAGGCCTTGTACAGCGCCCCAAGATAATCCACCACCTCCAAAAGCATTGGTAGCTACACCACCGCTGTAATCAGCTGTAGCTCCACCACCTAAATTAAATCCCGGAGCACTTCCGGCAAGTGGACTTCCTCCAAAACTTCCAGTACCTACGCCATACTTTGGGTCTAGGAAAGCAGGATCAATGGAGCCAAAATAAGAAGACATTGTATTTCCTCAGACGTTAAATTTAAGTAGACTGCCGCCGGAATCTTGGAACCGTTTGGTTCTATTGGCTCGCATTTCTTCAATCACAGGATTGATGAAGTCAAACTTACGTGCCATCGCCTCGGCATAAAGCTGCGGCAACTTTTGCTGCATGGCAAAAATGTGACCCTTCATTGCACGCTCAGATGCTTTGTCCGCTAGTTGATTCATTGGATCAACATAAGCTTGTGCTTGCATACCAACAACACGAGGATCCTGGGAAAGCGATGTCTGCATTTGTTGGTTTTTAATCAGATTCATTGCCACAGACATTGGATCTTTTGGATCAATTGGAGCATTGGTTCCATACAGATCTTGATACTCTTTGACAATGTCTGAATACCTACCAGCAAGATTTGGATTCCCGCTGCCTTCTCCTGAAGTAGTGCGCCAATCGCCATAAGGTTGGCTCATGAACCCACCTTGGCCCCCTCCTCCGAATAACCCACTAAGTGCGCCTAACATAATCAGTACCTATTAGAAAGTAATGTTGGGAGCTTGAAGGACTGAGTTAGCGTAGGGTGCAGCAGTCATCATTGCACGGAGATTCGCACCTGCTTGTGTTTGTGCTCCAAGGGCTAGCTTACCCGTTGTTGCCATACTACCAAGCATTGCAAAGTTTTGACCCATGGCATTCATGATTTGCTGCTGACGCACAACATCGTTATTGCGTTGTTGTTCAATCAGTGGCGCCATTGCTTGTAGATTTTCTCGGTCTTTATCAACCATGTAGCCATAAATGTCTTTGACTCCTGCACGTTCTGCATTCATCATTTGGATTTGGCCTTCGTTGCCAATCTTACGCAGTTGCTCTAAGCGACCTAACTGTGTAGAGAAAGCACTAGGATCTCCCTCACCGGTTTTCCGTTGACGATCCTTTTGGATAGCTGCAGTTGTTAACTGTTGTGTTCCTAAACCAAGGAGTGGCGCAACCATTTGCAGAATTGCACCTTTACCACCGCCAACAGAACGACCCGCCGCACGTGTTAATGCAGTAACACCTAAACCTGCAGCGGCACCACCGCCGACAGCATATGGGTTATTGCCTTCGGTGTAATCCTGGAAAGCGGCAACAGCAGGTGCTAAATAACCAAGTCGTCCAATATTTCGTTTGATCGGATCACCTTCTTTTAAAGCACCGCCAAGTAAATCGCTGGTGCTTGCTAAAAGACCACCACGTTGATTAGGGTTTGGTGTGTCATCAGCCGGTGGAGTACCGCCGCCAGTAGTAGGAGGTGGAGTGCCACCGCCGTCGCTGCTAGGTGGTGTAGTTGTAGGTGAAGGAGTTACGTCTGTAGCCGTATTAGCTACTTGGCTAGGAGTTGAAGAAGGATTGAGTACAATAGGATTCCCATTTTTATCCAGGATTACACTTACTTGTCCTGCCGTACCAGCATCTGGAGTCAATGCGGCAGCAGCAGGAGTAACAGCAGCAGCAGCGGAAGGTGTTGAAAAGCCACGAGCAATTGCGTCACGTAAGTCTCTTATTTCCCGTGCTTTTCTTTCAAGAAAATCTTGTGGGCTTTCTCTACCGCCTCTACGTGCACCTTGGCCACGGCGAGTACTATAATCCTCGGTGACATTTCCCGTTACTTCTGCCATTTTTACTGCTATCTGTTATTTGCTAATTCTATCATTGCATTTCTTCTGAATATTCAGCAACTGTTGGTAGTTTAGGGCGATTAGCTTGTGCAATAGCTGCGTTAACTGTTGCGCCTACTGCAGCACCAGCAAGTGCACCTGCTGCCCCACCAATTAAACCACGCCGTGTTAAACCAGTCCGTACTGTTTCTGTAGTATGTTGACGATAGCCTCTACCAGGTACCGTCTTAGTGGGTGTATTACGAATACCTGCAGCTAATCCAGCTAGTCCGCCAATCGCAGTTGTTGCAGTTGCAATGTTAACTGGATAACCAAGCATACGAGCTTCTGGTATTCCTTCTAAGTTTTCAGGCGTTGCTTTCAAGATTCCTAAGAAGCCACGATCTTGGTAGTAATTTTGCATGAAATTGGCATAACGCTCTGGCGTTAAGCTTGGGATCTCTGCTTTTGCAGTTTCATATTTTAATGGTGCGCCTTGACGACCAAGGAAGAAGCGATCGAATAATTCTTGTACTGGTTGTTCTGTTTCTCTGCGATCATCTGTACCTTCAGGAGAATATGTTTGCGCGTATCCAGTAGCACGGAAAGCTTCTCCTGGATTCAAAACATTGAATGCACCACTCATGATCGTGGTCGGAATTGCCACACTTGCAGCCATTAGCCCTGTTCGTGTTTTGCCTAAATCTTTGTAAGCATCCTTACCCGCAACATATTTCATTGTGTTTTCAATGCCAGTATCCAATATTGCTAATGGATGGTTGTAACGCCAATACACACCCCTTGTGCCGTCGTTGGTTAAGTCGGTCACTAAACGCGTACCAAAAGCACCAATAGCTTGGATTGGCGTTTCTTTTAAGCTAACTCCTTGTGCACGTAATGCGTCGTGGTATTTACCAGCGATATTTAAAACGCTTGGATAAACTTCATCTGCGATGCGTGTAGCACGTTCACTTTTCTTTGCACCTTCTTTTAATGCTTGCGAAGTATTAGATAGTAAACGTTGAAACCGATTTGGATTAGACACCGGCAATTGCTCCCATCATTTTTCGGATTTCACCAAAGTCGGTGTTCATTTCAGTTCGCATAAACTCATCGTTCATCGACTGCCTGCTAGGTAGTCCGGCAGTTTGGAACATTGTTCCAGGGGCAAGCTTATCCATGTAACTATCTAAGAATTGCTTCCTGTTAACTTGGTCACGTTGATTGTTTTGTTGAATAATAGTAAGGATCTGTTCGTCAGATAATTGCGCTAACTCTGGCTCAGTCAATTGATCTAAATTAACATTACTAAGATCTGTTTCTTGTAAAGATTGGCTTTGATGCTGTTGAGGTGTTTCTCGACCAGGACCAAACAAAGATGGTCTTCCAAGGGCAGCACTAACTAAGTTGCCTGTTCCAAGGGAAGCAATAAAATTGACAGGGGTCTCTAATCGACTTGGTTGGTATTCATTTCTTATCTTGCCAGTCTTTACGTCTTTTATTTCCACATTTTTTCCTGGTCTTACCGCACGTAATCCCCCAATTGCTGCGGTAGAACCCAGAATATCTGCAGCGCCATATAGTAAAGCTGTAGGTAAATCTTCACCCAGCATCATGCTAATACCAGTGCTGATGCCGCCACTCATTAAAGCAGGGCGAAGTAAGTTCATAAACCCTGCGAAAAGAGCTGGTCTTGCTGCGGCTGCAGCGGCGGCTACTACTGGTGCTGGCATCTGAATATTGTTTTTCTTTTATTATAAAGCGCTAGGCTTTAGAGCTTTTCTCATCTTCTTTTTTATCCTTGCCACCTTTATCTTCCGCAAGTAATTGTGCAACAGATTTGTTGTCTTCTACTTCGTTCTTGGCTTTTGATTCTGCTTGTGCCATGAGTCGTCCCTTTGGATCAGGATTAGACATACGTGGCATTGGATTTTCACTGCGTTCTTCTACGGTTGGGCTGAACGCATACATCTCTTTCCACATGGGATTGTAATCTGGTTGGTCCTCAGGTCTTTGTCTTGTGTTAGGCCGACCGTCATTAAAGTTATAATCTTTTTGGCGATTAAAGGGTCCGCCAATACCAGCAAACACTTCATTGGGAATCACACGGCCTTCTTCGTCTTGTTTAAATTCAACAAAACCAAGGCCTGGGTTTAATCGCTGCTTTCGTGCTGAGATATTTTTCCTGATGTCAGTTTCGGTAAAACGACCGGGAGAAAAAGGTGTTTCAAAACTATCGGCAGGAATAGTAAAAAGATCTGCGTAGTTTAGGTTTTTCTTTTTCTCAAAGACGTCTTTTGTAAAGTCAATATAACGCTGGGGTTCATTCTTGGAAAAGTAGTCGCTCCCATGCCCAGCAAGACGTGCATCCCGTGCCATTAATCTTCCTCAGCTTTGCGGTACTTTTTCTTTTTCAATGATACTAAAGTTTTTCGCAAGTTTGCTTGCTTGACGGTGGACTTATCGTAATCGTCTGGATTGGCAAGTACGTTTTCTTGTAACTGCGCAGTGGTAATTCCTTTTTTAGCTGCTTTCTTGGTGAACGCACCTTTTTTAATCTCAGCCTTGTCAATCCAGTTCTTGTCTTTCTTGTCTTTAGTCATGGCTTAGCTATGTTTAAGTACTCTAACAGAAGGTCTAATCCCCTACCTTCTATTCCTAGTTGGCGAGGATCTGCTTCAGAAGTGCGAATTGGACCACCACGGCGATACGCGGAACGCATTAGATCATCGCGCCAATCTTCTGCTCCAGGATTAATACCGTAGCGCGGAACATTGGTAATAGTTTCGTTACGGAAACCACGTGCTTGAGCTAATTTATCCATACGTGGATAAGCAATTTTCTGTCCTTGGGGAGTGAGCTGTGTAACAGGAAGACCGCCTGCACCTTGTACGGTTTGTTGAGTCATGCCGCCAATGCGAGATAAACCTGGAGATTGTGTTAAAGGACCGATGGGAGCTGGTTCTAATCCAGTTACAAAAGGTTCCTGAGAAGAGTCGTTAAAGTAACGTGCTCTTTCCCCACGACGAGTTAAATCATTCAATCTATTGGGTGAAGCCCCAACATCGCGTCGTACCCCAGGAGTAACATTGGCTGTTGGTTGAACAACAACAGTACCACCAGACATTTCGCCAATGAAAGGGCTCAAACGTAGAGGTACGCTACGACCGGGTTGATATTGTGCATACAACGTACGTTTGCTGGGATCGATACCAGGGGCACCTAGTGTTCCTGCAAGACGCAGGGGAGAAATAGATGAGACTTGTGGAGCTTCAGCAGGGAAGAGCTCTAATTGACTTGTTACTGAACCTCTAGGTGTCACGTAGGATTCAGGATCACTGATAGCTTTAGTCTGCATTCCACCAGTGATAGCATCTGCTAAGAAAGCTTGGGCATTGGCTTCAACGCGCTCTGAAATGTCACGATTTGCCCGCGTGCCCGCAACATTATAAACAGTGCCAAGGACATCGGGATTGTCTTGCGTTAAGTAACGCCCTGTCGGGGTATCAACGGAACCAATAATACCGGGTCCACGAATAACGCTATTTGCCTTACTCTTGCCCGTGAAAATGACAGGACCTGCTGCTTCTGCGGCTGCTCCTGTATACACATCAGAAGCACCAAGTACAGGACCTAAGATTGGTTCATTGTCATCTACATAACCAGCCCTAAGTTGGCTAATAGGAGGAAGTACGGGTAAAGGCTCAGAAGGATCAACAATCATTCCACGCCTTAACGTTTCCATAGAACGCGCTAAATCTTGGGCTGGTCCAGGGGCAACCACTGGTCTTTGTTGGCTTTGAATACGAGCCTGTTGACGAATTTCTTCCGAAGCAGCAACAGAAGCTCTTGCACGATTTAAAGCTGCGGCTTGCAAAGGAGTGGGGTTTGGATTTTTTAAAGCCCTTGTAACTAAAGTTTGAGAGGCAAGCCGGGTAACAAAAGAATCTAGTGATGTGCTAATAGCCTCTTGTTCAGCACCCATCAAATTACCTGGTAAATTTAATTGTCTTGGATCCTGATAAGTAGTAAGTCGTTTAGCCGCACGTTCTTTTAATTCTTGGCGGAACGGAGATTGTTGTCCTTCTAACAGCAACGAAGTCAAATCTTCATCAGATGCCCTGCCAAGGAGTGGTTTAATCTCGTTAGTCAAAAGTGCTCGTGCTTGAAATTCAGGGCCTTGACCCTGTCTAGCTTTTACTCCTGTATCAGCAGAAGCATAAATACTGGCATCATCTAAATAAGTAATGTCGCCTACCCTATTAAGTTTGCCACCGCGTAAAGCTTTCCCGCGCATTGTGGTCTCAACAACTGGGACATCGCCAAGGAGTAAAGATTGTACATCTTCCCCTTCAATGCCAGGTTGTGCTCCAAGTAGTTCATTACGCTGGCGAGCATTATCAACAAGTTGAAGCTGATCGTTTAACTCTTCTCGATACTGTTTATTAAAAGCAGCTTCATTAAATTGTTTAGGATCTGATTGGCTACCTGAAAGCTCAGCAAGAATCCTGTTAGCTTCATTTTGAAGTAATTGTGCCCTTTGAATACGATCTTGAACTTGTGCAGCCTGTCTTCTGTTTTCTGCAGAGTAATCAAAATCGGTATCAATTTCTTGTGCACGCAGATATTGGCGAGCCTCTTGCACTAAAGGATCTTGTGCTTGTTCCAGGCCCAGGGCTCTTGGCGAAATACGTACAGCTTGGTTTTGCCGTATGTCCAGTATGGGTTTACCTTGTCTTACCAAGTCCCGTACGGTTAGACCTTCTGCTTGGTCAACAGGTAATCCATCAGGTAAAGCTTGTGCAACCGTATTGATTGCGACGTCACTTTCAACACCAGACCATTCGCTGGGATTGGATCCCAACATTGCTTTATAGTCTGCATCTGCTTGCGCTTCTAATTGTGCAATTTGGGTTTTATCCAGATCTTCGTTACGTGATAACTGTTGCCACGTACGCCCTGTTTGTTGTGCTGCACCAGATTCAACTGCGTCTACTGCTTGGTTTTGTAAATTGCTGTTTTCTAGTTCACGACGAAAATCAAGAAGCATGTTTTGTGCACGTGCTTTTTCTACTCCTTCGATATTTTGAACGTTTCGGGTTGCACGTCGCATTTCAGCTTGTGCTTCAGGTGTAGCGGAATAACGTTCCGCTTCTTCTAATTCAAGTTGTTTCGCAACTTCAACATCGTCCAGGAAATCACTAAGATCCACAGTTGCCATTGGAATGGCTGGTCGATCTGACAATGAAGACGCAAATAAACTTCCTTGTGCAGGTGTTGCAGACAATGGGCGAGATGGTGCCTGCATAATAAATTCACCTGTTTCTTCTGCTAAAGCATTAACAGGCGAACGTAATGCCATCAAAGTTCCTTGAGTACCAGGGATTTCAAGTTGGTATGTGCCTTTACGATTTTCTGCTGCTTGCAATAAATTTTTAGTTGCTGCTTGACGCCGTGCATCTGCTACCTTCCTTGACACCATCTCTTTAGGATCAGGGCGATAAGGTACGTATTCTTCTTCAAAACCTAAGTCTTTACCAGATGTAAGACGATTGGCAAAATTAGTAGGTGTAGTCGGCGGTACACTCGGAGGAACATTTGAGTATTGCTCCGGTGCATGTGGAGCAACTGGTCTTGGATTCTCGGTTACACCACGGTTGCCTGTAACACGAGCAGAACGTGACGGTGGAATGTCAACAAGTCCAAAATCACCGGTACGTCGTGCGCCAAGATCAGTCATTTGTACGCCACGGGGGCGTTCATTGCGAGCAGCACGGGTTAATGCCTCTGCCGCCGCATTTTTTCCCTTGGTGTTACGTAATGCGTAGTAGCCACCAGCGCCAGTGAGGGCACCTAAGCCAAGAAGCCCCGCCATTCCTAAGAGATTAGGACCTTCGTTACGTGATTCCTCGTAATATTCCGCCATGTGAGTCCTATCGTCTGATATTTCTATGATATCTGTATTTTAAGGTGCAAAATTCAGGAAATGACAATGTACGTTAGACTATATGCAGCGAAAGTACCAAGAAATCTATGGATCCTGCGGATAGGGCGCAACGTGCACTTGCATTAAGGGCAATTGCGGACAAAACAAAAGAATTAGAGGATGCAGGTGCTGATCCAATTACAGTTAAAACGTTTTCTGCTGGTGCGCAGCGGGAATTAGCACGTCAAAAACCAGATGTAGACAAATATAAGAGTGCGTTTGTCGCGGCAGGTAACTTTAAACGTCAAAATAGCGGTCCAGAATTTTAAATTGAAATTTTAATTTTTTAATTATTTAGAAAATGTGTAAATTCAATTAACGCCGGGGTAGATTCCCCGGCTTTTTTGTCTAAAAACTTGGGCAAACTCTTTGTGCTGTCTACACTTTTTGTTGATAGTGTACGACTTTTCGTAAAAATGGCCCCTATATACCCAAAATAGGGAAAATATTTTTCTGACGGTTCTTACAACACCTGTGGGAATGCGAATGTGCATAGAAAAAAAAGAACGGTGGGCGGGTAGAGAATAAGTTGGAGCGAAGCGGGGGCATGCACGAGTTTTCCACAGGTTTTTCCACAGGCTGCAACACTTTCAGACAGCGTACGAATCCCTGAGATCCCTTCGCGCGCAAGGCTTTTCGGCTACACGGCACTGCGGGAGATACAGAACAGTTCATCGAGAAGCTCGAGGTAATTGTCACTGTTTCAACACAAGCAAGACAGAAGAGTGAGCAATAGATCCAAGGGTCATTCGTCAAGCTGGACGTTAAACGCAGCCGTTACTTCTGCGCACGTCAGTCGCAAATCAAGAGGATCAATCATGATCATCTACTTCACCCTGACTACAGATACTGCTGTGTATCAGTTCCAGGTGAACAAGGAGGAGAACTTGGTGCGTGTCACCAAGCTTGTCCTCAAAGGCCAAGAGTGGGGCGAGTGGCATCGCTCCACACTCATGTCCCTAAACGCAGGGCGCAAGCTCGTGCGTCAACTACAGAAGACCAGGTGAGTTATAGCTCCCAAGCCAGGTGCAACGCCTGGCTCTGGTCATTGCCACAATCCCGTGGCATCTACTCTATACCAACGATGACTCAACACATTGCATCCATCGTCATTACTACTGCCACACTTATGGGCATTGGTACTCAGGTCACCATCCATCAATTGGATAAGGCGACCGCAAAACAATGCATCAACCATGAG
>Ga0129336_10002570_pt1 | contig 11201 bp, 8 predicted proteins | sample CPB6_02_DNA_FD_96878 | JGI IMG/M metagenome (GOLD analysis project Ga0129336, IMG submission 96878) | Freshwater to marine salinity gradient microbial communities from Chesapeake Bay, USA - CPBay_Sum_0.6_0.2_DNA | ecosystem: Environmental > Aquatic > Marine > Coastal | place: USA: Chesapeake Bay...
AATGCCGACGGGACCGCAGGAGAGGATCCATCAACTTACGGTATTGGAGCCATGTTGATTGGAACAATAGTTACTGCATTGATTGCAATTTCCATCGGAGTTCCAATTTCAATTGCCTCAGCTCTATATTTGAACTTTTACGCTCCAAACTTCCTCCGAGGTTTCTTAACAGGAGTTGTTGACTTGATGGCTGCATTCCCCTCAATTCTCTTTGGACTGTGGGGCTTCAATGTTTTGATGCCGAGTGGTGAGTATTGGGCAAAGTTGCTTCATAAGTATTTGGGGTGGATACCACTATTTGATGTTTCAACTCCATTTTTTTCGCGCTCACCATTTATTGCGGGCTTAGTACTTTCAATCATGATTATTCCGATTGTCACCTCCATCGCTCGTGAAGTTTTCTCGCAAACTCCGCTTGATCGAATTCAAGCTGCGTATGCTCTTGGTGCAACTAAGTGGACAATGATTCGGGCAGTCGTACTTCCATTTGGTTATGGTGGAGTAGTCGGCGGTGCCATGCTGGGTCTCGGTCGAGCTATGGGCGAAACGGTAGCGGTGTTTACTGTGTTGAATATCGTGTTTCAAGCAAACTTCCAAATTCTCTTAGGGGCCGGCGGAAATGTCGCTTCGTTGATTATCCTAAAGTTTGGTGAGGCTTCTGCCGAAGAAATTAAGGCGTTGATGGCTGCAGGTCTAATGCTCTTCTTATTAACTCTGATTGTTAACATGCTAGCTGACCTGATTGTTAATAAAACTGTAAAGCAGGGCCGGTAAAAATGAGCACTTCTGTAATCTCGGCGCCTAAACCGCAAAAACCTTGGAGGCCGCGACCTTCATCTTTAGTTCCAAACTACCTTGGCGTATTGGTCATACTCCTCGGTGTTTGGGCCGCAATTGAATGGACGGGGCTCGCTGGAAAACTGGGAGCATTTGCCTCTGCCGTAGCGCTAACAACTGTCGTATCAGCTGTGATTTCAGGGATGCAGAGGGGTAAACAAGCGGCAAAGAATTCCGCCGTAGCCTCTCTCATTACTTCTGGGGCAATATTGGCGCTATTTCCAGTGGTTAGCATCCTAGGTACGGTTTTAGTTCGAGGAATAGATGGAATTTATGTTGGTTTTTTCACCACAGATATGGGACTTGCCAGCGTTAACGATCCATTAAACGTAGGAGGAATTCTTCACGCAATAGTTGGAACAGCACTAATGATTTTGATCGCCACCCTAGTGTCTGTGCCACTAGGGGTATCAACGGCCATTTACCTAACGGAAATTCGTGGCCCGGGTACGCGTTTGATTCGCTTTCTTGTTCAAGCGATGAGTGGAGTTCCTTCAATTGTTGCGGGACTTTTCATCTACTCGGCTTTGATTGCCGGATCTGGAAGAGGTTTTAATGGATTGTTTGGCGCTTTTGCGTTGGCAATCTTGATGTTACCTACTGTTGCAAGAACTGCTGAAGAAGTTCTCCTTCTTATAGGAGAAGATCTTCGAGAAGCTGGATTAGCACTTGGCGCAACCCAATGGCGAACAGTTGCGATGGTTGTGGTACCAGCGGCCAAAAGCGGTCTGATAACGGCAGTTATTCTTGGAATTGCGCGCATAGCGGGTGAGACCGCACCCCTCTTATTTACAACTGGCGGTGGCGACACGACAAATTTAAATCCTGTAAATGGAGTTATGGGATCCTTGCCGTTCGCAATTTGGAAGGCACTCATTTCAGGTTCAGCAGAATCAAACGCTAGAGCTTGGGCTTCAATTCTTGTGCTACTTATTTTGGTAATGGTTTTGTTCTTTTCAGCAAGACGTTTAGGGAAGGTCAGGAGATAAAAATGGCAGAAAACGTGAAACCATCCTCGTTGGCGAGCATTGCTGCGGCCCATACGAGAACTCCGGGTAAAAGCGCCCTCGGAACTGGACTTGAGGCACGCGGAGTTCATGCCTGGTTCGGTAAAAATCATGTTTTGTCTGACATTTCGCTTGATTTTGCGGCTGGAACAGTCACAGCTCTGATTGGGCCCTCGGGTTGCGGTAAGTCAACTTTTATTAGAACTCTTAATCGTATGCATGAATTCATTCCAACTGCTGCGATGGCTGGCGAAGTGCTCTTAGACGGAAAAGACATTTATGCCTCAGGCGTTGACGTAACAAAAATTCGTCTCAAGATTGGTATGGTTTTTCAGAAACCAAATCCCTTCCCATCTATGACAATTGGGGAGAATGTTCTCTCTGGATTGAAGCTTGCTCAATTGAAGCAGAGTAATAAAGATGAATTGATGGAGGAGTGCCTTGTTAGAGCCGGCCTCTGGAATGAAGTCAAGGATCGCCTTAGTGCTCATGGCGGCTCGCTTTCTGGCGGACAACAACAAAGGCTCTGCATAGCGAGATCTCTCGCTGTAAATCCCCAAGTACTTCTCATGGATGAACCTTGCTCAGCTCTTGATCCTGGTTCTACGCTGAGAATTGAAGAAACTATTCGTGAACTATCCGAGACAATGACAATTATTATTGTGACCCATAACATGCAGCAAGCTGCTCGAATATCAGATTACACTGCGTTTTTTCTTGCTGATGGCCATCCGGGCTTAATGGTTGAGTCTGGTCCCACAAGCGAGATATTCTCAAATCCAAAAGACAAGCGGACAGAAAACTACGTCACTGGCCGTTTTGGTTAGTCGATTGTTCATTTTCTGTTTCCTAAAAGTTAGAGCTCTAGTCTGTCTTGGTTTCAAATCCGAAAATAGGTTTCGGGTTCAACCTTCGTAGAAAAGGAGACCAAATTGGTCCGCAAGACTCTTTCGAAAGTCGCGGTAATTGCCGCGGCACTATCTCTAATCGCAGCTCCTGCACATGCAGTAAACCTCGTCGGCGGTGGCGCAACTTTTGCTAACCCAATACTTGATGCATGTAAAGCAGAATACGCACGCTTCTCTGGTGACAGTTATGTTTATAACTCTTTAGGATCTGGAGCGGGACGTTCTGGAATTGATAAGGGTGACTTTGATTTCGGTTGGTCAGACACTCCCCATCTTGCGGCCACTGCACCCGCAGGAATGATTCATCTTCCCGTTGTAGCAGCGCCAGTCGCAATTCTGTATAACGTACCTGGCATGAGAGGCCAGTTGCACTTATCTCCAACAACTCTTGCGAAAATCTTTGCTCGCGAAATAACAAAATGGAATGATCCTGCTATTAAGGCAGACAATCAAAGAAACGTTAAGAGCCCTGTTTTCGAAACAGAGCGAGTCAAGACAACAGTTGGCGGTCAGTCGACTTTTACAACAGTCGTCAAGAAGGACGCAAAGGGAAATCCAATCGTCAAGCGTTATGCGCAACAGCGCCTCAATGTTCGTCTTCCAAACCAAGATATCGTTGTCATTTACCGTGCGGACTCATCGGGAACGAGCGGAATCTTGACTAACTTCCTCCGTGCAGCGGTGCCATCTGTTTGGACAAAGAATGGAAACAATGCATTTGATGCTTCTTTCCCAGGTCAAATTAACGCACCAGCCAACATTGGAAAGATCCAGAGCGCTCGCGGTTCTGAATTAGTCGCAGCACTTGCGGCAAGAACCCCAGGGGCAATTACCTATGCAGAGAAGGATTATGCAACTAAAAACAAGCTTAGTTATGCGAAGCTGTATAACAATGCGGATGTTGCAGTAGATCCAGGTGCTGCGGGCACTTCAGCATTCCTTGGCTCTGCGACTTTTAACGAGAACAATGGAACAATTGTTTTGGATTACAAGACAACGAATCCATCTGCATATCTTCTTGGCTCAACCTCCTATGGACTAGTGCTAACTAACTATCCAAGCAAGGAAAAGGCAGCGGCAGTTAAAAAGTTGATGACCTTCATCCTTGATGAGTGCGCAAAGCGATTCCCAGAGACGGAATTTGCTGTAATCGATGGAGCTCTCTATGACTTCAATAAGAGGCTCATCGCACGTATTGGTTAATTGCTTTCGAGGGGGCAATTAACTTAGTTGCAATAAATTTAGGGGTCGACTAAAAAGAGTCGGCCCCTAAATCATTTTGTAACTCTAATTAAGTAGAGTCGGGCTGTGCGTCTTGGAGTTCTTGATGTCGGTTCTAATACGGTTCACCTGCAAGTTGTTGATGCATTTACCGGGGCAAGGCCTAATCCCCGAACAAATCTAAAAATAGATCTTCGCTTAGCCGAATTCATTTCGCCAGATGGCTTAATTGACTCAGAGGGCATTAAGCAATTACGAAGCGCGATTCGTGCATGCGTTACCGAGGCAAGGAAAGTTAAGTCAGATGAACTGCTGCCTTTTGCAACCTCGGCACTGCGCGAGGCAGCAAATGGTGGCGAGATAATCTCGGAAATAAATCAAGAATTTGATATCGATCTCCAAGTACTTTCTGGTGAAGAAGAGGCACAAATAACGTTTTTGGCTGCACGTCGTTGGTACGGGTGGTCAAGCGGTCGCCTACTTGTCGTAGATATCGGTGGTGGCTCACTCGAACTAGCGGTGGGCGTAAATGAATCGGCAGACATTGCCCTCTCTTTACCTTTGGGAGCTTCACGATTAACCAAGAGTCATCTTGAAGGAGATCCATTTACAAAGAAGTCGATTAGAAGTCTCAGAGACCATATAGAATCCCAATTATCAGAAGTTTTACCCGCTTTGGTGCAACATCAAGATACAGATCGCGCAATTGCAACTAGTAAGACTTTGCGAACATTGGCGCGTTTAACCGGGGATTGGGCCGATGGCGATGGCCGATCTTTGGAACTTGAAGGACTTAGAAAAATCCTGCCTAGACTCTCTGAAATGAATCAAGATGAGCGGAGCGAATTGCCAGGTGTATCAAAATCACGAGCGCGCCAAATTGTTGCGGGGGCATTTGTAGCGGAGACCGTGATGCGAAGCCTTGATATAGATGCTCTTGAAATTTGCCCTTGGGCTCTACGCGAGGGAATAGTCCTAAAGTGGCTTGATTGGATTAGGCAGTAAGAATTTAGGAGATAAGTGGCGCGGGTAAGTGATCTACCGATATTACTTCCTTGCCAATGTGATGCAAAATCCAAGCTTCGCCTGGCTTCAATGCTGCCTCAGAGATTTCGAAACCTTGCCGAGAATATTTCTCGGCCAAATACTGGGGAAGAATTGGATTGTGACCACAGACAAGAGTGGGTTCACCATTTTCAAGTAGCCGGTCGATGTATTTGAAGGTTCGCGCTGAGTTTTTGGTAAATACATATTCAGTGAGCGAATCAGTGAAGAAGTAGTCGATAGAGAGGGCTCTTGCCAAGGGGTTTATCGTTTCGTAGCAACGTACTGCGCTGGAAGAGTGAATCTCCCCAATTCCAAAGGGAGATAGAGTGCTAACTAATCGTTTAGCTTGTTGCTCACCGACTGCGGATAGAGGTCGGTCCAAATCCTCATTTTGCCAATCTTCTCGAGCGACGGCTTTGGCGTGCCGAAGCAAAATGAGAACTTGGGTATCTAACTCGGTATCAAGAAATCGCTTCAATAATTCCCGATCGCTCTCTTGGCTCAAAAATTCCTTCGCTTCAATCGGACTCTTCCACAACACTTGATCAACTTCACTTTGCAATGGCGTTCCAACTTGTCTAAGAAATTTCGCATTCCAGTATTTGACGCGCTTGGTAGTCCCTTCGGTTGAGTAGGAGATCTCACCAAGAAACTCTCTAAATCTAACTTCATATCCGGTCTCTTCAACCGTCTCGCGATAGGCACAAGAAATCGAATTCTCTCCCTCTTCACATTTTCCCTTAGGGAAACTCCAATCGTCATACTTTGGGCGATGGATGATTGCTACTTCGACGTCACCCGATTCATTTCGTCGCCAGACGATTGTTCCGGCTGCTCGTATTGCTTCATCCATACGCTTTACTCTGACTAATTAGAATTTCATGAAGATCCTGCAACCTGCCCTCATTCCCCATAAGTTTCCTATTCCAAGTGCCAGTCGCATCCATCTCCCAATGGCTGATTTCTGCGTTTGCATAGAGGTCAAGGGTGGAGTTGAGACGCGCTCTCTGTTCACTATCCTCAACGCGAACAAGAGCCTCAATTCGTCGATCAAGATTTCTATCCATGAGATCTGCGCTTCCAATCCAGAATTCATCGTGGCCGTCGTTATGGAAGTGGAAGATTCTTGAATGCTCTAAAAATCTTCCTAGAAAGGAACGAACGACAATATTCTCTGAGAGCCCCGGTATTCCCGGTTTGAGCGAACAAATCCCGCGGACATTAGCTTCGATTTGCACACCTTGGCAGGAGGCTTCGTAGAGCGCATTTACAAATTCTTCGTCAAGCAATGCATTCAATTTTAATCTGATCTTTGCCTTCTTTCCAGCTTTAGCATGCCTCACTTCGCGATCTATTCGCTCAAGTAATCCTCTTCGCAATCCACGCGGCGCGACCAATAGTCGTTCGAAATTTTCTTCCCGAACAAAGCCCGATAGTTGATTAAATAGCCTAGACAAATCTTCGCAAAGGCGCGCATCGGCGCTCAATATCCCAAAGTCTTCATAGAGTCGAGCGGTCTTGGGGTTGTAATTTCCCGTGCCAACATGACAGTAACGTTGGAGTTGGCCATTTTCCTTTCGAACTACCAAAGATAGTTTTGCATGAGTCTTTAAGCCCATAAGTCCATAGACAACATGAACGCCTGCTTCCTCTAATTTCCTTGCCCAGCGCACATTGGCAAGTTCGTCAAAGCGTGCCCTAATCTCTATGACTACCAATACTTGTTTTCCTGCCGCAGCTGCCTCTAAGAGTGCCTCGATTATCGGTGAATCACCCGAAGTCCTATAAAGAGTTTGCTTTATTGCTAGGACATTTGGATCAATCGCTGCAGTCTCAAGAAAGCGAACTACTGTAGAAGTGAATGAATCGTAAGGATGATGAAGGAGTATCTCGCGGTTCTTTATGGCTTGGAAAAATTCAGGGGCTTCGGCATCCTCCAACTCAGGAAATGGATGCGGGAGCACACCCCTAAAGGGTTCAAATTTCAATTCTGGACGGTCAAGGTCAGCAATGATGTTAAGACCTGTGAAGTCGATCGGTCCACGATTTTTGAAAACTTCCCGATTAGTAATCTCCAACTCTGCTACGAGTCGTTCGAGTAACTCGGTCTTTATGTCATCTTCAACCTCTAGTCGAACTGGTGGCCCGAACTTACGCCTCTGCAATTCCTGCTCCATCGTTTCAAGCAGGTTGTCACTCTCGTCTTCTTCAAGATCTAAGTCTTCATTACGCGTAAGTCGAAAAGCGTAATAATCTTCAATCATCATTCCAGGAAAAAGTTCTTCAAGGTGTGCAGCGATTACTTCTTCAAGGGCAAGGAAGCGATTATTTACTTGTTGATTAACCGCAACAAAACGGGGGAGAGTATTTGGAACCTTTACTCTTGCAAAGAACTCTTCATCCGACTCAGGATTTCGCACCAGCACAGCGAGACTCATTGACAGTCCTGAGATGTATGGAAACGGCCTAGAGGGATCTACGGCGAGCGGTGTGAGTACTGGGAATATTGAGGAATCAAATAATTGCTTTGTGTATTCGCGCTCGCTTTGGGTTAAGTCATGCCACTTAATTATGTGAATATTCTTCTGTGCTAACTCTGGAAGAATTGAGGTGTGCCAAATCTCGTTCTGTTTGCTAACCAATCCTTTTGATCTATCAAGAATTGCTTCAAATTGCTGAAGTGGTGTAAGTCCAGAGAAATTAGCGGAGTTAACCCCTGCTTCGACCTTTAACTTGACGGAGGCAGCTCTAATCATGAAGAAGTCGTCTAAATTCGATGAAACGATAGCCATGAAACGGACCCGCTCCAGCAAGGGCAAAGCTGGGTCTATGGCCAAATCCAAAACTCTCTGGTTGAAGTCGAGCCAACTCATCTCACGATCCACGTAAGTTGATGGCTGAATGTGAGCAAGTTGTTTCATAGTTTCGCGAAGTCTGCTCTTCAAAGATGAACGAAAAGTGAACTTGTAGTGCGAAGGAAGTTAATGGGCCCTTATTAGTAGTGGCTGACGCAGCAGTATTTGTTTGCCATTTGTTTAAAGTCACTCAAGGCCCAATTAATCTCTTCTTCCTAGATTAATCGGGTGTTAAAACCGGCGGTCATCATGATAACTAGTAATGGAATTGGAGCCGGCCATCTCATCAGAGCCAGTGCTATCGCGAGGAGAATGAAGGGGAATGCTCGGCCAATAATTCTTTCGATGGCGTATTCAGTCATTGAAGTTGCCACATCTCTAGATATTGAATGCGAATTCATTCCGGGTAGAGATAAGGGTTTAATGGCGCGGCGCCGCTGGGATGAATATTTGAGAGATCGGCTAATTGCCCTGATAGATGAAACGGGAGCAAAAGTTGTGACTTTCGATGGCGTAGTTCCTTATCCAGGTATCCTCGCAGCTAAATTTCGCAGACCCTCGGTTAGTTACATATGGATTCGACGCGGAATGTGGCGGAAGAAGCCCCAAGGAATTGCCCTATCTCTTCAATCTAAGTTGATGGACTATGTAATAGAACCCGGAGATGTTGCCCGTGAATATGACAACGGCCCAACGAAACATCGGGGTGAGGCACTCTTAACTTCCCCAGTTACGCTGTATGACCCAGAAACTTCCTTACCAAAAAAAGAGGCGAAGTCATTCTTGGGTCTGAGACCCGAGGGTATAGCGGTCTTGGTTCAATTAGGAGTTGGTGATCAAGACCTGAACGAGCGAGTTTCAGCAGTCCTAAAGGGGCTATCACGTAATCCGGGTATTGAAATTGTTATGGCAAAAGAACCTCGAAGTCGTACAGGTGAAACTTTCGTGCCTCGTGGTGTAGATGTGAAAGTTATTCGTTACTTTCCATTAGCAGATGTGATTCATGCATTCGATGCTGTCGTATGCGCGGCCGGATATAACTCAGTTCATGAAGTTGTACCAGCGAGAATCCCTACGTTATTAATTGCTAATAATCGAGGCACTGATGATCAAATTGCACGAGCCAAATGGTGCGCCGATTATAAATTGACTCTATTTGCGGATAATGAGTCACTTTTTGAAATTCAAGAAAAAGCTCACCAGCTGATGGAGTCCCAAGTAAGGCTAAAGTTAACTCAAATGTGTGAGCGAATTTCTAACTTTAACGGGGATCGCGAGATTGCGTCTTTAATTCTGATGCTCTCTCAAGATAATGTTTCTTCCCTAATCTTGAAACGGATGCGTTATCAAAGATTACTTGCCCAAAGCGCATTTGAAAGGGGCTTAGGACATGCCTTACGAAAGCTGGCTAATTCAGCGCTAAGAATTGCCGCACTAATATTCCGAACTTTTTTCCCACATGCCGAGTCACTAGTTCCAGAATCCAAAGTTTTGTTTTCTCAATCTCTTGATTTTGAATTATGTAATCCCCTAATAAAGGGTAACGATAGATTCGAGCACCTTCTTTCTGGTTCCTCAATAGAGTATTTGCAAGCGCGCAAAAGAGTGGCTGTTAAGGCTTATCAAACAATCGAGGATAATCTGTACTACCTTGAAGAGAGCGGTACGGAAGAGTCAATACCCTTCAGCTCCTCGACAATCCTAAAATATTCCTGATTGAATCTTTCAATGTTCCTAACTTCGTTCTGCCACCTTCCCTTATTCACCTTTTCTGCTCTGACTTCTGAGTTAAAGTAATCAACTAATTTGGCCTCACTCTTCAAGTTAAGGAAATAGAAAAGCTTGCTAAGGCTCTCCTCTCGCTTTGATAATGTGAGATCTTCCAGAGAGAGAGTCAAGACTTCATCCCCAAGTGACTTCGTGTTGATGAGAATTCGCCTCATCCGCCTTCGGTACCAGATCAAACCTTCTTCGTAGGTTTTAGGGCCCCAGTTTTCCCGCAGAACAGATGCAATTACGTCCCGGCCATCGCGAACCATGTGAATGAAACGTGTGCCAGGTAAGAATTCAGCCATCTCCGTGGCACGAAAGAGGTTGATTGGAGTGGTTTCGATCCAAAAGTTCTTTCCACTCCTAAGTTTTTGAGAGTCAATAAAAGCTCGCATAAATTTTCTCGAGGCAGACTTTTGGTCTTTTTTCCACAATGTCTTCAGATCATAGAAGAGTCCCTGTAATTCGTTTAGCTCTATGCCCTGAACTAGTCCAGTAACATCTCCCAATTTTGAGTCCCTCTCCCACCAATCGTTGAAGAGCCGATAGTGAAAACGTTTAAGGTGCAAACCTTTAGTAACCATTAGAGACTTGTACCTGCCCACTTTATTTCCGAGATATAGATCTAGAAGTCCATTTCCAGCCACGTGCATCTTTATTTCCGCCGGGCAAGACAAGCCTATTTGGGAATGTCTGGAGAGAAGCTTTCCAATTATTGTAGTTCCACTTCTTCCTGTCCCTCCTGTAAGTATCACATCAGAAAATTCCCGCTCACTTGAGTACATGAGTGGAAGGTTACTCATCGCACCTCAGAAGCTTTATTCTTTGTCTCGAATTATCTAAAGAATTAGTTTTATTTAACCCTTTGTTAACCTTGTAATCCGCAAACTTCGCTCATGAAAATCACTCTGAAAAATTCAATCGCCCTCTCAGTTTCAATCGCTCTTACGCTCGTGTCCTTTAGCTCCCTTCCGGCTAATAGTAATGTAGACCAATTTGATGTAACTGAATTGAGTCGCATTGTTTCTGGAGATGGTGAAGGTGGCGCTGAGATACCTACCTTCCACGCTGAGAGTAAGAGGCTATTTTCAACAAATGGAGCGCGCAATACGGTAGACGTGTACGACTTGAGCGACCCAAGTAAGCCAACGAGAATAAATCGAGTAGAACTAAAAAGTTATGGTAGCGATGTAACAAGTGTGGCCGCTGGTAAAGATGTAATCGTTGCTGCCGTACACCGTGCTGAGACCTTTGCAGCAAACGGTACTCCGACAACTCCATCCGGAGTGTTGGTCGTAATGGATCCAAATGGCAAAGTACTCTCAACTGCGGATCTCAAAGGGGTGCTCCCGGACGCGGTTACCTTTACGCCCTCAGGCACGACTGCTTTGGTTGCGATTGAGGGTCAACCCGTATGCGCAAAGGATGATCCAGCTACTACTGCAAATGAAGCCACAGATTATTTGAAGGCCGTTGATCCACTGGGTGGCGTATCAATTGTCGATCTCACTGACCCATCGTCACCGGAAGTCACTTTCGTGGGCTTTAAAGGTTTC
>Ga0129336_10002572_pt1 | contig 11197 bp, 10 predicted proteins | sample CPB6_02_DNA_FD_96878 | JGI IMG/M metagenome (GOLD analysis project Ga0129336, IMG submission 96878) | Freshwater to marine salinity gradient microbial communities from Chesapeake Bay, USA - CPBay_Sum_0.6_0.2_DNA | ecosystem: Environmental > Aquatic > Marine > Coastal | place: USA: Chesapeake...
TCAAGATTCATAATAACTCCTAGTCTTCGTCAACTATTCCATGGGTCTGGAAGTTTTTCTCCCAATCGAATCTCATCGCTCCCAGTGCCCAAGCGTCCGTCAGTTTCTTGGGACCGTCGTTCAACAACTGGATTTGAAATGCTGATAGACCAGCCTTCCTCTCCAAATAGTCCCTCCTCCACGACCTCTGCTTTATGTGCTCGTTGGTCATCTTCTTGCTCCCATTGTTTGACGATTTCTTCTGCTTGACGGTCAACGTCTTGCATGGTCGCTTCTACTTTAGCATCAATCCATTTAATTTTCAAGTATTCGACAATTGCTAGAAAGATGAAATTTAAAGGTGGCACCTGCTTTTGTGCCCATCTTTTACTCTTAGTGTACCAATTGTCTTCTCCACCCCAGGTGGTTTCAAACTTTATTTGAGGATTACTCTTTTCTTCTTGCATAACCACCAGAATCACGAACTTCGTAAATTGAATAAGTAAAATCTACATCTGCAGTAAAGTATTCGTTATCCGTATCTGTTACATCAAATTGCAAAGTTGACAAAGATGTTGGATACAAGTTCTTAAACACAACATCAAAATTGGCTCGGTAATTATTGTTGAGCACAATTAAAGTTGCGTCAGTTGTCAGTACTGCATAATCAGTTTCATTTGCAATTCTGGAATCATGCTCATCAACCCAGACAGACCTCTCTTTCAAAGACTCTGGAGTTCCCAGTGCTCTTATCCAGTTATGAATTTGCAAATAATTTTCTAGATTTTCATCAACCAAGAATCTCATGCTGAATGAATCGTAGACAGCATTACCATCCAGAGGTACTGGAAGCATGCCTCTAGTTGGAATTTTAATCTCACCAACAGAGATTCTAGGTAGGTTAATTGACTGTGCTAGGAACGCAACCTTAGGTGCTTTCTCCAATACGAACTTAAATCCGATTGGGGAAAGATAATTACGATTCTGTAACTGCTCGTTGTACCAGTTGGATGCCATTGAAGTTTTACTTTTATTTAGGTGAAGAGGGGTCCTCAGACCCCTCTACGCACTTCCTTCACACGATTTATTTAGACATAAAAAAAGACCCCCTTGCGGGGGTCCTGATACTTGTGAGAAAGACTCACATCAGGTTCTTGACCTGAACACGACGGTAGTAGCGGTTGCTGTTTGCAGTCAGAGCACCCGAACCCTGGGTCAGACCTTGAGCGAAGGGGTTCGAGACCATGCCGTAGCGGGTCTTGAAGCCAATCTTCGGCTGGAAGGTGTTGGGGTCGATTGCACGGACTTGCTGCAGGGGAACGTAGGGGCAATAGAAGAGACCAGCGTCATAGGGGCTGGAACCCTTGTAACCCATTACGTAGAAGTGCTTGTCAGCAACGTTTGCAGAATAGGGGTCAACATAGACCTTAATCTTGCCGTTCAGAGTACCAACCAGGGTGCTGGAGGTATCATCAACGCCTGCGAGACCGTTGTTGCCGTTCAGAGCAGGAGTGTAATCCAGAACACCAGCCATGCCGAGTGCCGAAGCAACGTCAGCGGAGCAGATGAGGATGTTACCCTTGCCACGACGAGTTTGCTGACCGATTGCGTTTGCATCGCGCTCGATTTGGAACAGCAGACCCTTGAACTTCTCAACTGACCAACGACCGTTGGAGTCAACGTCGAGGTCGAAGATACCAGCGGTAGCAGTGTTGTTCTGAGCACCAGCAACAGCGTTAACGTAGATGGTACGTACAACTTCGCGGTTGATTTCAGCCAGAATCTCGGTGCTGAGAATGTTGCTCAGTTCACCTTCAGCATCCAGACCATGAATTGCCTTCAGGTCTTGTGCCAGTTCGAGGCTGTACTCAGCTTTCAGAGCACGTGACTTAGCGGTAACGGTTACCTTCTCGATTGAGAAGCCCATTTCGCGGAACTCAGTACCAGTCTCGCCCAGGGTCTCAGCAACAGAGGTTGCCATGCCTTGTGCGTCGCCAGTCAGTTCATAGGTGCCAGGAGTGCCGTCATTCAGAACAGCAGGGTTGTTGCCTTCAGCATCGTTGTTTGCAGAGCTGGAAGCACCTGGGTCGTAGGAAGTACCTGAACCACCCGAGAAACCTGCGTTGGGCTCGTTGAAGAATGCTTCATCGTAACCGCCAGCAGCAGGGTTGCGCTCAGTACCATAGTTGGTGCGCATTGCGAAGATGAGTCCAGTAGGACCAGTCATCGGTTGAACACCAGCGATGTCATAAGCAATCAGCTTAGGCATCGAACGGCGAATCAGGCTAATCAGAACGGGGTCAAAACCTGCAACAGGACCTGTTGCGTCTGAACCGCCACTGTAACCAGTGCCGCCCAGTGAGTTGGTGGGAGCTTCGGTAAGCATAGCGGCTTCTTCAACTGAAGCACGCTCTTGGTTTTCGAGGAGTTGAGCGATAACACCACGCTTGTAAGAGTCGGAGATATTTTCTACAGACTCATGATTCAGAACGGGTGCCCACTTCTCCTGGAGTTGTTTAATGTTAGACATTTTTATTTTCCTCTTGGAGTTAATGCAAATTAAAAAGAATAATCAATTACCAGACCAACGGGCAATTGCGTCAACGTATTTTCTCATTGAAGCAGAGTAGTTGGTGGCTTCTTCTACCAGTGGTTGTACATCTTCTGTTGGGTCAACCTGGGTTGACTCCTGCATCTTGCGATTGAAGTACGACTCTTTGATAGTTTCGATTTTCTGACGAAAATCTTCTTCACTTTCAAACTCAACACCCTCAGCTAGTCTAAAAAGTTTCTCCTTCTGGGTCTCGGTGAGACCAGAGGAGCACTCATTCACAATCCCATCTCTTACATAGACGCCAATCTCCTTGTGGAGAGAAACGTTTGCTTCGATTTGCTCGTTGAGTTTTTGTTCCATTTCATCAATTTGTTCAGCCATGCCATCGAGCAGGTTGAACTTCTCTTCAGGAACACCAAAATTGTGTTCGATGAACAGAGACTTGAGTCCGTTAAAGAATGACTCTGCCATGTCGTTCTTGATACCATGTTCAATCTGGAGAGCATTTTCTTCCATCCAGCTTGAAACAGCGTATGACAGATAGTCATCAACTTTTTCGGACAATTCTGTTTTGAGTTTTTCGACTTCACCAGCGAAAGACTCTTCAAGAGCTTCTTGGATAACAGCAACTTCCTCGTTAACACGAGAGGTTACTGCTGCTTCGAAGATTGTACGGGCTCTTGTTTTAAATTCTTCGGAGAGCTCTTCACCAGCGACAAGAGCGTCAACATCCTCAGTAAAGTCGTATTCGGCTTCAGTGAGTGTGGTCTCCTCTTCGTCACTTTCGGTTTCCTCCATTTTGGCGGATGCGGCAGAAGGCTTAGTAGACAGGGTTTTAGACCCTTCATGCTTTACAGGAGCTGCAGCTGCAGACCCCAGGTTCTTAGTACCCTTAGCACCTTCCATCGAATCAGAATCACTACCGCCGATGCTCGTGTGATTAGCACCAGACGAATCCATTTTCTCAGCGGGCTTAGCGCCCTTTTTAATTGCGGCAACACCAGTAGCGGCTTCTTCTGAAACTGCTTCCTCGGACATGTGTGCCTCAAACTCTTTGTCAAGGGTTGCAGACATTGTTATTTCTCTCCGTTAGATAGCATTAGCTTTTCTATGATTATTTATACATTACAAACTTTGCAAGAATTGTTTGAATGCGGCAACTTTGCGCTCCTGAAGGTTAATCAGGGTTGCTTCATCAATTTGATGCTTGATTGTAGCAATAGTGCGCTCTTTAAGAATGCCATTTGACCAAACCCATTCTTTGCCTTCCATAATTCCCTCAACAAACGCATCGGGGGCAGAAGGGTCAGCTACGATATCTGCTGCGGTAGCGAGCATGAAATCTTCACCAACTACATTTACTCCCTGTACAGATGAGATAGAACCCATACCACGAGAAGAAACGCCAAGTTTTACACCTTCATCAAGAAGGCTCTTAGCAATTTTACCCATGGGAGTTTCAAGGAGTTTCGCTTTACCAATCCAGTTAGTACCTTCACGATTTAGCGAAATGATTTTGTGAGAAACACGGTCGAGATTGATAGTAGGACCATCTGGATGACCCAGTTCGCCAAGGGCGCGACCTTTAGTGATAAAATTCTCATCATATTTAGCAACTTCTCTCTCCATAATTGAAGAAGGATATTTGCGATTGTTGCGATTCACCAAATCCGCCTGCAGAAAAATTCCCTCAATGAAGTGGGATTTCTTACCTTCATGTTCTTCGGTAATGAATTCTACGTCAGTAATTTCTTCAGCTATCAGTTTCATCGGTTTCTACCTCTTCGGGTTGTTCGTCACCAGGAATATCTGTATTATCTGGAAGTTCATCTGTCAATTCATCTGCAACTGCTTGCGCAGAATTGTCATAATCAAATCCCCACTGGTTTGCAAATTCAATTTTTTTCTGTTGAATTGCATCGAAAGCCTTTGCATTCAACAAATCACTAACACTTGTGAGGGTGTCCAGTCTGTTATCTCCGAAAATTGCATTTACGACATCATATGCCGTAGTCGCAATCTCTTCTTCAGATTCTTCTTCATTATCAATTTCATCGATAACTTCATTCTCTTGTTCAATCTCAGTCATGATTATTCTCAAATCAATACTACTTTTATTTATTTAATTAGAATTGTGCCATTTTTTTATCTTCTGGGTCAATCCCATCATCAGACATACCTTCCGCTGGAGCAGGCGCTGCTGCATCTGGCATTCCACCCATCATTGCTGGGTCCATGGCATTAGGGTCTTGAATAATACCCTCTTTCATTTCCTCTTCAATTTGCTTATCAATCTCAGCAAAATCTCCATCAGTTTGCCTGAGAATTTGTTTGCGAACGTATTCTACGGAGAAATATTTGCCGACATATGGGTCAACATTATTGACAACTGCCATACGCTCATTCATAATCTCAATTTCCTTGAGTTCATTGTAATAAGAATCAGCAACATAATCAAATTGAACTTGCTCCTTAATCTCTTCCCATTCTTCAATGGAAATAATTCCTTTCAGAATGAGTTGAGTTTTTAGAAGGTCGAGGAACAGTTCGGAAAAACGCTTGCGAAGACGAGAAATAAATTTCTGAAACTTAACTTCATCGCGGGTAATCTCAGCAGCTCGACCAATGTTAAAAGTATTTTCAGTTTCAATTCTACTTACAGGAACATTCAGTGCCTTGTATAGTTTCTTTTGAAAATACTTAACATCTTCAAGTTCGCCAAGATTTTGTCCACCAGGAAGCGTGGTGATTTCAGTTCCACGTCCACCTTCTCTACGAGGAAGCCAGAAGTCTTCCAGCATGGACATGAATTTTTTATCGTCTTTAATCTCTCCAGTGTTTGCATCGTAAACCAGTTTGTTACGATAGCGACCCATAACTTCGCGCAGATATTGCTCTGCTTTTTGCTTAGGCAAATTACCCACGTCAATATAAAAGATACGACGCTCAGGTGCGCGAGACAAACGGTAGATAACCAGAGAGTCTTCAATCATTCGCAGTTGATTAACTGCTTTGATTGCTTTGTGAAGATGAGAAAGAACCATGTTCTTATTCAAGTCCATGATTCCACTATGACAATAGCAGATGGAATCTGCTGTAATTTTCATCCCTTGACTTGAAACGCCCTCAGCATTAGAACTTTTCAAACCTTTAGGATTGTACAAGAAATATTCCGCAGCTCTTTGAGTAAGTGCTTCGTTGATATCTTGCAATCTGCCATCTGTAGCACGATTCGGTTTTGATTCAATTTCTGTAATCTTACGAATCTTTCTTGGGTCAATATACCTCAGTTCTGTAATACCAGAACGGGGATTTTTGGGGTCAATAACCTTATGATAAAAAAGTCTTCCATCAACATACCAACGACGGAAGATTTCGTAGCATCGATTATCAAAATCGAGAAGTGTAAGAAGGTAATTAAACTCGTCGCGGATAAGTTTTTTAATTTTATCCGATACCTTCAAATTACTCAGTTCCACTTGAACTGGAACATCGTCAAGGTTGCCAAAAATTGCTTCGTTAACGATATCATCAACAGCAGAATCACATTCTGGTTGAAGAATCATCTCTCTATAACGAGAGATAAGTTCCCATTCGTTGCGAATTGTACCGTCCAGGTCAATTGCATACCCATAATGACCACCACCCGCAACAGGATAACTCCCATCTAGGTTATCTTTTTGAACAAAAGAAGGTCCCTTAGGAACCTTCTTTGCCCTCTCAATTGAGAAACCAAATAATTGCGACATTCTAAAACATGTGTTTGTTCCTGATATTATTTATCAGGGTTTGATTTGCTTACACTGCGAGAGGAGTCCAGTATTGAACTTGGAGTTCAACTGTAAACTCTTCAATAGCATCATTGCTACCGAAATCAAGGTCAATTGCTGAGATGTTGCTCGGGAATACGTTATAGAATTTGTATCCTTTGAGTGTTTTGGGTGTTTCACCATCCTTAACATCTCTTGCCAGCTGGAATACTGACATGTCAGCAAAGTAACCAGTTGCGTCTTCGTTATCACCAAGACCACCTGCAGCCGTGTAGTTCTCGTTTGCTGCTTGGATTGCTTCAACCCAAACCTCAAACGCTGTACGCATAGCAAATCTGCTATCGTTCATGACTGTGATAGTCCAAGGTTCAAACGTTCTATCTCCAGCGATTTTCAAAACACGTCCACGGAAAGGAACTTCAATTACCCCCAGGGTGGAGGAGGGCAGGTTAGCTGCCCTTACAGTGAATTTCCCGAGTTCGGTGAGACCAGTGTTGGTGATAATCGCTTGAGGGAAAGCCAGGTCAACCTGGAACAGATTGGGACGTGCAAAGTCCGCCTGCACTCTGGCTTTGAAATCATCGAGCGTTCCGCGTACTGCCATTGTTCTTATATCCTCCTTGGTTATTAATATTTAGATTACGAAGCAATTTCAGAGAATGCAACACCAGTACGAGTAGCGGTGAAGGTCAGTGTAATGTAGTTGATGGTGCGGGTTGGTTTTACGTAGATTTCTGCGTAGAACTCACCACGGTCAACTGCATCAGGCGGGTTGTTTTCGTCGTCACACTTGACAAGGAAATCAGTAACCCCACGGCGACCTTGTACGTCACGGAGGTAAGGTTCAACAATGTTGCGGAAGAGTGAACGTGATGTCTCATCGTTCTGTTCAAACAGTTGAGCTCTTGCAGCACTCTTGATAACACGCTCGATTGTCAGGAAGAGACGGCGAACGTTGATACGGTCGAATGCAGAAGCAAATCCTTGAGCAGTCTTATCACCAAACAGGACAACGCCCTGACCAGGGAAAGAAACAATCGGATTTACACGAGCAGCATAGAGTTTGTCACGCTGGGTCTTGTTGGGCGAGAAAGCAACCTTAATTGCATTTCTCATTACACCACGAGCAAAACCTGCAGGTGAATACCAGGGGTCTGCTACGGTTGAAGTTTCGAGGCAAAGACCTGCAACGTCACCATTGCAAGGAACGTAACGATAGACATCATTGTACTTATCGTAAATATACTTGTAACCCGAATCAAATACACCGTAGGAAGTACCAGGCAGAGAATCGAAGAATTCTACAATCTTATCTGTAATTTCAACAGTATTGGTGCGACCAACAATATTGCTTCTCATCGGAGAAACAAATGCCAGACAATCCTTACGAGCAGTTGCGATGTTCAGAACAATCTGTGCCTTTGATACTGCTGACGCATTATCTGCACCAGAAGGACCACACAGAATGAAGTCAACAGATTGTGATTCTGGGTCAGAAATCAGGTCATATGCTGTTGAGAAGTGTGAGTTGGTCTGACTGTATGAATCTACACCACCTGTCAGAGTGTACAGAACTGTTGCACTAGCATAAGAGTCGATGAGGATATCCCCAGTCAATTCTACAGCAACGCCATCTGCATTGCGCAGAAGGTTGAAATGTGCATTTGCAGCAGCTGCACCCCAGTTACCAGCAGAAAGTGTTGCTCCTACTTGGAATACACTTGCTTCATGCGAACCCCAATATACGTATGCCGACTTGTCCTTCAGAACACGAGCATAGTAGTTATCTTCACCAACGGTAGTTTTAGCATCAGATGCTTTTGAAACACCGATAAACTTCTCAAGAAGAGTGCCAGGAGTGCCAGTCAGTTTTCCGTCAGCATCAACAACCAGAATATGAAGTTCATCATTTCTACCACCCTTCAACTCGGTATAACGAGTTGTACCAGGACGAGCAGCAACGGTTGCCCAACGTGAACCAGGAGCATATTCGCGAGTCTCATATTCGCGAACGATGGAACCAACGGTTACAAGGTTATCTGTAGTCAGAGGAGTAACAGTAACATTCTGACCATCATACAGGTCATCGCCTTGTGCAAAATTTGCGGTTGAAGAAGCATCTTGTACAATGTACAGGATTCTATCTACACTAACGATGTCTGCAGATGCTGTAACAACACTGTTCTTAAATTGTGAAATCAAATCACCAGCTTCAATCAGGTGAGCGAATGGGTGTGCAGCTTGTGCGGCTGATGTGTCGAAATAAACTTCCAGAGTCTTATTTACTGCATCGTAAGCACGAACGCTGATTCCATCGTAGTCTGTTGAAGAAGCAGTTACTCTAGTCTCATCGATAGCACTGTTGCCAGTAACTTTAAATGTACCAACAACATTGTCCAGAGTCAGAATTACGCTGTACTTGTAGACTTTACCTGTAGCAGTTGTACCACCTGCGCCAGCAGCGGTCAGAACGTGGTCTGCAGGGAACAGTGGTTCTGCAGTAACAGTTCCTGCATCTGGAGTAACCATTGCCTTCCAATCAGGACCAGCATCAGTTACATAGACACGGACGCTATTACCGTATGTGCCAGGTGTCTTTACTGCATACTCCCAGTTATTTGTCGAAGTCTCATACGAGGTTTCGTAATCTTGGAGATTCTTAATTTTAATTGCGCTACCTCCACTAACAGCATTCTTGAGTGCTGTTGCATCGGTACGGATAACTTTCAGAGTTCCACCGTAGCTCAGGAATTGAGCTCCAGTGAACCAATACTCATAGTTATCGTTGTTTGGTCTTCCAAAAAATGAAAGAAGATTTCTTTCAGAAGAAATCTCAACGATTTCTTCTACAGGTCCGCGCTCAAAGGGGCCAGCAATAGCACCAATATTCGCTACTGCCGCCGTTGAGACAGTAGTGAAATCCCTTTCTTGAACGACTACACCTGGCGATAGTTGCGAAACTGCCATGTTCCCTATTCTCCTACAAAGTAATATCGTGGATTTCTATAGTTATTTATGAAAACGAAACTTTAACTTAGGTACTGCCACATATAAGCTCTGTCACCATATTCATCAGTGTGCCACACATCCCCATCTTCCACAACAAAATTATTGTTTAGCCCATCATCCACAAATCCAAATGGTGCCATATCTTCCTCAATAGCTTCCCTTTGGTCTTCATAAATTCTTGTTCGTATGTCATCATCATGCAACTCTTTAAAATAAGGTTGCATGGTCAACCAAGAAAAAATAACCAAGCACATCGCTAAGTCATCATTACAACCTTCTTCTGCTTGGAATGTCTGACCTTTCTCAATGAACGTGGTAAGTTCTGAAATGATATCATAATCATGAATTATCAACTTATCATCTTCAATAATTGCTTTAAGATTAGAACACCCAATCTTCTTAACAGCACTACTCATCTTCACACCAAGTTGAACCTTTTGACCAGAAAATCCTTGACCAACAACTTGTCCTGCTCTTCCTCTCATTGAGGACATCAAAAGATTATCATATTCTAAATCGTATTGAATGATGTCTGCTACTTGTCCACCAACATCATTAACTTCAATCAAAACATACGCATGATTATAATTTTTAGCAACATCAACGATGACGTTGGGGAACATAATTGGTTTGATTGTATTACTACGGTATTTTGCTACCAACTTATACGGAAAGGTTGTGGTATCAATTACCAAAAATGCAGAATAATCATTTGCCACACCTCTAGCAACGTCTGCACATATAGTATAAGTATGTCCCTCTTTTCTTTCCTCCCAAACTTCTAATCCCTTATTGCGAACAATTGGTTCTTCATACACCATTGTTCGCAGTTTTGCTGCGCTGATTAGAGTATCGACAGACCCCAAGAATTCACATTCAAATTCTTGTGTAAATTGTCTCTCAGAAGTATTTCTAATTGTTTGTTCTTTCCAAGCAGCATCTCTACCTGGAACTTCAGACCAATGAACCTCAGTATTAATATATTCGTTCTTCTTTCTTTCAGCATCATGCCAAAGCTTGTAATACATATTCATCCCATTGGGGGTTGAAATGATAATTACCTTTGTTGATGTACCAGAAGAAATAGTAGGATAAACAGAACTAAAAAACTGCTCAGCGATATGATTCGGAACGAACGCGAATTCGTCCAGAAATATAACGTTAAAGGACATACCACGGACAGCAGATGCAGAAGTAGAAGCAGCCAAGATTTTGCTTCCATTCTCCAGTTCCAAACTACCTCTGTTCCATTGGATGACACCTTGTTGCATCCATTTTGGGAGGTTTTCATAAGATAATTGCAAACGTTGTAGCATTTCTCTTGCCGTCGCTGCCTTGTTAGCAAGGATGGCAATGTTTACATTTGGATTAAAAATTGCATAATGCAAAAGATAAGATACGACAGTAGTTGACTTACCAGTCTGTCGAGGAAGTTTTGCAATATTAAAACGATTTTCATGAAATGTTTTCAGAAGGTTTCTTTGAAATGGGTACATCTTAAATGGGATGATACCTTCATCAAGAGAAACAATCTTAATATAATTCTCAACAAAATAAAGAGGGTCCTCATTACACTTAATAAATTCCTCCACTTGTTCGGGAGTAAATTCAACTGAAGTGTTTGCCTTCTTTAGATTAGGATTACCAAGATAAATGTCACTAGTAGAACTCACTTTCTTCTCGCCAATAATTGTTCAAAATCTTTTTTCTTTGTGCCGCCATCGTAAGACCAAGCATATCCCTCAACAATCATTTGAGTGTTTAGTGATTGCTCCTCTCCATTGATGAAAAGATGTCCAATAATACGTCCGTACTTTTCCGTACTATCTGGGAGTTGTGTGCGAATGATAATATCCTCAGCACCTTCTAATCTGTGCTTGAGCCA
>Ga0129336_10002573_pt1 | contig 11194 bp, 12 predicted proteins | sample CPB6_02_DNA_FD_96878 | JGI IMG/M metagenome (GOLD analysis project Ga0129336, IMG submission 96878) | Freshwater to marine salinity gradient microbial communities from Chesapeake Bay, USA - CPBay_Sum_0.6_0.2_DNA | ecosystem: Environmental > Aquatic > Marine > Coastal | place: USA: Chesapeake...
AAGACCGAGGGCGAGTTCAGATTGCTCGCAGTGACTGGCAAGACGATGGTGTCCGAGGGTGTATACGAAGTGGATGAGCACTGCACGCAATTGATTCCTGCAGGTGCAGAGCAACTTCTCACGCTCACCATGGCCAAGCCCACTCTCGAGGGCGGCGAGTTCTATCTCGAAGTACCTGGAGTCGAAGGTCAGCGCGTGGAGTTGGTGGTGCCGTGATGGTCAGTGCTGGTCAGATGGTCAATAGGCTCACCCCCGTGCTTCGTCGATTGAAGTTCCTCCCGCTCGTTGGGTTCGTTGCCCTTGCCGGCTGCGCCTCGAATGCACCGCAGGACACGTGGGCGCCAGAGGGTCCGAATGCGCAAATGATCGATGATCTGCAGAAGCCGATCTTTGCGGTTGCCGGAATTGTCGGTCTGATTGTGTTTGGCGCAATTGCCTTTGCGATGTACAAGTTCCGCGATCGCGGTCAGCCGATTCCCGAGCAAACCCATGGCAAACCGGTACTCGAGATCACTTTGACCATCATCCCTGCGTTGATCCTCACGGTGATCGGCGTGTTCACCGTGCGCACCGTTTTCGACCTGGCCAAGACGAGCGACACCGAGATGGTGATCAACGTCACCGGTCAGCAATGGTGGTGGGAGTACGACTATCCCGTCCAGGAAGAGCTCGGCATCACCAAGCCGATCATCACTTCAGGCCAACTCGTGTTCCCCGTTGGCACCAAGGTGATGTTGCGACAGACGAGCCGTGACGTCATCCACTCGTACTGGATCCCAAAGTTGAACGGCAAGCGCGACGCCGTTCCTGGGCGTGTGCACCTGAATCGCCTCGAGGCAGACCAGCCGGGTATCTACGCCGGTCAGTGCACGGAGTTCTGCGGTTTGTCGCATGCCAATATGCGCATGGAAGCCGTTGCGTTGAGCAAGGAAGATTTCGCCAAGTGGGTTGATCAACAGTTGGCCGACTACCAGGCACCCGCCGAAGGCACTCTCGCCAAGGAAGGTGAAACGGTCTTCCTCAACCAGTGCGTCCGTTGTCACCAGGTGAATGGGCTCAAGCGCGCCGATGGCACGCCGGCCATTGCTGCACCCGACGAGAACGTTGTCTCTGGTGCGGCGCCCAACCTCAGCAAGTTGATGACGCGCAACACCTTTGCCGGTGCGATGTTTGACCTGGTCACGCCGGAGTGTCGTGCTGATGTATGGGATGCGTCCCGCGAGACCTTTGGCGAGAAGTACCTCGCTGGTGTGTCGGAGGAGTGTTTGAACCAGACCGATCTGCGCAGTTGGTTGCGCAATGCTCCTGAGATGAAGCCGATGTACGCCAACCCGGCGCTTCTCACCAGCACGGGCGGAAAGTACCGCGGTATGCCGTATCTCGCTCTGAGTGAAAATGACATCGAAAAGCTCGTCGCCTATCTGCTGACTCTGAAGTAAAGGGAGAATTCAATGGCCATCATCGAACGCCCCTCCACCACCGCTCCTGCGGTGTTGCCAACGGTGCCCTCGGCAGCGTTCGGTGCGTTGAAGCGTCCGGTCACTGTCTCGAGCGGCTGGCGCTCATGGTTGTTCACCGTGGATCACAAGAAGCTCGGCATCATGTACGGCGCAGTGGCGATGTTCTTCTTCATCGTTGGTGGCCTTGAGGCGGTACTCATTCGCCTGCAGCTGGCTGCGCCGGACGGCAAGGTGCTGAATGCAGACCTTTACAACCAGATGTTCACGATGCATGCCACCACGATGGTGTTCCTCTTCGTGATGCCAATGGCAAGCGCGTTTGCCAACTACTTCCTTCCCTTGCAAATCGGCGCACGTGACGTCGCGTTCCCACGCATTAACGCCTTTGGATTCTGGGCGTTCCTCTTCGGTGGCATCTTCATCAACATGTCGTGGTTCCTCGGCGGAGCCGCTGACGGCGGTTGGTTCATGTACGCACCGAATTCAGGCCCGATCTACTCACCAAGCCACGGTGTCGATTTCTGGGCACTCGGATTGCAGATCACGGGAATTGCCTCGCTCACCGGTGCTGTCAACCTGATCGTGACGGTGCTCAACATGCGTGCGCCGGGCATGTCGCTGATGCGCATGCCGATCTTCACCTGGATGATCACGGTGGTGCAGTTCCTGTTGCTGTTCGCGATGCCGGTGATCACCGTTGCGTTGTTCCTCTTGATGTTCCAACGCAACTTCGACGCCACGTTCTTCGATGTCGCTGCTGGGGCTGATCCGCTGCTCTGGCAGCACCTGTTCTGGATCTTCGGTCACCCAGAGGTGTACATCCTCATTCTTCCGAGCTTCGGCATCATCTCTGAGGTGTTGCCGGTGTTCTCGCGCAAGCCGCTGTTCGGTTATCCGTTCGTGGTGTTCTCTGGCGCTGCAATCGGTTTCGTCGGATGGGGTGTGTGGGCGCACCACATGTTCGCCTCAGGCCTTGGCCCCGTATCGGTTGCGGTGTTCTCCGTGGCGACCATGGCGATCGCCGTTCCGACTGGTGTGAAAGTGGTCAACTGGACGATGACCATTTGGGGCGGCAAGTTGTCGTTCCCTGTGGCGATGAAGTTCGCGCTCGGGCTCGTCATTCTGTTCACCATCGGTGGTTTGTCGGGTGTGACGCACTCCGTTGCTCCGTCCGACACTCAACAGACCGATACGTACTACATCGTCGCCCACTTCCATTACGTCCTCTTCGGCGGTGCGATCTTTGGTCTCTTCTCGGGCTTCTACTACTGGTGGCCGAAGGTATTCGGCAAGATGCTCTCCGAGCGCCTTGGCAACTGGAACTTCTGGTTGATGGTGATCGGCATGAACATGACGTTTGCCCCGATGCACATTCTCGGACTTCAGGGTCAGCCTCGCCGTATGTACGTCTGGACCGAAGCTCGCGCCGGCGAAGGTTTCTTCAACCTCGGCTTCTGGAACCTGGTGGCCTCGATTGGCTCATTGATCCTTGCGGTTGGCGTGCTGTTCTTCCTGATCAACATCTTCGTTACTGCGCGCAAGGGTAAGCAGGCGCCTGCGGACCCATGGGACGCCCGCAGCCTCGAGTGGATGACATCTAATCCGCCCAAAGAACACAACTTCGACAGCATTCCGACGGTCGGCCACTTGGACGAGTTCTTCCATCGCAAGTACAGCGAGAGCGAGAGTGGTCAACTCACGCAAGTGAAGTCTGGTGAAGAGGTGATTCTTGACCTGGAGAAGAATGCCGACGCCCACATTCACATGCCTTCACCGTCGTACTGGCCGATCGTGCTTGCACTTTCGTTGCCGGTGATCGCTTTCGGTTTGATCTATAGCATCCCGGTGGCAATGGTGGGCGGCGCGATTGCTCTGCTCGGTTGCTACGGCTGGGCACTCGAGCCATCGACTGCCACCGACGACGAAATCGACCCGCCTTCGAGCGGCCAAGGCAAGGAAATGGTTCACGTTGGCTGAGACCGCAACCCACGAGCACGCCGCTCATCACACCTCGACCGGCCTGTCCAACAACAAGTTGGGCATGTGGTTGTTCCTTGGTTCGGAATGCCTCCTCTTCGGTGGCTTGATCTCGACCTACATGCTGTACCGCGGCCGCGTGGGCACGGGTCCAACGCCGTCGCAGGTGTTCGACATTCCGTTCACCTCAGTCTCGAGCTTCGTGCTCTTGATGAGTTCGCTCACGATGGTGCTCGCCGTGTCGGCAGCCCACAACAAGGATGACCGAGCGACCACTTTGTGGCTCACCATCACGGCACTGCTCGGGGCAACCTTCGTCGGCGGTCAGGTGTACGAGTTCACAGCGATGTACAACGAAGGTCTGGGATTCAGCACCAGCCTGTTTGCCTCTAGCTTCTACACGCTCACTGGCTTCCACGGTGTGCACGTCACCGTGGGCATCATCATGTTGATGTCATTGGTGGGCATTCTGAACAAGAGCAAGGTTCCGGGCAGCAGGGCCGAGACTGTCGAGATGATCGGTTTGTACTGGCACTTCGTCGACGTGGTGTGGATCGTGATCTTCACCCTGATTTATCTGATTCCGGTGTGATGATGAGCGAAGACACGACCACCAAGCAGCACGGAATGTCGACCGCAGGATATGTCCGTATCGCCTTGATCCTTGCTGCCATTACTGCTCTCGAAGTATCTACCTATTACGTGGACTTCGGCCCTTTCTTTATGCCGTCCTTGATGATCATGATGGTGGCTAAGTTCGTCGTGGTGGCGAGCTATTTCATGCACCTCAAGTTCGACAACAAGATCTTCAGTTGGATGTTCTATACGGGTCTATTTCTGGCCATCGGCGTGTACGTGGCGGCGCTCTCCACATTCAAATTCTTCATGGCCTGATTCGGAGGCACCGGTGATCGCCGAGGCAGCCAATCTCGACCTCCAACCATGGAGGTTCCAATTCCACCCTGAGGTGTGGTTGTTGATCGCTTTCGTGATCGGTAGCTACACATACGCGATTCGAGTGATTGGGAAGCGAGTCCAGCCATCTGGCGATGTGGTTTCACGCAAACAGCTGCGCGCTTTTGTTGCCGCTGTTGTGTTGCTGTGGGTGGCATCGGACTGGCCGATGCACGACATCTCTGAGGAGTACCTCTACTCGGCGCACATGCTGCAGCACATGATCCTGTCGTATTTCGTGCCGCCGCTGGTGTGGTTGGCTACGCCAGCCTGGTTGTTCGATGTGGTGGTGGGGAGGGGACGAGCACTCCCTGTAGTGAGATTTCTTTCGCGACCACCAATTGCTGGCGTGTTGTTCAATCTGGTGGTGATGATCACCCATATTCCGGCACTTGTCAATCAAAGTGTCAGCAACGGACCGCTGCACTACAGCCTGCACGTGCTGGTAGTTGTTTCGTCGCTGTTGATGTGGATTCCCGTGCTTGGGCCGAACAGGTCATGGCACATGGGCTATGGCGGCAAGATGATCTATCTGTTCTTGATGTCGGTGGTTCCCACCGTTCCTGCAGGTTGGCTGACCTTTGCTGAAGGCGTGGTGTACAGGAGCTATGACATCCCTGTTCGTGTGTGGGGAATCTCCGCGACTGTTGATCAGCAGTTAGCTGGAGCCGTGATGAAACTGGGAGGGAGCATCTTCCTGTGGACGGTGATCACCTACATGTTTTTCAAGCGTTTCATGTCGCGATTCTCGGCTGAGCAGTCCTACAAGCAGCCCGCGCTCACCTACGAAGAGGTGGCTGAGGCGTTCGAAAAAACGCCTGCCGTCACCGAGCCTCAGCGCTGATTCGGCGCAAACCGGAAGAACTTCAGCGCCAAGAGCGGCGCGCAGATTGCCCAGCCTGCGAGCACCAGCCACGCTGAGTCCGAGAACGGAGACGAGCCGCCGATGGCGTCTCTCAGCACCGAGCCGAGTGCGGTGGCGGGCAGCGCAGCAGAAATATTGACCAGCGCAGCAGGCATCGACTCCTCTGCGATGACGATGCCGCCAACGAGCAGCATGACGAGATACAGCGCGTTTTGAGCGGCGAGATTGACCTCTGCACGCAAGGTCCCTGCGAGCAGTAGGCCGAGCCCGGCGAACGCAGCAGTACCGAGCAATACTGCGATGACTACTGACGTCCACGAAGCTGCCGGCGCAGACCAACCGAGGATCAGGCCGACCGCCGCGATCAGTGCGAGTTGCATCAGCTCAATCAGCATGACCGCGGAGGTCTTCGCGGCAAGCAGCCTTGCGGTACCAAGTGGTGTCACACCTAATCGTTTGAGTACGAGGTACTGGCGTTCGAAGCCCGTCGCAATGCCGAGGCTGACCATCGCTGTTGACATCACGGCTAAAGCAATCACTCCAGGAACGAGGAAGTCGATCGCCGACGACGATCCCGTGGGAAGTACATCGACCGACGAGAAGAAGACGAGCAGTCCGATCGGAATGACGAGGATGAGCAAGAGCTGTTCACCGTTGCGAGCCATGACCGTGAGTTCGCTGCGCAACTGACTCAAAAAGGGCTTCATAGGGCACGCCCTTCACGCAATTCCTGCACCGCCTCTTCGAGTCGTCGACCGCCAGCAACGAAGGAGCGGAGTGACACTCCGTTCGACTTCAACCACTCGTCAATGCGCGAAACGAGCACGGCATCACTGGAGCCGAGGAGCGTGTAGCCATCATCGCCGGGGCGAATGGTGACACCAAGGTGTATGCCCAGCTCCTCTTCATTGATGGGCGACGATGTCGTAAAGCGAATGGATTGATCCGACCCGAGTAGCGCGGCGAGGGACGACTGATGGACGACCTTTCCACGATCGAAAATCACGACATCATCGGCGCAACGCTCGGCTTCGTCCAGCTCATGGGTAGCCATGATCACCGCGCAACCATCCACTGCCAATTCGCGAGCGAGTCGGCGGATTGCCGCACGACCATCGATGTCGACACCGGCAGTGGGTTCGTCGAGGAACACGATCTCGGGTCGTCCAGCGAGAGCGAGCGCCAATGACAAGCGTTGCTTCTCGCCACCGGAGAGTGCTCGCCACGTTCGTCGTTCCAGACCCATGAGCCCGGTTTTTTCAATGAGTGAGTCGGGCGATACGACGTCGTCGTACAACGCGCAGTAGTGCCGGATCGTTTCTCCGACGCGTGCACTGGGGTAGATGCCGCCGCCCTGGAGCATCACCCCCATGCGTTTGGTGAGGTTCGAGTGATCGCGCACGGGATCCAAGCCGAGAACCCGTATTGAGCCACGAAATGTCCGTCGGTATCCCTCACATGCTTCGATACTCGAGGTTTTTCCGGCACCGTTCGGCCCGATGATCGCGGTGACGGCTCCGCGGCGAGCGCTGAAGGTGACTCCATCGACGGCACGCACCGAGCCGTAGTCGACCACGAGGTCTCGTACGTCGAGTGCGAGGTCGTTTGACATCCCCCTCACAGTACGCAGCCAGAGCGCACCAAGACCCACCGCTAGCCTGAAGGCGCCGTGATCGACATTCGTCAACTTCGCAAGGATCCGCAAGCGGTCAAAGACTTGATGGCACGCCGCAACAAGCCGGATTTGGTGGACCAACTCGACCGTGCCGAGCGCCTCGACATCAGGCTCCGCGATATCACCGCCGAACGCGACGACATTCGCCGCCAGGTCAACGAACTGTCCAAGCAGGTGGCCACGCTGCGCCGATCGGGTGACGACAAGGCCGCAGAGAGCGTGATGACGGAGAGCAGGGCGCTGGGCGATCGCGAAGATGCGTTGGCCGAAGAGTTCGCACAGGCGAGCGAAACCCTTCGTCAGGCTCTGTTGATGATCCCCAATCTGCCACACCCGGAAGCGGTGCTCGGCGGGGGGGACCACGACAACCCGGTACGCAAAGGTCCGATCAACATGCCAGCTGAGTTCGCGGATCATCAGCGAGTTCCGCACTGGGAGACTGGCGAACAACTCGGCATTCTCGACAACGAGCGAGCAGTGAAGATCAGTGGAGCGATGTTCACGATGCAACGAGGTGCCGGTGCAACGCTTGCACGGGCCCTGTGTCAGTTTGCTCTCGACATGAATGCCGACGCTTTCGAAGAAGTTCGTCCACCTTCACTCGTCACGACTGCCACGCTCACGGCCACCGGACAATTGCCAAAGTTTGCCGACGACGCGTATTCGATCGAACGCGATGATCTGTGGTGCATTCCCACTGCCGAGTCGTCGCTCACATCCATTCATGCAGGTGAGGTATTGAACGAAGCAGAGCTACCCAAGCGGTACATGGCACACACGTCGTGCTATCGACGTGAAGCGGGGTCTGCCGGCCGTGATACGCGCGGTATGTTGCGCGCGCACGAGTTTGACAAGGTCGAGATCCTTGCCGTCACCACACCGGAGCAAGCAGAGGAGACACTGAACGACCTCCTGGTGCGAGTGGAGCGGGCCATCAATGCACTTGGTCTGCCGTATCGAATCATTGAAATCTGCACCGGCGATATGGGCCAGAGTCATCACCGCAGCTATGACGTCGAGGTGTATTCGCCGGGTGCCGACACATGGCTGGAGGTGTCGTCGGTCAGTTGGTTCAGCGACTATCAGGCCCGTCGCGCGGACATTCGCTTCAAGCGTCAGGGGCAAAAGGGTACGGAGATTGCGCACACGTTGAACGCGTCGGCCCTTGCCGTCCCTCGTGTGTGGGCAGCAATCCTCGAGAACTTTCGCCAAGCGGACGGTTCGGTAGTGGTTCCTGCTGCGCTGCATCCATACATGCGCGGAATCACCGTCATCAAAGGCAACTGAGACATGTCGCTGCGTGATCGGCGAGTGCAATACGAGACAGCGGGATTGGACCGCAGCGACTTGCATCCCGACCCCATGACGCAATGGAAGCGTTGGTATGACGAGGCCGAATCGGCGGGTGTGACGGAACCAAATGCGATGACGCTGTCGACAATCGATGCGGACGGTATTCCTGACTCGCGCGTGGTTCTTGCCCGTGGCGCCGACGAGCGTGGGTTCGTGTTCTACACGAATCTCGAAAGCACCAAGTCCAGACAACTCGAGAATGGCGGCGCGTCTGCCGTGTTCGCTTGGCTGGACTTGCATCGACAAGCACGAGTGCGCGGAACCATAGAGCGCGTGTCGGACGCCGAGAGCGATGGATACTTTGCATCGCGGCCCCGTGGTTCACAGATTGGGGCCTGGGCCTCGCCGCAATCGCAGCCAATTGCAGATCGCGCCGAATTGGAGCGACTCGTCGAATCGACCACGCAACGCTTTGCTGGAGTCGAGGTACCGCGCCCCCCGTATTGGGGCGGGTTCTTGCTGCGACCCTCGTCATTCGAGTTTTGGCAAGGGCGACCAAGCAGGTTGCACGATCGCTTTCGCTACACCCTTACCAACGGTGGGTGGGACGTGCAGCGCCTCGCGCCTTAGACCGCGGTCCGGCGCCGCTTCACGATCGACCAAAAGGCAACGAGAGCGGTAACCACCGCGAATACGCCCAACAGTCTCCAGGAACCTTGTTGTTGCAGGAAGTTGGCGAGGGAAGATTGCCAGCGCTCGATGTTGCCACCCACGTTGCCAAGCGAGTCGCGTTCGGTGATTGCTACCCACCAGTACCACGACAAGTAGGCGCCGGTAAGCAGGATGAAGACCCCCGCCGCCCGATCCGCGTAGGGCAGCCCGCGCTTGATCACCTTGACCAATCCCGTGCGAGCAACAGCCATGCTGATCGTGACGGTGGAAACGAGAAGCGCCATGCCGAGGCCGTACAGCACGATGCTCAGTACGCCCGACGCGAAGCCATGAACCGAGATTGATCCGAGGATTGCCGTGGTGAGAAACCCGATGGTGCAACCAATGGATGCCACCGCATAGGCAACGCCGAAGAGGAACATCGCGCGCAATGAACGATCTCGGCGAACCGTCAGGCCCGGGGTGGCGAACGACGGTTTCCAGCCGAGAAGCATGGCAACGCCCAGACCGATCATCCCGATGCCTACGACGAAGCCTGCGTACTTGGCGTTCATCTCGATCCACTGGGTGAAGAGTCGCGAGATGGTTCCGATGACGAGAAATACGAGGAGGAATCCACCGGAGACCACGGCACTCACCTTGAGAGCCCGCAAAAGTGGTGCTCGCTCGTCATGCGACGAGTCGACACCAAGAAAGTAGGCGAGGTAAGCAGGCAACAAAACGAACCCACACGGGTTCACCGCAGCAAGGACGCCGAGCATGAAGCTGTAAGCGAAATTCCCCTCGATCACGTGGGGAACCATTCGTTGATCAGCGCCGTGATTTCTTCTTCGGTGAGCTCTCCGGACTCTTGATGGACGATCGTTCCTGCAGTATCAACGAGGATCGTCGTTGGGGCCAGAGCAACGCCTAGTTCTCCGACGAACTCGCCATTCGAATCAAGCAGTATTTCGTATTCGACGCCGTAACGTTCGGCGAAGTTCGCAGCGGCTATCGCGCTGTCGTACATGTTCACCCCAATGAAGGTGACTCGGTCGGCAAACTCGCGATGTGCTGCTGCGAAGGCGGGCATTTCTCGGCGACATGGTTCGCACGTGGAATACCAGAAGTTGATGACCATGGGGGTGCCCACGAACTCCCGCGTGGTCACCTGGGAGCCATCAACACCCGACAGAGTGACGTCGGGCAGTTCCTCGCCACTGGACACGTTGTTCGTGGCGATGGTGCTGACGTCTTCTGAGAGAGTTTCGGAGTTGTCGCCTCCGCATCCAGCAAGAACCAATGCCATGCCCATTACCACGAGCCGCAAACGCACAACAGCAGGCTACCGATCGTCTCTGACTCGCTAGGGTCGTCGGGCATGTCGCGCGTTGAACCACCGGTGCGATTTCCGGGAGCAGGAAGGTCGTTCGATTATTCGCGGCGTGTACGACTTGGTGACGTGACACCAAAAGGGAGACTGCGCCTCGATGCCACAGCCCGTTATCTCCAAGACATTGCAAACGACGACGCGGTCGATGGCCGGTATTCAGATGTGCATGGTTGGGTGGTACGCAAGACCGAGATGTGGATCTATGGATTTCCGACCTACATGACCGATGTCACCCTCACCACCTGGTGTGGCGGGCTCGGCTCGCATTGGGCGGAGCGTAGAACGACGATTGCGACCGAGGAAGGCCCGCAGATTGAAGCAGCAGCGGTGTGGGTGCGCGTTGACCTGAAAACCTTGAAGCCCCTGCCGTTGCCTGAGGACTTCCTGCCGATGGTCAGCGAGGCTGCTGCCGGTCGCAAGGTGAAGGCCAGCCTCACCATCGGTAGGGGACTTGACCCAATTGATTCTGCACGGTTGGTCGACTGGCCGCTGCGCTTTGTCGACATGGACGCCGTTGGTCACATGAACAACGCGAATTATTGGATTGCCGCCGAGGAGTATCTTGCTGCACACCGTGAAGTTCGTGCGCCGATGCACGTCACCGTGGAACACCATTTGCCCATCGAGCCTCATCACCATGTGGGCTTGTTGACGGAGGAATCATCGGATCGTGTGATCATTCGACACGTGATCAATGGTCAGGATGTTGCGGCTGTGACGCAGATCGTCAAAATCAATTGAGTCGGTGAACGCCACCGACTTCCTCGTCTACTTGGCAGCGTCGGCGCCTGCCTGGCTGCTGATAATGCGAGTTCGTCGTCTCAAGCCGGCAAGTCAGGGGAGGGCGGCGGTGTCGGTGATCATTCCTGCGCGCAACGAGGAACGAAACATCGAAGGAGTAGTGCGTTCGTTGCTCGCCCAAACGA
>Ga0129336_10002574_pt1 | contig 11192 bp, 22 predicted proteins | sample CPB6_02_DNA_FD_96878 | JGI IMG/M metagenome (GOLD analysis project Ga0129336, IMG submission 96878) | Freshwater to marine salinity gradient microbial communities from Chesapeake Bay, USA - CPBay_Sum_0.6_0.2_DNA | ecosystem: Environmental > Aquatic > Marine > Coastal | place: USA: Chesapeake...
AGTATTGTAGAGTATTCAACTATATTGTACAGTATTGCATAGTTTAGTATTGTAGAGTATTGTAGAGTATTGCATAGTTAGCCATATTCTTTATCCATATTTACCGAAAAATTTGAAACGAAAAATCAATCTTACGCTGATTATCAACAACAACCAAGTAAATAATATAATGCCCTCGTCGCCTTTTCCTATTAGTTATCAAACACATGGATGTATGATGGAAATAGTTAACGAACCAAAATCTAGAGCAAATAAATTAAAGCTTAAATTACAAGAAAAATTAGCAAAAAAAAATAATTCTTAGATTTACTAAACACAATATCTAATAAAATATTTTTTTTTAATATAAGATGGGTATCTACGACCTATTATCTGGATTCCAACAAAAATTAGGTAATATATTTCCAAGAGTAAAAAAATTAGGATTTACTCCAGCACTTATAGGATTTTCTAAATTTAGATATTGTGGACCAGGCAACTCACTTGACCAACCACCTGCAACTAATAGAACTGATGCTATTTGTGAAAAACACGATAGAGACTACGATAGAGTATTTAATTCTGGAGCACCACCCCAAGTTCAAAAACAACAAATTTATGATATAGATAGACAATTTAGAAAAGACCAACAAGATGTATTTAAAGATAAAAGCCGACCATTTGATGAAAGAGTTGTTGCTAAACTTTCTAATTTAGGTATTGGTGCTAAAATGTTTTTTGATAGACAATCATTTGAACCTGCCAGTGAATACCTTATGAACTAATTAAATTCATACACTTGGCATTTTTTACAAACAAACTGACCTGTATTATCTTCCCAACAATCTAAACAATACCTCTTTATACAATCTTTATTTGGACAACTATAAACTGGTCTGTTCTTATAATTACAAGCATAGCATTTACCTACCATTCCCATCCAATAATATAAATAATCTATACCTTGATTTATCATTTATATTATTCTATTTACATAGAAATATGGATTACTATCTGAAAATAATTCTTTATATTCATCCAAATTTTTAAAAGACCATAATGTACACAATAGTTCCACTTCATTATCATATATACCTACCATAAAATCACCCTCCAAATCAACTAAAACTCTTAAAATATATATCATTATAAAGTCAATAAAGACAATTTATTTTCCTAACTAATTATATAAAATAATATATGGCTCCAAAAAAGAAGCAAATTCAAAACCTGGAAAATTGTGAAAATTCTAACTTTGCTGAAAACCAATACTTAACTATGTTTAAAGATATTAAATCAGCATTGGTTGATACTATATTTACTTTAGATATCTACATTAATAGATTAGAAAAGAAAAATGAAACTAACTTAGCTGAAAATAAACTATCTATGCAAGGTGCTGTTAAACTTCTTAGGGAATATTACGCTAAAAGATATAGCGAAAACAACGAAAATTTAGAAGAAACACTACCTGAAAAACCGAAAAAAAAAAGAAATCCAAAAACAAAAAAAAGTAGCAATACTCCAGAATTTCAAGAAAAAATTAAAAATCATCTTGTTGTAAATGAAACAACTGAATCTAATACTATTTAATTAATTCTAAAAATTTTTGAATTGTTTTTATTTTTTCTTCTTGTTCTTGTTGTAATAATTCTACTTGGGCTAATCTTATTCTATATTCAATTACTCTATTAGAAAAATCCTCTTCTTTTTCTATTTCCAATTTTAATAATTCTTCAGTTTCTTCTTTTAATGATTTTTTTATTGGAACTTCTACAACTGGTTCTTTAATTGTTGGTTTTTTATTTTGAGACCAATATGATTTATAATTTTCTACCTCTTCCATTGTAGCAAATTCTTTTTCAAACTTTATTTCTATATCATCAAAATTCATAGTTTCATTAAAAATTCTATAAAAATCTAAATACTTAGCTGTTTCTTTATTATTTAAATAGAAATAATACATTTTAAACATTTGTTTTAATGTTAATTTACAACCACTTAATCCTTTCGTAGAACTACTTAAAACATACTCATTAGGAATATTCTTATTCGTTAATCTGAAAACACTATATTGTTTCATTAATAACTACTATATATTAATCAAACATTATTTTCTTAAATCAATTTTTTAAAATGTTCTGAATTTTCATTACCACCCTTTTCTAAATAAAAATTAATAGCTTCTTGCTTTTTTTCATAGGAAAATGCTTTTTCTAATCTTCCTTTTATACCACTAATATAATAATGTACTTTCCAACTATATCTATCTCTATCATTTTTATGAACTAAATAAATAGCAGTACCTACATACCAAGAGCTATTTTGATTATTTATATAGTAGTTAGCCCATCTTAGATTTTCAATTCTATTATCTAATCTATTTCTATTTATATGGTCAACAATATTACAACCTTCTATTTTAGGTATAAAATATTCTGCTAATAATCTATGAACTAAAAATCGTCTTATTTTTTGATTATTACAAAAGCCTACACTATAATAACCATTTTTATTTAAAGTTTGTTTTTTTATATTTCCATTATCAATCCGTCTAATAATTCCAAAATTACTAATTTCATAAATATCTTCCCAATCATCTATTTTAATTGTTTTCCAAATTTCTCCCATTTTATATATAAATATATTTTAATCTTTATATATAAATCATTTTTTTAGGGGTCCATACCTCGTTTTTTTTAATAAATAAGTAAATTAGTATTCAACTTTCAAGGACTGTTGAGGACCTATATTTAGAACAGCTGTTTGGAAAGCATATAAATCTACTAATGGTGAATAAGAACCAGTAATAGTGAGTTTGTATAAGATTTCAGCAACTGAACCCTTAGTAGAATAACCAGCAAGGTAATTTTCATCCTTAGCAATACTTTCATCACGGAGACTAAGACCAGCAAAGAAATTACCATTGTAATAGGGATTATAGCGGAAATCAGCAACAACAGATTGGGATGTAAGAGGCGTCACCCAATTGGAAGTAGTTGTAGCAGCAGTAGCATTCTTAACTTTAGCTCCTGGAATATCCATGTAAACAAGATTACCAATAGTAGCATCACTACCTGATTGACGCATTTCATAACTTTCTAGAAGTAAGTTATTAACCATTAAGTTATCTTCAGCACCTAATACACGTAGAAGATGATTGTATGATTCCTTAGTGCTATTAACTGGATTGGCAGGTATTAATTGACCATCAACTTGGAATTGATATTGAGTAATATAGTTAGTACCAGCATCTGTATTTGTAGCAATCATACGAGAAACAAATTGACGACCACGCTTAACATTGTTATTAACAATTGAATTTTCTACATCCGTTCCAATTGCATTTCCAGCAACTTGTTCTGATGCTAAACGATGACTTACTAAAACCATATCTAAACAATTAGAAGCTACGGATACACGCAAATCACCAGTTCCACTAGCAGTCTGTTGGAAATCACTTACGTGGGAATAAAGAACAGGTAAAAATTCACCACTTTGGAGACGAGCATATAACATAGGAAGATAGACATCATTTTCAAAACTAATAACTTCAATAGTCGCATAAACATTTTGTAAAGAATAATCAGTAGCATTAGCGGCATAGGTAGCATTACCAACAAAACATTTGTTAGTTGATTCAGTTAGAATTTCTACAATTACTTCTCCTAATAATGATGTAGATTGAACACCTGGACGACAAGATGATAACCAAGTACCAACCCATTCGCTACAAACTGATGGAATAGTTTGACCAGCACCATTAGCAATATCTTGCCATACAACTGGTTGAGCTCTATTAAGACCAGCATTCTTACGGACTAATTCCTTTGAACCTTGGCAAACAAACATCATATTGTAAAGATTATTCCAGTTAAGAATACCACCTTGATGAATTGAACTACCATTAATACGAACATCAACACGATTGAAAAGAGATGATAAACCATGTTGAGGAGCAGTAGCATGACCTGGAATTACTATATCAGCATATACATTAAAACTATCAGGTACTATAAGAGCGTTAGTAGGTAGTCTTACTTGGAAAGTTTGATTAGGACTTATAGTAGAACCTGAAATTGGTTGAAGTCTAATCTTATTTTTCTTAAAACCACCAGCTAAACGGTTTATGTAATAACTGAAATGTTTGGGAAAAGCAGGGGAAGCTTGAGCCATTTTTTTTATATTACTACCTTACAAAATAATTTACAAATATTTTCAACATCTATTTTTTTATTTTACTTTCACTTACATATAAAGCTTTAGCCTGTTGCATAGCCATCTTCTTTGTTAAAGGCTTTTTAGAAAAATATCTTGGTCTTCCAGGCTGACTTTTTTTTACCTTAAATCCATTAGAAACCTTAACTACTTTATAGGGCATTTTATATTTATCATAAATAAAAATTTTATATACAACCCTAAAATTAATTGGGATTGAATATAAAATATAATGAATATTCCAATACATCTTATGTGGCTTATTACTTACGGTAGTCCTAATTGGCTAAAAGATATTGCCATTATTAATATATATTAAGATTTTATTCTTTATATTTAAACCATAAAATTTAATTGGATTAAATATAAAAAAAACAAATGTGGCACTGATTCTCTGAAAACTGGAGACAGAAGATATACTCCATATTAATTTATACAAAGATTTTTTTTTTAAGTAATTATATATTAATATGTGTAGCGAAGACCATAAAAAGGTTAAAAAAGATAAATATAACTTTAACGTCTACTTATCAGGTAGAAAATATGTAAATGGTTCTTATACCAATACAAATATAACTGGCTCAAATACCAATGGAGATTTTCAATTAATATTACCAAATAATGTTCCACAAGGTAGATATAACATATCTGTTAGAAGTTTCCAAGTTGTAGCTGCTAATGAAAATAATGCCGTCACTATTTTTAAATTATATCTTGATAACCTTGCTATGGTTAATGGATATAATAACAATAACCAGAGTAATAATCAACTATTTGGATTATTTCCAGCTATTCAAGTCACCTATGCAGAAGCAACTTTTGGTTATGATTGCGAATATCATTCTGGTGGAAAATTACCAAAAACCCAACAAGTTTCTGGAATACAGTCTCTACAAAATGGCTTAATAAAAATAAGAATTACAAATGAAAATGATGTACCTATTACTATTCCAGGAACTACCTTAACTGGAGGAAATTGGCATCTACAATTGGATTTTGAATATTTAGGAGAATAATATTTATTTATAGTATATGATTAAAAAAAAAGCTGGTTATACTATTGATGAATACAGTTTTGTTATCACTATAGAAGGGAGAAAATATACTAATGGTAGTTGGACTGATACACAAATAACTGGAAGTTTAACTAATGGTATGTTTCAAGTTATATTACCTGAAAATGCTCCACATGGTAGATATGCTATTGAAATAAGAAGTCTTTTTATTGACCATTTTGGTGCTAATAATCTACATTTTGTAAAATTATATTTAACTAACCTACCAATGACCAATGGATACAATAATACTAACCAAAGTAATAGTACTCTTTATGGAGTTTTTGATGTACAACAAAAAAATAATAAAAATGTAGTTGCATTTTTAGATAATGGAGATAGACCTTGGACACAACAGATAAATGGTATTCCATTTTTTAGAAATGGACAAATTGGTATTAAACTAACTGGACCAGATGAAACACCTATTACTTTAGATGCTGATAAAACTTGGATTTTAACTCTTGAATTTAAAAAAATAAGTGATTAGAATATAATGCCACCTAAAACTAAACTTAAAACAAAACGTAAGATTAGACCTAGAAAACAAATAAAAAAACCTGTTGATGAAGCTAAAAAATTACAGGACAAAACATTTTTACTTAATGAATTAAATAGTCTTAAAGGTTTACTTATGTCTAGGAATATTCCTACACCTGGAGTTAGTCAATTTTACCCATACATTAATGTAGCAGAACAACAAATTAATCAAATAAGAGCACAAGCTAATAATACTATTCAAAAAGCTATATCTGAAACTAACTTTAGACTTAGAGATGCTGGAGAACAGGCTCTTAGTAGAATTTCATCCATGCCATTAACTGAAGAAAGGGCTAAAGAATATGAAGAATTAGACATACTTGCACCAAGTGTAGTAGGAGAACAAATGATTCAAACTGAAAAAAGAAGAGGAAGACCACTTGGCTCTAAAAATAAACCTAAAATGCCTACAGTTAAAGAAATGGAACAAGAACAAGAAGCTGAAAAATTTTTATCAATTATTCCAGGAACTACAGAATTTAGATATAAATCACCTCAGGAAATGATTAGTAAATATCCATCAGAAGAATTTAGAGGATTTATTGAATTATAAACTAAAATAAAATATTCTTTATTAATATACTAATGGCAACTGTTAATAAAGAATACTTAGAAGACTTTGATAAAGAAATTCTTAGTCAAATATCTAAAAAACAAGCTATTGAAGCTATGTCTGGATTATATAACCATTTACCACAAGCACTTATTGAACAATTCTACGATTTTTGTAATGACCCTAAATATAAAGATTACAATGAATACCTATATTTGCAAAGTAGATATGGCGATCTAAATGCCAATGAATTAAAAAGATACTACAAATTACATAACAAAATGATAAACCAATTCCAAAATATACCTACACATCAAACTTACAAAAAAGACCAAATTATAGAAGATAGTATAAGAGTAGTTGAAAATATACCAAGAGAACCACCTAAAATGGAATTTATACCTAAACAAGAATTCCAATTTTTTGATACTAATGAAGAAATTTTAGTAAATGAACCACTTATTACTGGTCGACTTTATTAATATTTTTTTTTATCTATAATATAATAAAAAAATGTTTAAATTTCTTTCAGGATTAGGTTCTAAAATTGGAGGTTTATTAGGAGGTCTTGGTAAAGCTGGTGCTGGAGCTTCTAAATTAGGTTCTATTCAATCAGGCGTACAAAAATTAGGAAGTGTTGCTAATATAGTTGGAAAATTAGGTATTGGAGGTCCTACTTTACAAAGAATAGCAAGTGGTATTTCTAAACTACCTCTTGAAGATATAGGAAAAACTGCCCAACAAGCTTTTGATGTTGGCAAACAAATTTATGAAACTGGAAAACAAGTAAAACAAGCATTTAATAAACCACAACCAGCTCAAATGGAAGTTAAGCCAGTTGCCATTGGCGGAGTGGGCCAGCGCGTGGTTGAACTTGAGGATTTATAAAAACTACTTAAAGACAAGACGCTGGTCTAATATAAAAGAATATGGATGAAATTTGGAAACCAGTTAATGATATTTATTTTAGAGATTTTTATCAAGTTAGCAATCTAGGAAATGTAAGAAGGTTAAATAAAACTAAATCTCCACGGTTATTGAAACCTTATAAATTAAAAAGTGGTTATTTACAGGTTTGCTTATGTGTAGATAATTATAAAGAATTAATAACTATTCATCGAATAGTAGCATTAGCATTTTTACAAAATAAAGATACATATACAAATAATGAAGTTGACCATATTGATAGAGATAAAATGAATAATAAAGTTCAAAATTTAAGATGGGTTTCTAAAACTGAAAATTGTAAAAATAGAAAATCATTCAAAGGAATTTATATAATTACTGATACTAGACCTAATAAAACTACTATGTATAGAGTAAATTATTATGAGAATAATAAAAGAATAAGAGTTGGTTTTGCTACAAAATCAATGGCTGAACAATTGTATCTTTTAAAAGGAGGTGATATAGACCAACTAATAAATCAATAAATAATATATCTAAATGGATAGAACTACCTATTTACATAATTATTATCTTAATAATAAAGTAGCTATTTTAGAAAGAGTTAAAGCCAGAAATGCATTAGTTAGACCTAAAAAAATTAAAATATCTAAACAAATAGAAAAAATAAACAAACCCATTACGATAAATTTTCATATTTAGTATATATACAAAACTAATGGAAGTTCAAAATATGAACCCTAATCCTAGAAGAAGCAAACAAAATGAAAAGCAATTTATTAATAATCCCTATCAACCTATTTCACCTGCTAATGTTAATCAAAGTTATATGACATCTGGAATGAGAGCTATGATACAAGCTTTACCATATGGAAAGAATACTGTGGTACAAGAGATGATTAATCAAAGAAACCAAAATTTAATTCAAGGTACTAAAAACCAACAAATGTTTGGTGAATCTGTTTATAGTTCTGCTATTCCAGGAATGCAACGTGTTTAAATTTTTTTTAAACATATAAAATATAAAAAAATGGCTGGATTATTAGCTTCTTTAGCTATTCCATTATTAGGTAAATTATTTGGAGGTGAAGATGGTATAAGAAATGTTCCTAAGACTGGAGTATATGTTTTACATAAGGGAGAAATGGTAGTAAAAAAGAAAGATGCTAAAAAAGTACCAAAAGCTTTAAAGATGAAACAAGCTAAAAAACCTAAAATTATGAAAGTTAATAAGGCTATGGTAAAAAATAGTATGGTTAAAAAAAATATGAAGTAGAAAAATTTATAGTTCTACTACTAACTAAAAATATAAGGAACAATTTATTTTAAATAATTTACGGAATTCACCGATTTTATTTAAAAATAATTTTACAAATAAAAACCGAAAATTATTTAAAAATAATTTCTGTATATATAATATATAAAAAAACAAATGTTTGGTTGTGAAACTTGTGGAATTTTCTGTAAAGACACTTATGATTTAAATAGACACTATGCTACTCAATTACATCTTAAAAAAATTCTTAGCTTACATCAAGAATTAGAACATGTTGATATTTCTAAACTTAGTGTAGATGAAGAAGATGAATATATAAGAAACCATCCTTATTATAGAAATCAATGGGCTTCTGCTGATAATTATAGAATTAAACTTAATGAACAAGAAAAAGAACTTAGATATAAATTAGGATTTATTTATGATAATCATAAAGGTTGGATACCTATTTCTAATGATGAAGTCTATAGTCCCCAAGAAATTTCTAAAATTATAGAACAAGAATTTCCTAATTGTGATAGTGATGATGATGATAATATAGCTGAAGAAAGATTTAAATTTAGATGCAATTTAGAAGGTTCTCGTAATCTATCCTTCTCTGAAAAAGAACAAATTAGAAATCAAATTGATGATATTTTAGAAAAACAAAATAAGAATTCTAGAGAAAATCTTAATCCAAAACTATTAGCAATATATAAAAATCAAGCTAGAGTTAGAATACAAAATGAATATAAACAAAATCAAATTGCTATATTAAAACAAGAAGAAAAAGCTAAATTACAAGCTCAAAAAGAACTTGAAAAAGCTAAAATTAAAACCCAAAAAGAACAAGAAAAAGCTATTTTACAAGCTAAAAAAGATGAAGATAAAGCTATTTTACAAGCTAAAAAAGAACAAGAAAAAGCTATTTTACAAGCTAAAAAAGATGAAGATAAAGCTAAATTAAGAGAGAAAAAATTACTATTAAAGAAAAAACTCTTAGAAACACAAATAAATCTAATGAATGAAGATAGTGAATAATTAAGGATATTTTTTATATTTTATAATTTTCATATAAAAAATATTCTTTATATATTATATATAAAAAAAAATTTAATGTCTATTAAAAAAGTTGGTCCTAAAGAAGATTTCAATTGTGAATTTTGCCAATACTATTTATGTACTAAAGAAGAATATTCTAAAGCTACTCAAGAACAAAAACATAAATGGAGTGTTTATTGGACTACTCATAAGAAAAGTAATAAACACCAAATGTTTAAAGAATATCAAGATAAAAAAATTAGACTACAAAAAAATCATCCAGAAAATATTGAAGAAGAAGATGAAGATAAACCTATTAATAGACCAGTTTATTACATATGCTATAAATATGATAATTTACTATTTAAGAAAGTAAGTGTAGATATAAATCAACCATATGATACCGAAAGATATACTGATATAAAAAGAAGATATATCTATGATATTTTTGAAGAAACTAATAAATTTATTTTTATTCATCCTAATGGAGCTCCTATAGATAAACAAGAATATGAAAAAATGAACAAAGGAACATATATACCAGCTTGGTTATACTATTTTGAACTTATAAAAATATCTAATACTTTAAGTTTTGAATTTCAAGAACATTTAGAAATACAACTTAAAAATAAAGATATATTTAACTCTTTTGAAATGGAACTTAGAGAAAAAGATGATTCTCAACTTATTAATGGAATACTAAGAAAGAACTATCCACATTTATCAATAGATGATTATAGAAATATGCAAATTCCATATGGTGGTGAAAAATAATTTAGAAAGAGAAATATAATTCATTTAATCATATAAAAATTATAAAATATGATTTTTAAAATTCAGAAAGTTTTTTTAGAAAAGTCTATGGACCGTAAAAAAATTTTAAAAAATTTTAAAAATTTTAAAAAAAAAAAAAAAAATATTTTAAAAATTTTTAAAAAAAAAATACGGTGGTTTGAAAATTCTAAAAAAACTTTTGAAAATCATAAAATCATAAATCATATAAATTCTATAATCTAATCTACTAAATAATAGATATTCTTCTAATAAATACATTAATCCACTCGATAAACTATATAGAATTCTTAATTCTTTCTATATTTTTTATCTTCTCTAAGCTGGATAGAATCAATCTGCTAGTCTTCCACTTTCATCTACTCTAGTTGGTTGATATTCCCCAGACTTTACTCTTCTAACAAATTCAGACAATCTTTTCTTACTATCTTTTATTGCATAGACATCTCCTAAACTTTGTTGTTTTAAACCATAGGAAATAGCTGATTTAGCATCTCCTAGTTTTTGTTGTAGTTGGTCTCCAATTAATCCTAAAGCTACTGTAGCCATCTTTATATATATTATCTACTGAAATTTATAGATAACATTTTCAAATCCACTAGTAATTCTTTGATTTTTTAGGTCTATAACTATAAAACTATGTTTTTCCTTAGTATGTTCTTCAAATAACTTTATAAAATCATCATAGGATAGATAACTATTTATCTCTTCAAATATAGAAGCCAATTGGGATTTATCAAATGTACGGAAAATAACAAAATGTGTAAAATTACTTCTAATTCTTTTAGGACAAGCTTTAAAATATTGAGAAAGAATTATAAAATTAGTCTTAGCGTGTCTACTTCTAATAAAA
>Ga0129336_10002576_pt1 | contig 11189 bp, 13 predicted proteins | sample CPB6_02_DNA_FD_96878 | JGI IMG/M metagenome (GOLD analysis project Ga0129336, IMG submission 96878) | Freshwater to marine salinity gradient microbial communities from Chesapeake Bay, USA - CPBay_Sum_0.6_0.2_DNA | ecosystem: Environmental > Aquatic > Marine > Coastal | place: USA: Chesapeake...
AAGTGCCGCCGCACTCAGAGGCACCGGTTCACTCCTCATCTACACCCACGGGGCTATCGTCCCACGGCGGCGCGCTGCCGTGGAATCCCGAGCAGCTCGAGGGCCTCAGCGTAGAGTCGGCCGTCAGGGTCCGCGAGTTCATCGAGCACATCGAAATGGTCCCGTCCGCTGAGCGTTTCACGGTCGATCATGCTGAGGCTCGGTGACCACTCTTCCAAGAGGAGGGCGGCGTTGCGATGAAACTCTTCCGGCTCCTCTTCGCCGACGCGTATCTTCACCGGCACATCGTGCAGTGGCACGAGGAGTGCTGGGGAGAGCGCCGCCGCATCCGCGTCGCTCATTCGCACCTGTTCATTGACGTAGCTCTCGGCGATCGGTCCGAGATCGTACGCTCCGCCAATCAAGAGGAGCCCCGCAACGCTGCTGCGAGTGGCCGCTGGAGCGAGCGCGGTGAGTTGCACTGCGGCAAGGTGGGCGCCAGCAGAGTGACCCGACAGCACGATGCGTCTCGGATCCCCTCCCATCTCGGTTGCATGCGCGGCGAGCGTGACGAGTGCAGCAGAAACCTCTGCGACAATCTCGCGAAGCGACGCCGCTGGTGTCAGCGTGTAGCCGATTGACGCGTAGATTGCACCAGCCTCGGTGAGTGCCACCGCTGGAGCTGCCGCATAGTCGATCGAGAGATCCTGCCACCAGCCGCCATGAAGAAAGGCAAAGATCGGCGCACCGCTTCGCGCCGAAGTCGTTCGCGGCAGGAAGCACTCGACGCGATTGGAAGGAGGCGCGCCGTAGGCGAGCAGTCGATGCCGCCTCCCCGTGATCGCGCTGCGAGCCGCGTCGGTCCCGGCCTTGTAGGAGAGGATGCTGCCGTCGAAGTCGTGGGCGGTTCGACTCGGTGAGTACTGTTCGCTGAGCCAGGCGATTCGTTCGCTCCTGGAGCTCAATCGTTTCCTTTCTACACGAAGTAGAGAAGCGCGAAGAGGAAGATCCACACGATGTCGACAAAGTGCCAGTAGAGCGAGCTCGCCTCGACCATGTCGTGATGTTGGGCCGAGAACTGACCGAGACTGCCGCGATAGAGGCAGACTCCGAGCATCAAGACGCCACCGAGGACGTGCGCGCCGTGGAAACCGGTAAGGATGTAGAAGGTCCCGCCGAAGGTCCCGTCGGCGATGCCAAATCCGAGCTGCGTGTATTCGTACAACTGGCCGATCAAGAAGACGACGCCGAGGATGACGGTGAGCATCAGTGCTCGATTCATCCCCACACGATCGCCGCGTCGGATGCGCCAGACCGCAATCTGGCAGGTGAGCGAGCTGATCACCAAGAGCAGCGTAAGGATCGATGGAAAGAGGACATGCTCCTTGATAAGAAACGCCTCGTTCCCTTCGGGGGGCCATGTCCCAGCCGACGCACGAAGGCTGAAGTAGGCGGCGAAGAGTCCGCCGAAGAACATGATTTCTGACACGATGAACAGGAGCATCCCGAGAATTGGATTGCCGAGGCCCTTCTTGCCATGGCTGGCGGCGCCGTGCGCAGCAGAGCCATGCGCGCTCACTTCAGGAGTGCCGTGCTCTGCCGTGGCGAGGCTCATCGGTGATCGATTCCAGATCGACCGTGACGGGCGTCGAAGAGCGGACGCTCAGATGTGATCGCGGGGAGCCGATCGAAGTTCCATGCGGGCGGCGGAGACGACGTAGCCCACTCCAGCGTGTTCCCCTCCCACGGATCTGGACCTGCGTCCTTTCCGTTGCGGAGTGAGATGTAGATGTTCCAGAGGAGCGGCAGTGTGCTGATCCCAACGAGGAATCCCCCTACAGTCGCGGCAAGATTGAGGTCGTTCCAGCCAGCGGTTGGTGAATAGTCCGCAATGCGGCGCGGCATCCCCATCAGCCCAAGGGTATGCATGGGGAGGAAGGTCAGATTGAGGCCGATCATTGCGATCGCAAAGTGCAGCTTTCCGAGACCTTCATCGAGCATCTTTCCGGTCATCTTCGGGAACCAGTAATAGAGGCCCGCCATGATCGCAAGGAACGAGCCGCCGAAGAGAACGTAATGGATGTGCGCCACGATCCAATAGGTGGCGTGCACCGCGTAGTCAACTGGTACGGAGGCGCTGAAGACGCCGTTGATTCCGCCAATGAGGAACATCGAGAGGAAGCCGAGCGCAAAGAGCATCGGCGTATTGAACGAGATCTGTCCGCGCCACATGGTGGCGATCCAGTTGAACATCTTCACTCCGGTCGGGACCGCAATGAAGAAGGTCATCACGGAGAAGAAGGGCAAGAAGACGCTCCCGGTGGTGAACATGTGGTGTGCCCAAACGGAGAAGCCCAGCGCGCCGATCCCCGCGGTGGCGAAGACGAACGCCTTGTAGCCAAACAGCGGCTTTCGGCTGAAGACGGGGATGATCTCCGAGATCACGCCCATTCCCGGCAGCACCATGATGTAGACCGCTGGGTGACTGTAGAACCAGAAGATGTTCTGCCAGAGGATGGCGGACCCGCCAGTGGTTGGATCGAAGAAGCTACCGCCGAAGTTTCGATCCACGAAGAGCATGATCAGCGCGCTGGTGAGCACGGGCGTCCCCATCAACACGAGCACGCTCGTGACGATGATCGTCCAGACCATGATCGGCATGCGGAAGAGCGTCATCCCCGGCGCCCGCATGCGGAAGATCGTCACAAGGAAGTTCACCGCGCCAAGGATCGAACTCGTCCCGACGAGGATGACCGCCATGATCCAGAGATTCATGCCCGGTCCGGGGCTATAGGTGATGTTGCTCAGCGGCGGGTACGCGGTCCAACCCGCATCCGCGGCACCGCCGAGGAAGAAGCCGGATGCGGCGATCAAACCAGAGAACGGAATCATCCAGAAGCTGAGCGCGTTGATGCGCGGGAAGGCCATGTCTGCTGCGCCAATCTGCAGCGGGACGATGTAGTTTCCAATGCCCGCGAGGAAGGGAATGATCACCCAGAAGATCATCACCGACGCGTGCATGGTGAAGAGTTGGTTGTACACAGACTCATCCATGTACTGAAGGCCTGGTTGCGCCAGTTCGGTGCGAACCCCGAGTGCGAGCAGCCCGCCAATCGCCAGGAAGATGAACGAGCTGATGGTATAGAGAATGCCGATCTTCTTATGGTCGGTTGTGGTCAGGTAGTCATAGAGTCGCGACCCCTGCAGTCCTGTTGCTCGTGCCGCGGTTGTTGCCATACCTGCCTCCTCTTCGCTCCCTAGTTTGCCGTGATCTCGAGATCTGCGTACATGCCGGAGCTGAAGTGACCCGCAATGTTGCAAAGGACCACATAGCGTCCTGGCTCGAGATCGAGGGTCAGCACCTTCGTCTCGCCCGGAGAGAATTCAGGCTGCTCGCCGATGGCGTCCAGCGACGCCTCGTCAAGTCGACTCGTGGCTGGGTCAACTTGCTCCAGCAGTGCCTCTCCACCAATCTCTGATTTGACCACGATGAACTCGTGCGGGATGTTGCCTGCATTCGTCAGGCCGAAACTGACTTCGCCCGCAGCAGTTGAAGCTCCACTCAAGCTGATCGCCCACTCCTTCACCTCTGCCGTCAGATCCGTCTCCGTTGCAAGAGGCGATTCGCTCGGCGCAGGCGCTGGAGTCATCTCCGCGATCCACGCGTCGTACTCCTCACGCGTGACGACGCGAACCGTAAAGCCCATGGCGTGATGGAGGAGACCGCAGAATGCGGAGCACTGACCGGCGAACGTGCCGAGCTTGTTCGGTGTGAATTCGAAATGATTCACCTTGCCGGGCACAAGGTCGCGCTGGAAGAGGAACTCAGGGATGTAGAACCCGTGATTCACATCTTGTGCAACGAGCGTAACCTCGATGCGTTCATCAATCGGAACGACAAGTTCAGGATAGTTCTGTGCCGTGCCGTAGATTTCAATGCCCGCATCTGGGTAGGCAAACTTCCACTGCCACTGGTAGCCAACGACTTCGACCTTGACCGAAACCTCTTCTGGCTTGCGGGCGTCGACGACCCCGAGCACTTGGGAGGATGCGAAGAAGAGTCCGACGACGACCACCAGCGGGATCGCCGTCCAGATGATCTCCAGCACCAGGTTTCCGTGCGTCTGCGCCGGGAGGGTGGTGTCCGTCGGCTTGCGGCGATATCGGATCACCGACCAGATAATCAGGCCTTCGACGAGGACGAAGACGACCGCCGCGATGACAAAGACGAGAACGTAAAGGTTCTCGATCAGGAGTCCCTCCTCCGTTACCGCCGACGGCGGGAAGGCAGCCTGACAGCCGCCGAGCACAAGGGCCACGGCGAGGAGAGCAATCAGTGCAGCAGGCGTTCGCATCGTCACGATTGTACGCCTGCCCCCCAAAGTCGGCAGACACCCCACGAGCACGCTCGGTCGTGCCGTACCTCACTCCTGTGAGTGTTCGGGCTGGCGCACCACCGAGGCGATCCCGGAGAAGAAGAGCGGGATTGGCCCAATCACGATGCCGATCGCACTGGCATACAGCGCCGCATGAAGTCCGAATCGCTCCGCAATGATCGAGCCGACCACTGCGCCGAGAGGCATGCCGATCAGCATCACCCACTTCATGGATGCGTTCATGCGCCCGAGCAGCGCCTTCGGAGTGACCAGCTGTCGATAGGTGACCTGATTGGTATGAAAGAGGGCCGCGCCGAAGAAGGCGATCACTTGAAAGAGCACAGCGAGGAGGGCAATCGTCACCACGCCCATGGACACATCAAGGAGCGCAAACCCGAGCGGCATCGAGGGGAGGAGGATCCCTCCGAGGATGATGGAGCGCCCCACACCGATCCGCGCCGCAATCCTTCGCGACGTGAGCGAGCCGATCAGCAGCCCAGCGACCCCCGCGCCGAGGATCAGTCCAAGCAGCTCCGCAGGGAGGAGCAACTCGCGTCGACCGTAGGCAATCAACACTGCACCGTTCGCAATCGCACCGAAGAAGTTGAAGAGGAGTGCCGCGAGCGCGTTGCCGCGAAGATGTGGGTGCGTCAGCACCCAGTGGAGCCCTTGTCGAATCTCGTCGCGTAGCCGAGATGGTGCGGCCGCTTCAGAGACCGATGGTGGCACCTCCACATGCCTCATCCGGCGCAGCATCGCAGCACTCACCAGGTAGCTGAGCGAGTCGAGCAGGATCGCGATGGGTCCGCCAAAGCGACCGATGATCACGCCAGCGATTGGCGGACCGGCAACACTCGCGCCCGAGTCAATAACCATGATGCGACTGTTCGCCTCGGCAAGGCGTGGCCCACGCAAGAGTTCTGGAAGGTACGACTGATTTGCCACGTCATAGATCAGCGTCGCCGCGCCAATGATGAAGAGCACGACGTAGAGCACCGGCATGGAGAGTGCATCAAGGGCGTAGCTCAAGGGAATGAGCAGCAAGGCAGCAGTGCGCACCAGGTCCATCAACACCATCACCGGCCGTCGCGCACGGCGATCAAGGAGTGCGCCAACCGGGAGGCTCAGCAACACAAACGGCATCAAGAAGGCGGCCTCGAGAAGCACAATGGATCCGTTGCTCGCCTGGATCACGTCGACCGCAATCAGCGGAAAGGCGATGTGCGAGACCTGCGAGCCGAGGATGCTAACCGCCTGCGCACCAAACAGAAGGCGAACGTCTGCGTCGCGGAAGGGATCGTCCGCGCTTAGGCGCAGCCGAGAGGAGATACTCGCCATTCGCTGCCCGTCAGGGTGCGTTAGCTTGGATCGCCGAATCGATTCGGTCCTGCGTCTCCCCGCTTCGCCATCAAGTAAATCCAGTAGATCGCTAACACGACAAAGAGCGCAACTCCAACCAGGACACCAACGCCCCCTCCGGTCGCCACGTTTTCGTTACCACCGATCGCCCCCGAAATGCCGGCAATAAAGGAGACGACGATTACGAGGAAGAGGGCTACCTCGACAAGAATGAGCGCCACGATCAGCTTTCCGCTTCGATTCGTGTCGTGCAATCGACGCACGGCCACGGCGAGATTCGGCACCAGGTTTGCAATGCTGAATGCGGTCGCAAGTGTCGATTCAATTGCGCTTAGCGCTGCACCCGCAATGATGGTGAAGAGGAAGAAGTACCAGTACTCTGCGCGACTCGCACGTCCGCTGAACGTTGCATACTTTGAATAGACCGACTTCACCGCCGTGATGATGTCCATCACTACCTCCTTATGCCGCCACCGTGCGGCAGGTTCACTGCCTCACCCTCGCGTCACTATACTGCTTCGCACCGCAACTAATCCCGTATACTGATGGAATGCCAGCGATCACCGTTCCAGACATCACGCTCCTTCCGCGCGTCAGCCTCGCCAACGCGCTCACAACTGCGCCGCGGCCGGTGATCTCTCTCACGACTGCGCCACGCGGCCTTGAGGGTGAGGGCTTCCCTGTCCGCCGCGCCTTCATGGGCGCGCCGCTCAACATGATCGACCCGTTCATCATGCTCGACCAGCTCGGGGAGGTTGAGTACGCCCCTGGCGAACCGAAGGGGACGCCGTGGCATCCCCATCGAGGATTTGAGACGGTCACGTACATCATCGACGGCGTCTTCGATCATCGCGACAGCAACGGTGGCGGTGGTCGTATCACCAACGGCGATACGCAGTGGATGACCGCAGGCGGCGGCATCCTGCACATCGAGACGCCGCCAGAGTTCCTTGTGATGAGCGGGGGCCTCTTCCACGGGTTCCAACTCTGGGTGAATCTGCCGCGTGCAAAGAAGTGGTCGCCACCCGCGTATCAAGACATTCGAGCCGGCGAAGTGAAACTTCTTGCATCAGCAGACGGCGGCGCCCTGCTCAGGGTCATCGCGGGCGATGTCGCTGGCTTCAAGGGCCCAGGCTCGACGCAGACGCCGATCGCACTCGTTCACGCCACCATCCAGCCGGGTGCCGAACTCGATCTGCCGTGGCGTCCAGATTTCAATGCGCTCGTCTACGCGCTCTCGGGCCGCGGAAGCGTAGGTGCAGAGGCCGCGGCAATTGAGTCCGGTCAGCTTGCGGTGTGCGGCGCAGGGGACCGCATCGTCGTGAAGGCATCCAAGCATCAAGACGCGCGAACACCCGCACTCGACGTTCTCATTCTGGGAGGTGAACCGATTCGAGAGCCGGTCGCATGGCTCGGACCATTCGTGATGAACACGCGCGATGAGGTTGTCCAAGCGTTTGAGGATTACAAGGCGGGAAAGCTCGGTGTGATCCCTGCCGCCCACAGCAATCCACACAACACTCCTACGAGCGTCCGCGAATCTGAATAGCGCGCCGTGGAACTCTTCCTCCTCGGCGCGGCGCTCGCCTTCTCCATCAATATCGAACTCGGTGTCGTCAATGTGATGATCGTGCGCACCGCCATCGATCGCGGCGCGCTCCCCGCCTTTCTCATCGGCCTCGGCTCGTGTATCGGCGATCTGATCTGGGCATGTGCTGGCGCGCTCGGCGTCAGCGTGCTGCTCTCATGGCCACCCGCTGCATACGCGCTCTGGCTCGGCGGGAGCGGCGTGCTCTGCTGGTTCGCCGCCGCCGCTCTCCGCGACGCGGTTCGCGGCGGCAGCATCGACGAGTCATCCCCGCTACGGCGTGCCAACGGTGCTGGCGCGATTGCACTCGGGCTCGGCGTCGCGCTCAGCTCTCCCACACTCATCCTCTGGACTGCCACGGTTGGCGGCAGTGTCGTTGCCTCGCAGGCGGAAGACCTCGCCGGATTCGTCCCATTCATTTCTGGTTTCGGTGCCGCTGCAGTGGCACACTCGGCCGTCCTGGCAGGTGTTGTTGGCGCGACCCGTCGCTTCACGGGTCCGCGCACGATCCGTGCGGTCTCCCTCATCTCTGCGCTCATGTTCGCCGGCTTCGCGATCGGAATCTTCGTGGACGGTGCGCGACGCCTCCTCCTCCCGCTGCTCGGCTAGCAAACCAATCATCGGCGCTGGTGCGTGCGCCTCTGGTATCTTCAGCACATGACCAGCACGCAGCTCCGAGCACTTGAGGGCGAACCGTCGATCTGTTGACGCTCGCACCGCGCCAGATCGTCACGAGGTTTGTTTCCCCACGAGTAGTGAGTAAGGAGAAAGCGAAATGAGCAAGGTTCCATTCGATCCAACTCCAAAGTTCCAGGAGTACGCAGCGCCTGGCGCACTCGTCTCGACGGAGTGGCTCGCCGCCAATCTGAACACGCCGGGACTCGTGGTGGTGGAGTCCGATGAAGACACACTCCTCTATGAGACAGGGCATATCCCTGGAAGCGTCAAGGTGGATTGGCATACGGACCTAAACGACCCGGTAAGCCGCGACTACGTTGGCCCCGAGGGATTTGCGGCGCTGATGTCACGGAAGGGGATCAGCCGTGATACCACGGTGGTCTTCTACGGAGACAAGTCGAATTGGTGGGCAGCGTACGCCCTCTGGGTCTTCCGCCTCTTCGGCCACGAAGATGTTCGCCTTCTTGACGGTGGTCGTCAGAAGTGGGAGGCGGAGGGTCGCGAGATGACCAAAGAGGTACCGACGCGCGCCGCGACGACCTATCCCGTCTCGCCGCGCAACGACAGCGAGCTGCGTGCCTATCGTGAGCAGGTGCTCGAACATGTCAACGCAAAGGGCTGCATGGTTGATGTTCGATCGCCACAGGAGTTCAGCGGTGAACTGACCCACATGCCGGACTACCCACAGGAGGGGACGCTCCGTGGAGGCCACATTCCGGGAGCGAAGTCCGTCCCGTGGAAGCGCGCCGCGAACGACGACGGCACCTTCAAGGGCGTTTCCGATCTTCGCGCCATCTATGAGGGTGAGAAGGGTCTCGCGGCGGGCGACGATGTCATCGCCTACTGCCGCATCGGGGAGCGCTCGAGCCACACCTGGTTTGTGCTCACCTACCTGCTCGGATTCAAGAACGTGCGCAACTACGACGGATCCTGGTCCGAGTGGGGCAACGCCGTTCGACTCCCGATCGCCGTCGGCGCCGAGTAGGCGCAGGTCCGTCGGACACGATCAGCACGATGTCAGAGTCGACCGCAGCGCAGCTCCCACCTGGGCTCGCTGCGGTTGCCGCTGAGTTTGCCGATACGCCGCGCGAGTTGCGTCTCGAACTTCTCCTTGAGTACGCTGACCGCTTGAAGCCGCTTCCCGAGCCATACGCGTCGCGAGAAGATCTCATGGAACGTGTGGAGGAGTGTCAGTCGCCACTCTTTGCCGTAGCCGAGGTGACGGAGAGAGCGGTGAAGATTCACGCAACTGCGCCACAGGAGTCTCCGACCACGCGAGCCTTTGCAAGCATCATGCAGTTCGGACTTGACGGTCTCACACCTGCAGAGGTACTCGCGGTTCCTGCGTCTGCACCACTGCAACTCGGCTTAACGGAACTCGTCTCTCCACTGAGAATGCGCGGTGCAACCGGACTCTTGGCTCGAATTCAGCGACAGGTGCGAGCGGCAACGATCGCTTAACCGAGCGGAGCGGCCTCCGCGTTCTTCGCTGCGATTTTCAGCAAGTCACGGGTGAGGCGATCCATCTCACTTGCGGGGAGCGATGCGCCGAATCGTTCGGCAACGGCGCGGAGATGCCCGGGTGCTGCCGACCGGAATGCCTTGATCCCAAGTGGCGTCAACGTTGCCCAGTGCACGCGGCCATCCTCCGTGCAGCGTCGACGCGTTACCCAACCGTTGATTGCAAGTCGATCGACACGGCGGGTAAGGCCACTCTTGGAGATGAGGGCCGCATCGGCGAGTTCACTCATCCGCAGCGCGTACCCCTCGGCGCCCGCAAGCTGTGCCATCACATCGAAGTCGGCGAGGCTCATGCCCGCGCCATCCATCAACTCGGAAGAGAGCGCACGCGTGACCCGGCCGTACGCGGTGAGAAAGGCAATCCATGCGCGGGCAACGCCTGGATCGAGGAGCGTCCGCGCATCGCTCCCCAGGATCGTTGAGAGCTTGTCGAGGTGCGCATTTGGGAGCTGATCGGCTGTTGCCATGTGTTGCAATAGTTGCACTTGCAACCATCCGCGTCAAGGGATATAGTTGCATACGCAACGACCTGCCGCATGTGCAGCAGGCGGCAGAATAGGGTGGCGACCGCGCCGGTTGAAAGCCATTCGAAAAGGAGGAGTCAAATGTCAGCAGCACGTTTCAAGCAGGTGGCCGACGCGGCCCGCATCGCAAAGGTCGTTTCCGCACTCAATGCAAAGGGGTTTGCCGCACAGAGTGTTCCAGATGCGGCTGCGGCAAAGTCCGCGGTGCTCGCGTTGATTCCCGCCGGATCTGAGGTCTTCACCTTCACCTCTGCAACCCTCGACGCCGCCGGCATCACCGACGCGCTCAATGCCGCGCCGTATGTGAGCCTGCGCAACAAAATGTACGCCCTCGATCGAAACACCCAGAGCGCCGAGATGCGCGCGATCGGTTCGGCGCCAGCGTTCGCTGCGGGTAGCGTGCACGCGGTGACCGAGGATGGAAAGCTGGTTGTCGCATCGGCAACCGGCTCCCAGCTTCCCGCCTATGCGTATGGCGCGGGCCATGTGGTCTTTGTGGTTGGTGCGCAGAAGATCGTCAAGGATCTCGCCGAGGCGAACGAGCGCATCGAGACGTACACGCTTCCACTGGAAGACGTACGAGCGCAGTCGGCCTATGGTGTCAACAGCGCAATCAACAAGACCCTTGTGATTCACAGCGAGTTTCCAGGCCGCATTGACGTGGTGATCGTCGCTGAGGAGCTCGGCTTCTAATGCGCGGCGCGTTTGTAAAGAGCGCTGCGCTCGCCGTTGCCGTCAACGTGACGCTCTGGGTTGCGGCTTCACTGATCGGCCTCGTTCCAGGACTTGGTGAGTCCACCTTCTTTGGTGGCGTGATCTTTGCCTCGGTTGGGGCAACGGCTGCTGCAGCGATCGTCGCGAGCCGATTCACCGCGGCGGGAGCCCAAAAGCGCTGGGCTGGCATCTCGCTTGCGATTCTGCTCATCTCATTCGTCTCGCCGCTCGCACTCGGTGCAGGGAACCTTCCAATCTCGCCGTTCAATCCGGCGGACACCACCTACAACGCTTTCCGTGGTGGATTCGGGATTGCCTATTCGATCTTGCACATCACCACGTATGTGGCGGTGCAGCGCTTCATTGGGAGACAGATTCCAGCGTGAGTGGCTTCAGCGTCACGCGATTGAATCACGCTGTGCTCTATGTGCGCAGCGCCAAGGCGGCGGC
>Ga0129336_10002578_pt1 | contig 11172 bp, 14 predicted proteins | sample CPB6_02_DNA_FD_96878 | JGI IMG/M metagenome (GOLD analysis project Ga0129336, IMG submission 96878) | Freshwater to marine salinity gradient microbial communities from Chesapeake Bay, USA - CPBay_Sum_0.6_0.2_DNA | ecosystem: Environmental > Aquatic > Marine > Coastal | place: USA: Chesapeake...
CATCATCGATATTGATCAGGAGATGTACAATAAAGTCGATAAGGTTGAGCTGTGGCGTGAGCTCTATGCGCTGTATCGTGTTGGTTTTGACCTCACTATATTGCGCGAAGATATTGAGTCGCTTAATGAGTCAACGCTTACATTCAAGCATTCGACTCCAGAGGAGGACCTTATCCACAAGAAGCTGATGCCTGGCAGTGCCACATCATATGGCGAGTGGCTATCACTTACCGAGATACAACAGTGCTTGTTGGTTGATACCAAGCTCAACTTCCTGAATCTGCAACGTATCGGCTCGATACTCACTGCTTTAGGCTATGAGAAGGATCGCAAGCGTAAGGGTTCATCAATCGTGACCATGTACTATGTCAGCCGTAATCCGATGTAATTTGTTGCAGCTTGTTGCAGCTTTGAAAAAAGTAAGTTGCAACACCTTAGCCCTACTCTTGTGCGGCTTTCAGAGATTTGTTGCAACTTACAACTTACTTTTTATTAAATAACAATATATACACACACATGCACATGCACACACACACACACACACATGTATATATAGGGGCACTTTTTTGTTGCAAGCTGCAACAAATGGCTGCGCGCTTAGATGCTCTAAGCATACAGACGATTTTTACCCTTGTTTTGAGTGTTGCACCATTAGCAAGCTGCAACAATTATGAGTGAGGTAAAAGCCCAGGCGAAAGCCTTCACAAATCTTTGGAACTCGCGCCCAGACTTGCGCGGAAGAGTTTTCGCAATCAATAACAACAGCGTGAATGGCATCAAGGGAGCAATGAACAAAGCGATGGGAGTTGTGCCAGGTGTTGCAGACATGTGCTTCCTGAAGCCGGAAGGTAGAACATGCTGGATCGAATGGAAGACAGACACCGGCAAGCAGTCACCATTGCAGATTAAATTCCAACAGCTCTGCTTATCACTTGGCCATGAGTATCACATCGTGCGCAATGAACAAGAATTCTTAAACATCATAAACTCATGACACCATACGAGACATTGGTCCACTACATGACCAACAAGCTACCGGATGAATTCACGATTGTGGATGGGCCAATTACTCACAATTCAACTCAGCATACTCACAAGACACTTGCAAGCTATCTGACAACAGCAAAGCCTGGCACATCAGTGCATCGCACTTATGCGATTAAAGCCTTCGAGTGGTTGAAGCTTTTGAAGAAAAACAATATTAATTTGCAAAACATAAACAACTAACTATATTTGCACACATGAAAACAGAAAAACGCGGAGGCAGAAGACCTGGTGCTGGGCGAAAGTCAATGTATGGCGAAAGCATGGCCACAGTATCATTTAGGGTTCCGGCATCAAAGAAAGATGCCGTGCTTCAGATGGTCCGCAATTATCTTGCAACTTTGAAAGTAGAAAGCAAGGCTCATGATCCTGAATACGGTTGCTAAACTTTGGCACGATTAATGCACTACAAAATCAAAACACACACAACATGAACTACTACGAACAGAAATCAGAAATCACCAAAAGATTGTTTGGTGCTAAGGAATTTATTTTTCCGCATCCAAATTTCAAGCAATACATCGCAGAGATTGATGCACTCGATGCTCGCTTTGGTGTACCAGAAGACCAAGACTATGAAGAGCCTGAAGAGTTAGACTCAGACTCAGATTCAGACGATTGGTACACACGCGGATGCGATCTTTATCATGCACGCAAAGATGATGGGTACTATGAAGATTGATTACAAGCAATGCACACGCCGGCTAAGAGCTGGCGTGTTTGTCGATTCGCAATACATGAAGGACCATTGCTACTTTGGATACCTAACCCATCCAGCACTGGAGTATGATGTGGCCGTTGCCTTAGACATTGACGAGATTCGCAAATTCAGCAAGATCAACAAGCTTGTGTTGAGCAAAGAGAATGATGTGCAATATCGCTTTGGCATACTTACACCAACAGCGGATAAAAGCGGCGTTGTTGGATTTACGACTAAGGCATTTATCGAAGGCAAGATACATGAGTTGTTTATCTACCAATCTCAATTTGACGAGATAATCTACAAGGGTCATGCTATCAATGTGACTCAAGAAAGTTTATTTTTCGAAAATTTAGTAAATTTGTAGCATGCCACTATTCCAAGGAGACACGCAAGACATCATCAGCATGAACATCCGCAAGCTGATTAATGAAGGATTTTCACCTGAACAAGCCGCAGCCATTGCATATGCTGAGGCTGAGAAGTACAGAGCAAAACGCAGAAGATGAGAATATCATTCGACATCGATGGAGTGCTGGACACATTAGCCGGGCAAGATGTAGCTACAAGAGCGATTGCTAAGGGCGATGATGTTTTTATTATCACAGCACGAAACGAAGGCAATGCATCTGCTGAGGTGTTTGAGATAGCCACGAAACTTGGCATCCCTCGCTTGCGTATTTACTTCACCAACGGCGCAGATAAGTGGCGCACGATTGACCGATTGGATATTGATTTGCACTATGACAACAACCGAGAACAGACCGAAAAAATTGAGCAATTCACTGATGCTCAAGCGGTGTTGTTTGTAGGATAAACAACGACAAAACAGCGATGCCGAAGCCTGAAAATATAATACCGCATAAGTTCAAGAAAGGACAGTCAGGCAACCCTAATGGCCGACCGCCTAAGCTGCCTGATTTGCACATCTTGCTGGCCAATGTGCTTGGCAAGGAGAACAAGGACGGCTTGACGGCAGCGGAGGAAATACTCCTTGCGCTTCATGCCAAGGCGAAGAAGGGAGATACCAGGGCGGCAGAGTTGCTGCTTGACCGAGGCTATGGCAAGCCAAAGCAGACAAGCGAGACCACGCTGAAGACTACCGAGCCGCTTGTGATAATCAAGACCAAAGACTCCGATGATTAAGGGCGCAGTGATAACGGTTGGAATCTTGCTGATGTGCGCAGCGTTTGGCTGGTTTATCATCCTTGCTGTGCAGTCATTCATGAAGGATTATCCTGATGAGGATGATGATGATCACTTATGGCCTTCAGTTTAACCAAGAGGCAAACTAAAGCATTCAACCAGGCAACGGCAGGCACTCATCGCGTGGTGGTGTTCGGCGGTGCCATTCGAGGCGGCAAGACGTACTGGCTGCTGCTAACCCTCAGCTACCTTGCATTGGAATATCCGCGCAGCCGCTGGGTGATTATTCGCCGCAGTCTGCCTGACCTAAAGCGCACAACCTTTCCATCATTCAGCTCAATCTTGAATGACGGCATTGACAAGTATGTGTCAAGCTGGAATCGAGACACACAAGTGGTAACCTTCATCAATGGCAGCGAATTGATGTTCATGGCTGAGTCATTCGATGAGGACAAAGACCTCAACCGATTCAAGGGGCTTGAGGTGAACGGCGCAGGACTGGATGAGGTGAACGAATTGCAGGAGCAGACCTTCTACAAAGTGCAGGAGCGTATCGGATCATGGAACAAGGCAGAAGGCAGGCCGCCGATTGTCTGCTTGGCAACGTGCAACCCGGCCAACAACTGGGTGAAGTCGATCATCTACGAGCGGTATAAGGAGGGCACATTGCCTGAGCGTTGGAGCTTTATCCCTTCCAAGATCACAGACAACCCGCACATCCCTGCCGAGTACCTTGAGAGCTTGAAGGAGCTGCCACCGGTCCAGTACGCTCGATTCGTGGAGGGTGATTGGGATGTGATGGATGACGTGGCCAATCCATTCCTGTATGAGTGGGATGATGCCAAGCACATCGATGACAGTGTGCAGCTGAACAGCAATGTGCCAGTGCATGTGTCTGTGGACTTCAACATCAATCCGCTTTGTGCCCTGGTCATCCAGCACATCGGAAGGGGCGCAGTTGTGGTGGATGAGATAAAGATTGAGAAGGGCAGCGTGGATGCTTTCTGCGATGCCGTGCTTGCGCTTGGCGTGCCGATGGGGCTAATCAGGATCACTGGTGATGCGATGGGCAAAGGTGGCACGGTGCAGCAGCGTGACAACTCCAGCGCATACACGCAGATCAAGCGGCGGCTCGGCTTGAGCGACAGCCAATTCTTAATTCCAGCGAATCCCACGCACTACAACAGCAGAATCGATTGCAATGCTGCATTGCGCAAGCTTGACATCCGTGTCAACTCCAAGCGGTGCAAGGGCTTCGTGTTTGATGCGAAGCAAGTGCAGTGCGATGCCAATGGTAGCATCATGAAGGCCAATCGAAAAAACTTATCTGAGCGTGCTGACTTTTTAGATTGTTTTCGTTACTTTGTAAACGCAATCCTAAAGCGTTACTTATGAGCGTTTGTACTCCTTGCTTCGATGCCGGAATCAGTGTAGCTGCTTGCCATGCTGGCATTGCCTTTGGCATCGTCACACCTGAGACTGAATATACAGTGACCATCACGCACAATGCCACCAATCGGGTGCAGACCTTCAAGGTTGAATCTGATGTGGATGGCATTCTTACCATTGTGGGTGCGAAGGTGGATGCGCTGCAAGGCTACACCATCAGGTTGATGCATTGCGACAAGTTTACCATCTGCGAGCAGGAGTATGACTGCATCAGCTTCAGCGTGGTTAACCAAGATATTGACGAGCCCGAAACCATAAACTTACTTGAATGCTTAGAGTGTTAAAGAACATCGCACACGGCTGGGCGTTGTGGGCGTTTGATACTAAAGAAAGCAGAGAGGTATCCAAGCCTCGGATGGCAATCTGCAAGGAGTGTCCTTATCGCATTAAGGCCACCAACACATGCAGGGAGTGCGGATGCTTTCTTCCGGCAAAGACTCGATTGACTGATGAAGCCTGCCCGTTGTTACGCTGGTAGTATGCTGACCGGATTCATCATTGTGGAGGCGATGCTCATTGATGATGAAATCGACAAGCTGCTTGAGCGCGAAGAGAGATGGACTGATTTGCTGATTAACACGCATGACATAAGCACAGTGCATGAAGATGAACAAGCAGAGCGTTGCTACATCACATTCCTGAGCACGGATAAAGAAGTCACCACGAAAAACACCCTCGATGAAATTATTCAGAAAATCCGCAGAGCGACTGCGCTCAATTTTTACTCGCAGTAAGCAACGCCCCCCATTGCGGCCGATGGTTGAACTGTTCAAGCATGAAGGCCATACATACTATCGCTTCCCAAAAGAATTGAACTTGCCGCTTGAGCGATTCAGCATGTCTATGGCACTGATGGAACGCATCAGCTCAGGGCTGTCAGGTTCGGAGATGGAGAAGATACTCAGCGGCATGGAGAAGGCACTTGCAGCCGGATTATCTAACCCAAAGAATGCGGCAGTTGTGGCTGCGCATATTCACATCATTAGGGAGCGACAAGACACAGTTATCCATCGTGACTTATTGCTTAACCTTGCTGCTGCATGGGTGGTAAGGGATGATGAAGATCCTGGTGTTGTTGATCCGACTATTCACCAGCAGAAACTTGAATTGTTCGAAGGGATGTGCAAGGAGGCTTCCCATGATTTTTTTACTCGCTTGGATATCGCTCCGCTGATGCCCTTGCTCACTATGTCTCCACAAGACTTTCAGATCTTATGGGAGTACAACGTGGAGGAGCAGCGAAAGCTGACTCAAGCACTCCAGCAACTCACTACTCACCTGGATACCGGGCGAAAAAAGCAGTAGATGATATCCGAATGCAGGCTATGAACTTATGCGGTGGCAACATTGTGGAGTTCAATGAGCTGATGGCTTCCGATGTTTCAACTTATTTGCTTAAATTTGAGCTGTTCATAAAGCAGCAAAAAGATGGCGGCAAAGGTTGAAATAATCTATGAGGCCGAGGCTTCCAGTCTCAAGGCAACGGTCAACGAGGTAATCAAGGCAAATGATGCTCTTGTTGCTGATACTAAAGAGACAACAAAGGAGGTAGCTGATGAGTTCAAGAAGATAGGCGGTGCTGCTGCTGCTGCTTTTGGTGGCACGCAAGTAAAGGCCGCACTGGATCAATTGAACAAAGAATCTGATAAGCTTACTGCTAACCTGAAGGAATTGCAGAAGGAACAATTGCAATTGGTTGCTTCCGGCAATCGCGTGAGCAAAGCTTATCAAGACAATATCAAAGCACAACAGGCTTTGAAGGTTCAGATATCACAAGTCAATGCGGAGCAAGCTGAATTGAATCGCACCTTTGGCCAGACTGAAGTAAAACAAAAGAGCCTCACTGGTCAATTGCGTGGGCTTAAACAAGAGCTTGCAGCATTGGAGCAGCAAGGCAAGGAAGATACAGAAGCCTTTCAGCAATTACTATTCGCAGCCGCAAAGCTTGAGGACCAGATTGGAGATACCAGGGAGCGAGTACGCGTGCTGGCATCTGACACGTTCAAGTTTGATGCGGCGGTAGGTGCAACGCAAGCACTGGCATCAGGCTTCGAGGTTGCGCAAGGTGCCGCTGCTTTGTTCGGTTCTGAGGGCAAGGAGTTGCAGGAAGTCATTGCCAAGACTACTGCTGTGACTGCCATCGCTAATGGTGTGAATGATCTTGCCCAGCAGATCACAGGGAAGGGCGCATTGAAGCTCGCATTGCTTGAGGCCGGTCAGAAGGCTGTCGCTGTTGCAACGGCAATCAGCACCGGAGCGATAAGTGCATTCAGGGTGGCATTGGCTGCGACTGGGATAGGCTTGTTTGTGACTGGCGTTGCATTGCTTGTGGACCGATTGAGGGATGCAGCAGCGAATCAGGCTTCATTCAATCGCTCATTGGAGTTATCCAAGCAAGCTGCTGAAGGATCGCGCAAGGCTCTTCAGGATTTGCGGAATATAACGCTCGATGCATTGACCAGGCAAAAGATTGCTACTGGTGACCTGACTCAAGCGGAGGCCGACAGACAGAAATTGATTAAGGAGACAACTGGAGATATTCAGAAACTAATCAACACCGAAGTTGGAGCTCAAAAGAAAGCAGTTGAAGAGCAGAAAAGAATATCTGCTGACCTTGCCAAGTCAAGGCAGGCAGATGCAAGGACGGCTGCACGTACTGGCCAAGAGGTTGCGAGTGCTGAGACTCAGCGACTAGAGAAGCAACTTGCCACACAGGAATCGAATCTGAAGGCCAGCCAAAGCCGAGTGACGGCATTAAGGATTCAAGAGAATTCTGCCGTTGCGCAAATCAATGGAGCATTCGCCAAAGAGGAACAAGCCAAGCGAAATGAAGAAGCCCAGAAGGCAGCGGAGGAAAGGGCCAAGCAAGCCAAGGCTGATGCGGAAGCAATAGCCAAAGCAGAGCGCGAGACATTTAACGCATTGCGCCAAGAGACGGCGGCACTGCAAAAGGACTTCGACAAGCAAGTTGCGGATGAGCGCAAGAAGAATGAGGCAAAGCTTCAGACTGAACTCACCGACCTTGCAGATACTTCATTGCAGACTCAGCTCGACACAAGGCTTGCGTTCTTGCAAAGATTGGAGATTGAAGAAGGCAGTTCGCTGGATCGCAGGATTAACATCATCGAGCTTGAGGCTAAAATACGCCAGGCAAATATCAAGGAGCAAGTTGCAGATGTAAAGAAGGCGAACGAACTTATCGCACTCGATGAAGCGCAGACGCAGGAGAAGATTCGCCAAGAGCGTGATAAGTCAAAGAAGAAAGCAATCGATGATGCGCTTGAAATTGCTGAAGCCATTGCTGATACATTTAACAGCATCATACAACTGCAAGGCATCCAAGCTCAAAAGCGCATCGAAGAGATTACTGCCACATCAGAAGCCGAGCAGCTTGCCATCGAGCAGAGCGCAACCACAGAAGCTGAAAAGCAGAGACAACTGGAGGCATTAAGGTTGCGCACAGAAAGAAAGATTGCAGCAGAAAAACGCAGACAAGCAGAGGCAGAAAAGGCGGCAGCAATATTTGAAGCAACCATAGGAACTGCCGTTGCTGTTGCAAGGGCTATCGGACCAGTTCAGAAAGCAATCGCTCTTGCTGCCGGACTTGCGCAGATTGCCATCATCGCTGCCACTCCAATCCCTAAGTTCAAGAAGGGTGGTCCAGTTGGAGGGCGAAGCCATGAGGCTGGAGGTACATTGATTGAAGCTGAGAAGGGCGAGTACGTGGTGAATAAGACTTCAGTGTCTCAGCATCGCAAGGCACTGGATGCGATGAACACATCGAGCCAAGCATTCAAGAAGTACATCGATGAGAAGTATGTGCGCCCTGCCATAGCTGGCTATTCGATGAACGGCAAGCGCGATGGCATAACAGTCAACGCATCGCTAAACAGCAAGAGCATGGAGCGTAAGCTTGACAAGTTGAACAAGACAATGGCAGGCAAGAATACAGTTGTAAACATCAACGGCTTTGACTCAAGATACGCATGGCATCAGAACTAAAATTCTTAATCGATAATCTTGACAGGGGTCAGCCATTAAACCCGGAAGATTTTGGAATCACAATAAATGAAGATGACAGCATTGGTGCACGCATCACATCATTCGACAATGAGCTAATCTTTGGCGGTGATGTGTTCACGTATCTGTACACCAAATTGCAGAGCACAGGCTACTGCGAATTGGTTAGATGCTCGGTGCAATATCTTTGCGCATCAGGAACATGGGAGAAGCTTGTGGATGGCTACATCATTGCAACTGAATGCACATTCTTGCTCGATCGGTGCCAGGTTAAGACTAAGCTTTATGATGAGACATTCAGTACGAAAATTAACAACAACAAGAGCATCCCATTCTCGCTTAATCTTGCTCAATCAAAGAATGGCACATCTATCACGCCTCCAACGATAAAGACATTAAGGCTATTCAATCCGGTAAATGGTGCAACGATTAACCCGGCATCCAGATGCTACACGGTTTATGATACATTCACTCACCTGGTGAATTGCATGAGCGATGGATTGGTTGACTTTCATTCGAATTTCTTTTTCATTCCATTTACCTCAGCTCAGCAGAATGTATTTGTGTACACTCAGGGTAATGTGATGCGCGGATTAATATCGCAGGAGATTATTGCAACCTTTGAGACTTTGTACAATGCTTTGCGCTTTAAGCTTAACCTCGGCATGGGCTTCGAGAAGCAAGCCAATGGAAGACCATTATTGCGCATTGAGCCAATAGCATACTTCCAGCAAAGCACTCCATCGAGCAATTTATACGATCAGCCAAACATCGAAATGAAATTCGATGTATCAAAGCTTTATGCGGCAGTTAACTTTGGATGCAGTCCAATGCTTGAGGACTTCGAGTGCGATGGAGGCGATACGGCCTGCTCATTCGTGCAGACTCCATTCAGGGGCTTCAGAGATGAAACATTCGGATTCATTGGAAAGTGCAATTCATCGAATGTACTAAAGCTTAAAACTGATGAGATTGTCTTTGATACAAACGTCATTGAAGATGTGGTTAGGTTTAATAATCAGAATTATGACAACAATGGATTCGTAATTCAATCCGATGTCATAACGCCATCAATACTGCAAGCTTCAGAAGGTGATCCTTATTCAATTGGCGGCTTTGTTTATAACGACTTATTCAGGAATGAATCTGTATCTGCAAACTGGATTAATGGGTATCCCAATTCATTGCAATCATTTCTTTCTGCTTTCAATCCGACATTGACTCAGTTCAATGCCAGGGCAACGGTTAATACTCAATGCTGGGATATTGATGATGGAGTGTGGACTTCTTACAATGACTTCACAGGCAATTATCTTTCATTCCCAAATGAGATAAGTGACGTAGGTAATAACTTTAACGGCACTACTTACGTGGTTCCGTTTACTGGGCTTTACACGTTCGTGCTTGTGGTGCAGTTCGATGCTGTATTTACAACTGGAAATAAGTTGAGCAAGGCGGTCATCAGGCATCAGACAAGCAATGATGTTGATATTGCTTCATACGAAGGCACTGTTGTAACATCGACCACAGCAAGTTTTGCCCAGACTTTTGTGACTGCTCAATTCGTTTGCAATGCTGGCGATAAGATTAAGGCTGATGCATCAGGTCAATTAAGTGCAGCTGGCCCACCGGCACAGCAGTGCGTGTTGTTCGAGTGGACTGATATTCCAAGCGGCACAACTTATCGCACTGAATTCAGCGGCAGTGGAATTCCATTGCTGCCTTCAGAACTTCAGCCAGTGGACATCAATGATGTTCAAAGCTATCTTTACAAATTTGATCGCCCATTATCAATGGCAGAGATTAACGCCATCACAAGCGAGACATCAAAGCCAATCTTGCTTGGTCGGAAAGATGATGCACTGGCTGTTTCTCCGACCTACATCAAAGCAATCAGCATCGACAGCGTAATGCGAAAGACTGCTAAATTCGAACTCCGTTCCAATAAACTACTGCCATGAGTTACACTTCCATACCTAATCAACCGATAATATTCAACAGCGTAATTCCTGAAGCGTGCGAGGGTTGTAATAATCAATTCGCTCAGTTAGCCGACTTTAACGACCAACTATTTTGGCAGCTCGAAGCGGGGCAATGCGGGTATGCTGAATTTTTATCAGAGGTTTTAATTCCAAGCTGGACTAAATCGGGTTCGACAATTTCAAGCACAGGAAGCGGGGCGTACATTGCGAATTATTTACGTTATGATGTAGTGGAAGATTTTATTGTTACAATAACCGTAACTGATATAATAGGTATTTTAAATGTCGGTATTTCTTTTGGTGGCTTTCAGGAAATAACCGCGCCAGGAACACATCGAATACATTTAAAAACATTTAATTTAACTAATAATGCTATAAGCATTTTATTCGGTAGCGGTTCGAGCCTATTTGAAGGTTCATTTAATATTGATAGCGTAATACCCGTTCCTAACGGCGCTTTATTTGCTGGCTTAGTAGATGCTGAAACATTAAGCGTAGTTCAGGTACTTGACCTAACAGTTACGACTAACCAACAATATTTAACGGCTGCAATAGACCTTTCGGGTTATACTATCGATTCGGGTTGCTATCGTTTAGCTATTGCCGACTATTGTACAAATACTTGCGGACAATATTTTATTTACAATCCATACTTTAACAGCGCACCAAGGATACCAACAGGCTGGGCATCGAACCCTTTAATTGGCTCGGATAATTGGGCGGTAGGTGGTGGCGAGGCGCAAATCGATTTAACAGTTTTAGGTAATTCGGCAGAGCTTGTAAGTATTACCGAATTGTGCGAGGGTAAAGACTATTACATAACCATAGAAG
>Ga0129336_10002579_pt1 | contig 11171 bp, 8 predicted proteins | sample CPB6_02_DNA_FD_96878 | JGI IMG/M metagenome (GOLD analysis project Ga0129336, IMG submission 96878) | Freshwater to marine salinity gradient microbial communities from Chesapeake Bay, USA - CPBay_Sum_0.6_0.2_DNA | ecosystem: Environmental > Aquatic > Marine > Coastal | place: USA: Chesapeake Bay...
CGAGCCACTCCGCATAGTGCTTGGCCACCTCACCGCTCGCCGTGCAATCGATGATGACGCGGTGCGGCAAATAATCGACACCAACATGTTCCACGAATGCCGCGAGGTCCGCCGGACGATCCGCCGCCGCAAATTCACGCTGCCACTTCGAAAGATCAACACCTTTGTCCGACAGCAGCATTCGTTTAGACGAGAGCAAGCCGCGCACGCGCAGATCGAGTTTGAAATCACGACGCAGCCGCGCCGATTGCGAGGCCATCTGATCAAGCAAGACTTTGCCGACGGTACCCGGACCGATGATGCCGACGGATACGGTATGCGCCGAGAGATAGAAACTCGCATGCACGGCCCGCAAGGCGCGTGTTGCTGCCTTCGCCGGAACGACCACCGAGATGTTGCGCTCCGAAGCGCCCTGCGCGATCGCACGAACATTCACGCCCGCCATGCCGAGCGCATTGAACACCTTGGCGGAAATGCCAGGCATACCGGCCATGCCATCGCCCACGACAGCGAGAATCGCTAAGTCGCGATCAACCTCGACCGAATGGATCTGACCATCGGCGAGCTCGCGAGAGAAAGCGGCACGCACCACACCGACTGCGCGATCCGCCTGATCCTTGGGCACCGCGCAACAGATCGAATGCTCCGAACTACCCTGCGAAATCAGCACGACCGAGATCGACTCTTCGCGCAGCGCACCGAAGAGACGGTGCGCCGTACCCGGCACGCCAATCATGCCAGCACCCTCGAGATTCACGAGTGCGATGTTCTCAATGGTGGTGATGCCTTTGACGGCCAGAGCGGAGGTTGGCCGAGCACAAATCAGGGTGGCCGGATGATCGGGCGCGAAAGTGTTACGGATCCAGATCGGGATCTCTCGACCCACTGCCGGCGCCATCGTCTGCGGATGAATTACCTTGGCGCCGAAATACGCCAACTCCATCGCCTCGTTGTACGACAGCGAATCGATCACTTGCGCATCAGGCACACGACGAGGATCGGCTGACAGTACGCCATCCACATCCGTCCAAATATGAATCTCGCGCGCATCGAGCAAGGATCCAAAGATCGACGCCGAGAAATCACTGCCGTTACGGCCGAGCGTCGTTTGCACGCCGCGCGCATCCGCGGCAATGAAGCCGGTGATGATCAGCGTTCCGTCAAACTTGGCAGGAATGGCCGCTTGGATACGCTGCCGTGATTCTTCCCACTGCACCATTGGCCCGAGTGGCCCCCACTCCACCACGACCACGTCGCGCGCATCGAGCCAACGAACCTCCCCCGATCGTTTGCCGCTGCTCGCATAAAACTCACGAAACAGCCGGGTCGACCAAATCTCACCGTAGCCGGAAATCAGGTCGGTGACGTTGCGCGACGCTGAGCGCGTTAGCGACACGGCCTGCAGGATGCCTTCGAGATCCTGCAAATCACGATCGAAGCCAGCGAGATACGACTCGACCGCCGCCTTCGGCAGCAAGGTCGTCGCGATCGTCTCGTGCCGCTGCCGTAAGGCGATGAGCCCATCCCGCCAAGCCGCATCGCGCTGCTCAGCTTTTGTCACAAGCGACAGCAAGCCATCGGTGACCCCTTTGCAGGCGGACAACACGACGCCTGAGCGCGATGGCGCCCAACTGTCGAGAATGGTGGCTACACGACGGAAACAATCGGCGTCCGCGACGCTCGATCCGCCGAACTTGTGCACGACCCAGTCGGCGGGTGGGGAAACGACCATGATGATGAGAAAATCCGCTGAAAAACCCCTGCAACTGTATCGGCGGGAGGCCTGTACACGCAAGTTTTGGCCCACAAATCACGCCATCCGACCGAAAGACGCGTCATGTCCTAGACTTCGCCTGTCATGGAATGGATAAGCTTCTGGCCACTGGCTCTGCTCTTGCTCGCAACCGGCCTCGTGGCAGGCCTGATCGCGGGCTTGCTCGGTGTCGGCGGCGGTATCGTGCTCGTTCCCGTGCTCGATCTCGTCTTGCGCTACCTCGGGGTTCCGCCTGAGGCTTCGATGCACGTGGCCGTGGCAACCTCGCTCGCCACGATCATTCCCACCGCCATCGCATCGAGTCGCGCACACGCGGCGCGCGACGGTATCGACTGGTCGCTGGTCAAGGCGTGGCTGCCGGGTCTGCTGCTCGGCGGTCTACTCGGCAGTGCCCTCGCCGCTCGTGTGACGGCCCAAACCTTGGCCGGCATCTTCGCCTTCGTGGCGGTCTTGGTCGCTGTGAAGATGGTGCTGCCGCTCGATCACTGGCGACTGCGCGATACTGTGCCGCGAGGTCTGGGCGGCAACTTCATCGCCATTCTGATTAGCGCGGTCTCCGCCATGATGGGAATCGGCGGCGGGACGCTCTCGGTCCCGGTCATGACGCTCACCGGCAGCGCCATCCATCGCGCCGTCGGCACCGCAGCCTTTTTCGGCTTGACGCTCGCCGTGCCCGGCACCATCGGCTATCTACTCGCAGATCCGCCCGTGGAGCTGCCCGGCGCCACCGTAGGCTTAATCAGCCTGTCTGCGCTCATCGCGATCGTGCCCACCTCGACTTGGATGGCACCGATCGGCGCACGTCTCGCTCATCGCCTCGATCGCCGACGCCTCACCCAAATCTTCGGTGTGTTCTTGTGCCTTGTTGCCGTTCGTATGCTGTTCAGGAGTTTGTCACCGTGACCACCCACACCATCTCGGGGCCCTGCTTCGAAGACTTTCACCATGGCCTCGAATTCGACGCACCAGCCGTCACTCTGGGTCCCGGGCAGGCCGCTTGGCACCAGGCGCTCTTCGGCGATCGCCTGCGTTTGCCGCTCGATCAGCATACGAGCGCGGCGATTACAGGTGTGCCCGAGGCAATCGTGCATCCGCTGTTGGCGATCAATATTGCCATCGGTCAGTCCACTTGGGCCTCACAGCGCGTCAAGGCGAATCTGTTTTATCGCGGTTTGATCCTGCATCGCAGCGTGCACGTCGGCGATACGCTCTACACACGAACCAAAGTGGTGGGCTTACGTCAGAACAAGACTCAGGCCAATCGAGCCGCCACCGGTATCGTCGCACTCGAGATGACGACTAAGAATCAACGCGGCGAGACGGTGTTGCACTTCTGGCGTTGCCCGATGATCCCGTGTCGCGATCCGGCTGCGGTCACGGGACATGCCGATGATCTCGATCGCATCGGCGCTGCAGCGACGCAGGCCGACGTCCGAGCGGCGCTTCCCAAACATTGGAACTTCGCAGCCACACAGCACTGGTTGGGATGGCGTCACGATGCGCTAGCCATCGACGATCATGTCATCGTCGAAGCGCGTGACACGGTGACATCTGCGCCGGAGCTCGTCCGCCTATCTTTGAACATGGCGATGGCACACACAGACTCGACTGTGTCCTATCTCGGTGAGCGGCTCGTCTTTGGCGGACACACGATTTTTACGTGCTTCGCGCAAGTCACGCGTGCGCTGCCGAATCTGTTGACGCTGATCGCGTGGGAAAATTGTGACCACCTGGCGCCGGTGCTCGAAAGCGACCGCCTGCGCACGACCTTCGATATTCGCGAACGAGTTCCCGTACCGGAGGGCGGTGCCTTGCTGCGCATCACGGCCCAATGCTACGCGGCCCGAGGGCTACCCGAGACCGAGACGGCCGTACTCGATTGGACCTTCTGGGCGTGGAGTGCGTGAACGTGCGTCATCCCGATCGCGTCACCGCGCGACTCATCGACCATGTCGTGACGCATCGTTACGACACGTTGTCGGCGAACGCCGTCACAGCGACATCGACCTTTGTGCTCGATTCGCTCGGTGTGGCCCTCGCCGGATCAAGGGTACCTCTAGTGCCAGAGTTGATTGCACTCGCCCAAACTTGGGGGCAGTCAAACGACTGTCGTATTTGGGGGAGCGGGCAGCGCGTTCCGGCCATCACGGCTGCGTTCGTCAACGGTTATCAAATCCACAACCAAGAATGGGACTGCGTGCATGAGCCGGCCGTCGTACATCCTATGGCGGTGGTGCTCGCGACCTTGCTCGCTTGGTCCGAGCAACAGGGTCGTATAGACGGTCGACGCTTCGTCAGCGGTTGCAACGTCGCCGTCGACGTCGCCACCACGATCGGTAGTGCCGCGCGGAACAAACTGCGATTTTTCCGTCCGGCAATGTGCGGCGCTCTCGGCGCGACCGCGGGCATCGCCAATATGCTGAGCCTCGATGCCGACACGACTCGCAGCGCGCTCGGTCTTTGCTACAGTCAACTCTCCGGCACCATGCAAGCGCATGTCGAAGGCTCGCCGATGCTCCCCTTGCAGATCGGTATCAACACGCGCGCAGCACTGCTGGCAATCGACTTGGCCACTCGTGGCGTCCAAGGGCCACGACATTTCCTCGAGGGCGATTTCGGTTACTTCACGCTGATGGACTGCGAGTGGGACCCGTCCGCCTTCGACCTGCTCGGCACACGCTCGGAGATGACACAGCTATCTCACAAACCCTTCCCGAGCGGTCGCGCCACCCATGGCGGAGTCGACGGTGCGCTGACGCTGCAGCAACAACTCGGCTTCGCGCCAGAGGACATCGAAGATCTTCGCGTCTATGCGCCACCGCTCGTCGTCCAACTCGTCGATCGTCCTGCGAGCACAGACATGTTGCCCGCTTACGCTCGGCTCTGCCTACCGTACGTTGTCGCCACTGCTTTGCTCACCGGTGACGTCACCGTCAGCGACTTCGACCGCGCACAACTCAGCTCGGCAGAGCGGCTCGCCTTAGCAAGCCGGATTCGCATCGTGCGCGATGCGAACCCATCTTTGAACGCGCTGGCGCCTCAACGCGTCGAAGTCCAACTGCGCGGCGGGCGCATCGAGGAGTTGCCCCTGCCTGCAGTGCTCGGTGCGCCCGGTCGACCGCTGACGCGAGAGCGACACCTCGCAAAATTCGAGCGCGCTGCCAAAGCCGGTTCGAAGGCGATGACACCCCAATCGATCTCGACCGTGATTCGGCTCGTCGATCAACTGCCCACCATCGCCGACATGACGCAGCTTGTCGATGCGATGTTATTTGAGGATGCACCATGAGCTATCCCAATTATTTTGAGTCGTTCGACTATGCGCAAATGCGTCGCGACTTTCCGCTAGGCACTGACTTTACCAACGATTTCGCGAAGCGGTCGCGCGATGAAATCCGCACCCATCAAGATCGCCTGTTCCGCCGCTGCGTGCAACGTGCCTGGGAAATTCCCTTCTATCAGCGCCTGTGGGGCGCGCAGGGCTTAACTGCGCAGGACATCAAAGGACTCGACGACATCGAAAAACTGCCGATCTTCGGTAAGTCGGATTTGATGAAGAGCCTCGCCGATCATCCGCCTTACGGCGACTATCATGGCTTCGACAAATGGGACATCGAGCAGCGGCCCGTTACCGTCATCCATACGACGAGCGGTACGACAGGACGCCCGCAAGTGGTGCTATTCAGCCCCAAATCTCGCGAAGTGCAGGCTCTGCTCGTCGCTCGAATCTGGCGCATGCAGGGGCTACGCTCGAGCGATGTGATTCACTCCGTCTACGGACACGGCATGATCAATGGCGGGCATTTCGTACGCGAGGCTGCCCTACACTACACGAACTCACTGTTTCTCTCGGCAGGTACCGGCAAGGAAACGCGCTCGGTGACCCAGATCGAATTGATGCGCGACCTGAAAGTCACCGTGATCGTGGGGTTTGTCGATTACATCCGACAACTCTCCGAAACTGCGCGCGAGATGGGGCTAGAACCGGGGCGAGATCTCGGCATTCGCGCCATATTCGGACACGTGGGCCGTGAGTCGCGCAGCGCGCTCTCCCGCGCTTGGGGCGGCGCGGAAATCTTTGACTGGTACGGCGTCGCCGACACTGGACCGATTGCAGCGGAAGGCCCCGATCGCGATGGAATGTACGTGATGGAGGATGCTCAATACCTAGAACTCGTCGACGAGAGCTGCGGTCGAGCCGTCAGCGGCGACAACGCCGGTGACATGGTGGTCACCTCGCTCTATCGCGACGATGTCTATCCGCTGATTCGCTTCAACACCCACGATCTGTCGGCTTGGAAAAGCGGCACCTCCTCCCTCGGTTTTCAATTGCAGCGCACCGTCGGCGTACTCGGCCGCAGCGACAACATGGTCAAGCTTCGCGGCATCAACGTATACCCACTCGCACTTGCGGCGATCCTCAACGAACGCAATGAATTCGCCGGCGAATACATTTGTCGCGCCCGACGGGACGACTCCGGTAGAGACCATCTCTGCGTGATCATTGAAACTCGCGGTGGCGCACACCAGGACGACGAGATCGCACGCGGATTTGCAAACCTACTCAGCCGCCGTGTCGGCGTCGAAATTGACGTCCAACTCGTTGCGCCCGGCGAGACGGCCGCTGTTACCCAGATCGAAAGTCGGCAGAAACCCATCCGCTTGATCGACGAACGACCCAAATCGAGCGCCTAAAGCCATGCCGTTTGAACATGCGCTCGAGCGGCTCGAAGCGGCGATCCGTAACATCGAGCGCGACGATCTCAACGCCTGGTGCCATCTTGATCTCGAGGCGGCACGGGCGGCCGCGCTCGCGAGTGATCAACGCGCTGCCAACGCGCAAAGCTTGAGCGCCATCGACGGTTGCCTGATCGGAATCAAGGCGAATATCGCCGTCGCCGGCTGGCCCTGGGCCGGCGGCTTGCGTAGCCGCCAGCACGCGCGCGCCGACGACGATGCGGCCGTGATCCAGCGATTGCGAGCAGCAGGTGCGATCTTGCTCGGACAAACGACGATGGATGCCGGTGCACTCGGCGCGAGCGGACGCAGCATGCAAGGTGCGATTCGACATCCGCTCGATCCGACCCTGTCGGTCGGCGGCTCGAGCGGCGGCTCAGCTGCGGCGGTTGCTGCGGGGCACTGCGATGCGGCAATCGGCAGCGACACGATCGGCTCAGTTCGCATCCCCGCTGCGCTTTGCGGCATCGTCGGCGTCAAGCCCTCGCCCGGTCGCTTGAGCCTCAAAGGCGTGCTCCCAGTGCACGAGGACTTCGATCATCTTGGGCCGCTGACGCGCGAGGTCACACTGGCGCGTGGCTTGCTCGAAGTGCTCGGCGCACTCGACAAGTCGACCGCGCCGCCAGCCAGCAAATTACGCTGCGCAGTGATGACTTCGTTCGGCGATGTTGAGTTAGATGCAGGCGTCGAATCCGCTTTCCACCGCGCGATTGATCGATATGCCGATCGATACACCGCACCAGAACGACTCGAACCACTGTCACAGAACAACGAGCCTCTGTCGCTACGCAAGGTACGCCGTGCAATCTTTGCTCTGTGTGAACATCGCATGTGGCTTGCCCATCGCGAGCATCTCGAGACGAACCCTGACGATTTCGACGAACCGCTACGCGGAATGCTCAAGTTCGGTGGTCAACTAGACGTTACCAAGCTGGATCGCTATCGCACGACGGTCGCCGAATTCGCAGCATGCTGGCACGAGATGATGCGAGGGTTCGACATCGTCTTGCTGCCGACCTCTCCGGTGCCAGCCTTCGCCCACGCGCTGCCGACGCCGGATTCTTTGGCCGATCTCACCGTCATTGCGACGGCCACAGGCTCACCAGCCGCCACCATCCCCATCGCAAACGAGGGTCTGCCGGCTGGGCTCCAAATCATTGGACGGCCAGGCCGCGACGAACTCGTCATGGCGTTCGCCGAGGCCTTGTCAGCCTGACTGAACTTTGAGGTAGTGCGTCGCGATGTCGCGACGCGTTGCGATCCAAACGCCCTCGGCGCGACTCACGTGCTGCAGAAACCGATCTAGCGCGACGACACGACCGGGTCGCCCGATGATGCGCAGATGCACCCCCAGAGACATCATGCGCGGACGAGCGACAGACTCCGCCAGCAACCAATCGAAAGTGTCCTTCGCGTAGGTCAACCAGTCGGTCGGCGTGAGTGCCGGCGCATTCCACATCTTCATGTCGTTGGAATCGAGCGCATAAGGCAAGACCACCATGGGCTTCGACAACGACCTATCCATGAAGGGCTCATCGCGACTGAAATCGTCCATGTGATAGAGGTAGCCCTCTTCACTCAACAATCGACGTGTCTCAGCGGTGTGCAGGTATCGTGATAGCCAACCCACCGGGCGTGTGCCGGTGGTTTTTGCGATGCTGTCAGTCGCTTTGCGAATGAAGTCTCGCTCGACCTCCTCGCGCATACCGAGTTGGTGCGCCCAACGATAACCGTGCGCGCACACTTCGTGTCCGGCACCGGCGATACCGCGAGCCACTTGCGGCGCGCGCTCGAGCGCAACGGCAGCGGCGGTGAAGGTCGCCGGAAATCCATAGCGATCGAGTAAACCCAAGACTCGGGGCGCACCCTCGTTGATACCGTAAGCATAGTTCGATTCATTACCGAAGTTGCGTACCGGCTTTTTCAGCGTGATGCCAAGTTCATCGACAGGCTCGGGACCGCGGTCACCATCTTCGATGTTGAACTCGGCGCCTTCCTCCACATTCACGACGAGCGATAGCGCGAGTCGCGCACCTCCCGGCCAAGCGTAACCCATGGCTAGTGATACTCCTCGCCGCCTGATACGTTCATCGCTTCACCCGTGATGTAGGCCGCCTCGCTCGATGCGAGGAAGGCACAGGCCTTGGCGATATCCTCCTGCAAGCCCGGTCGACCGAGCGGAATGCGTGCACGCATATCGGCGAGGTACTTCTCCTCGCTGCGACCGGTCGCCGCGCTGAAGAACTGGTTCTGCCAAGCACCAAGACCCGTCGTGACATGGTTCGGGCAAATCGTGTTGACGGTGATGCCCTGCGCGCCAAGCTCGATCGCAGCCGAGCGAGTCAACCCGACCATGCCGTGCTTCGACGACACATAGGCGGATGCGAACGGGAACCCTGACTTCGACGCCTGACTACCGATGTTGATGATCCGGCCGCCCTGCCCTTGGGCGATGAACTGCTTCGCCGCATGCTTGATGCCGAAAAACGCGCCACGCAAATTGACCCCGAGTACGGCGTCCCAATCCGCCTGCGTCATCTCGACGATCGGCTTCATCAGATAACCGATACCGGCGTTATTCACCATGATGTCGAGACGTCCGTAGTGCCCCACCGTCTTAGCGATGAGTTCAGCAACCTGAGTCTCTTCGAGCACATCACACACGAGCCCGATCGCTTCGCCGCCGGCCGCACGAATCTCATCGACGATCTGCTGCATCTCTTTCGATGAGCCGATGGCCGTCTCTGGCATTTCGGCACCCCGCGCCGCACCGATATCACTGACGACCACCTTGCAACCTTCGGCTGCCAATCGCTTCACCATCGCCTCGCCAAGACCCTTGGGACGACCTGAGCCGGTGACGATAGCAACCTTGCCACGCAGATCCGGATACACGCTCATCGGAACTCCTTGTGAGAACTTCAGACTGCTAACATGATCGCATGAGCGAACTGCTGACGGACATAGTTCCCCCACTGGGTCGAGTGATCTTGAATCGCCCCGATAAGCGCAATGCGCTGAACTCGACGATGTGGATGGCCCTGACTGATCTTGCCGCAAGCCTCTCGAAGGATGACCGTCTGCGGGTCGTGTTGCTGACGGGCGCGGGTCATGAGGCTTTCAGCGCCGGCGCTGACATCGTCGAAATGCGCCAAAGCTTGGCCGATCCACCGAAGATGCAAGCGATGCAGCAGGCCGTGCTCGATGCGCAGGTCGCCTGGGAGCGCATTCCGATTCCGACGATCGCGATGATCCGCGGCGCCTGCACCGGTGGCGGCTGCGGACTCGCCTTGAGCTGCGATCTGCGCATCGCGACACCCGACGCCTTTTTCGCGATCCCACCCGCTAAGCTTGGCCTAGCCTACAGTCTTGCTGACACCAAGCGCCTGTACGACCTCGTGGGTCCGTCACGGTCGAAGGAAATCCTGTACACCGGCAGGCGTATCGATGCGACGGAGGCGCTGCGCTTAGGCTTGATCAACCAGATCGTCCAACCAGATGAACTCGAGGCCCATACGCTTGCACTGGCCAGTGAGATCGCCGGCAACGCGCCAAACTCGGTGCGCGCTGCCAAAGCGGTAGTCAATTTGATCAGCTCGGGCACCGATGTCGAAACCCCCGCCTCGAAGCGCTACTACGACGAGAGCTTCTCATCACCCGAGTTTCTCGAAGGGGCTCGGGCTTTCATGGAAAAGCGATCGCCGAAATTCTAAGTTCGATTTATTCTTTGAGCCCGTCGAGTTCTGCTCGCTCATCTAGATAACGACGCATCACCGCTGCACTCTCAAGCGGCGCCTCCTGCACCAGCATATGCCCAATCCCGGGTAGCACCTCGAGACGAACTTCCGGTGAGTTCTGCAGCAAGGCTTGCGTCTCGTACGCCAGCGACAAAGGCACGCGCTTATTCCGCTCACCCCAGATCAGCAATACCGGCACTTTGACGGCGCGGATTTTCTCCTCGACGCCGCCCGAGACGTACTGCCGCAGCAACTCGATCATCGCCAAGCGATTGCCTTCGCGGCTCCACATGGAGTACCACTCGTCGACGACGGCATCACTGACCAGATCAGGATCACCGTAATCGTTTTCAAGCATGAACCGAGTGAAGGCTGGTGGCGCGACGTAGGCAATCACGTTCGCCGCTTTCGGAATATCGGCGCCTTGCGTCCGACCGCGAACACGCTTTTCCAAAGACCCGGGACTGATCAAGACCAAGCGCTCGACTCGATCAGGATGATCGGCGGCATACCGCATCGCCACCGTGCCCCCGATCGAAGTGCCGGCGAGCGTGAACCTCTCTAGACCACGCGAGTCGATGAAAGCCTCGATGAGGTATTGGATGCGCTCGAGCGTGTAGTTGCCGCGAGGTTCTGGTCCGGTGAGACCATGCGCAGGCAAATCGACCCGAATGACACGATAGCCATCCTTGAGTGCGCTCACCCACGGCTCCCACATGAACAGACTCGAATAGTTGGCATGCAGCAGGACCACGACCGGCCCCTCACCTTCGTCACGATAGTGCAGTCGTACGCCATCGATTTCGACGAATCGCGAGCGCTCATCCGCCCAACGCGCCTCGACCTCGGCGGCAGGCTTATCGCGATAGATCCACGCCGCCGCTGCACCGATCACGACGGCCGCCGACACGATGAACACCACC